>Ga0256407_10004370_pt1 | contig 23693 bp, 19 predicted proteins | sample RumenRJG_04DNA_FD_193489 | JGI IMG/M metagenome (GOLD analysis project Ga0256407, IMG submission 193489) | Bovine rumen microbial communities from Lethbridge, Alberta, Canada - RJG_04 | ecosystem: Host-associated > Mammals > Digestive system > Stomach > Rumen | place: Canada: Alberta... | reverse complement strand
ACTCTCCGTTTTCTAAATGACGCTTGACTGCTGACATCTTGTCTTCGATAGAGAATCTTCCCATAGTAAAACCTCCCAGATAAACAGTTTTATTATTTCAACTGTCTACCTGGGAGGTAGCATATCATCTCGACGCCGTTTTTTTATTGCGTTTTTTGAGTATTACATAACATGCCAGACAGATGATTATGATCACGAGGCTCAGCACCTGGGCCTGTTTGAAAGGCCCGATCATCAGGCTGTCGGTCCGCAGCGACTCTACTAAGAACCGCTCACATGAATATAGTATGCCGTACAGCAGAAGGACCTGCCCTTCGAATTTCCTGTGATTATCCACGCATATGAGGATGATGAACAGGATAAAGCACCATATTGATTCATAGAGGAAGGTCGGATGGTATGTCTGACCGTCGATTATAACAGCCCATGGCAGATCCGTAGGACCGCCGTGGGCTTCTCCATTGAAGTAGTTTCCCCAGCGCCCGATCGATTGGGCCAGCGCTATTGCCGGAACACAGAGATCCATTAAATTCAGCGGGCGTACCTTCCATATGGCGCACAGTATGGCACCCGCGGCGAGGCCTGCGATGAGTCCGCCGTGAACCGCGAGGCCGCCGCCTCTGAAATTCAATATTCTCGCTATGTCTCCAGCGTAATAATCCCAGTTAAACAGTACATAGTAAGCTCTCGCTCCTATTATCCCCACAGGTACGCAGATGATTATGAATGTCAGGAGTCTGTCCCTGTCGATATCATGCTTCGGCGCACGCCAATAGACTACCAGCGCGGCCAGGACAATTCCCAGAGTAACTGCTATTCCATACCACATGATGTCTACGCCGAAAGGGCTGAATGCTACAGGGTCCGGTGTTGGCATTTTTTTGTCTCCTTTATGACCAACATTATAACGATGGAAGCCGTAAATGACAAGTGGAGCAAACGCACTCATATATGTCGAAAAGTGGAGTGAAGTGGTTGACAATGGTAGTTAAGTGGATTAAAATGGAGAGGCAAAGAGTAACAAGGGGATTTTGTGCGCAGGAGACGCCATGTTCGTAGGAAAATATCAGAATTCAATAGACTCGAAATCGAGACTGATTATTCCTGCCAAGTTCAGAGAAGAACTGGGAGGACGTTGTGTTGTCGCGCAGTCCCTGGACAAGTGCCTCACCATAAGCACAGTTGCGGAGTGGGAGAGATTTCTGGAAGAGCTGAAAGCTCTGCCTAGGAGCAATCCTGAAGCCAGAATGATCAGGAGATACTTCAACCAGTCCGCGGCCACATGCGATGTGGATAAGCAGGGAAGAGTCACCATTCCGCAGGAGCTCAAGGAGTACGCGGGAATAACCAAGGAACTGGTGACCATAGGAAACATCGACAATATCGAAGTATGGAGCAAGGAGAACTGGGAGAAGGATGCCTTTGCCCAGGCCGGTGAGGATCTGACAGCGGCGGATCTGAACGCCAGCGAGATTGCGGAAAAACTCGAGAAGTTCAACTTCTAGCCCGTGAGAGAAAGTCATGAGCATTGAATTCAACCATGTGCCTGTACTGTTTGAAGAGTGCATGGAAAATCTGAACATCAGACCTGACGGAATATACGTGGACGGCACCCTGGGAGGAGGCGGACACGCTTTCGGAATCGGGCAGAGACTTTCGGAGAAGGGTCTTCTCATCGGAATAGACAGAGATCAGGACGCGCTCGACGCGGCGGCGGAAAAGCTTAAGCCGCTGAAGTGCAGAAAGATACTGGTGCGCAGCACATACGCCGAGATAAAGGATGTGCTCGCCAGAGAAGATGTCAGGAGCGAGCTTGAAAAAAACGGTTCTGAAGGAATCGACGGAGCGCTTCTGGATATCGGGGTTTCATCCTTCCAGCTGGACAACAGCGAACGGGGTTTCTCCTACATGCAGGACGCGCCTCTGGACATGAGGATGAACAGAGACGACCCGCTGACCGCGGCGGATGTGGTCAACGGATATACGAAGAGACAGCTCACTGAAATAATAAGAGATTACGGCGAAGAGCGATGGGCGAGCAGAATAGCGGAGTTCATCACCGAAGCAAGACGAGATAAAGAAATAGAGACTACATGGCAGCTTGTTGACATCATCAAGGCAGCCATACCGGCGTCGGCCAGAAGAGAAGGGCCGCACCCGGCAAAGAGAACCTTCCAGGCCATAAGGATCGAAGTGAACGGCGAGCTTGAACAGCTTGAGAAGGCGGTGGATGAATTCTGTGACGTTCTGAATCCGGGAGGCAGGCTTTGCATCATAACATTCCACTCCCTTGAGGACAGAATAGTCAAGCAGGCGTTCAACAGGAGATTGAACCCGTGCACGTGTCCGCCGGAACTGCCGGTGTGCGTATGCGGAAAGGTAACGGACGCAGTAAAGGTGACGGGCAAGCCGATCACCGCAGGAGATCAGGAACTGGACAGTAATCCGAGGGCGCGCAGCGCTAAACTGAGAGTCATCGGCAAGAAATAGACGAGGAAGCATCAATGATCGCAGCAGAACAATGGTATGAGTACCAGAGACAATATCAGAAATACGGACTGGACATGCGGCCTGAAGAGGACAGCATATCCCAGAGGGAGCGGCGCAAGCAGGAAAGGGAAGCTGCCCGCGCCAGAGGGCCTGTTCTCAAGCTCAGCGGCGACCACAGGGTCATGCTCGCGCTGATTGCCACTGCGGCAATAGTGCTCATGATGGTAGTAGTCATAGTATCATATGGAGCCAAGGTCACTTACGACATAAACACAATCAAGGCCGAGAACGATGTGATCGCTGGTGAAATCGAAGATCTGGATGTAAAGATGCTGAGTTCGAATACAGTCATCTACGTTGAGAGCCAGGCTAAGGAAAAACTCGGGATGAAGAGTCCTGACAACAAGCACTGCGTTTACCTTTCATCGAGCGAAACACCTGAAGAGGGATTCGCTGACATGCTGAAGGCAAAAGCATACAACTGACGATAAAAACACATGGTACCCGGGCGCATGAAGAGGGTAAAGCGTCCGGGATACTTTTTTAACTGGAGAAAGAAAAGCACACATGCCATCGACAATAAGAAGCAGAAAAAACCTCATACTCGTACTCATAATCGTCTTTGTGCTGCTGCTCGCTGCGGCTATCAGAGTCGGTTACATTCAGCTTGTCAAGGGCGAGGAGTACAAGGAAAGAGCTCTCTCGCAGCAGACGACGGATATCACCGTTGAAGCTGAGAGAGGAATAATTTACGACCGAAACGGCGAGAAGCTCGCTCAGAGCGTCAAGTGCTACGACATATACGTTTATCCTGCAGAAATCGGAAAGTACGACACCAAGAAAGAACGCAAGAAACTTATAAACAGGACAGCAGCTGAACTGGCAAATGCTCTCGGCATGGAAAAGAGCGAAGTCAAGGAGCAGATTGACAGGGACAGCGGTCAGATCATACTCGCCAAGGGTCTTGTGAGAGAGGACGCGGATAAAGTAAGAGCTCTCAAGCTCGCCGGAGTGACCATTTCACCGTCGACCAAGAGAGAATATCCTAACGGAACTCTCGCGGCCAATGTCATGGGCATGGTAAACGACGAGAACACAGGCCAGTCGGGCCTTGAACTTGAATACAACAACTACCTGAGCGGAATATCCGGCAGGATAGTCAACTATACGGACACCAACGGAGACGAACTCTCATACTCACCTGAGAATGAGAGATACTATGAAGCCGAAAACGGATGCGACATCGAGACAACTATCGATCTTGTAATCCAGAGCTATACTGAATCGGCGATACAGAAAGTCCAGAAGAAGACAAATTCCGACAGAGTCTTTGCCGTAGTAATGGATACGCAGACAGGTGAAATTCTGGCAATGGCCCAGACACCGACCTTCGACCCGAACAATCCGTACGTTCCGGCGTCGGAAAGCGCAAAGGCAAAGTTCAAATCCATGTCGCAGCAGGAGCAGTCGGATTACCTGAGCAAGATGTGGAGAAATCCGATCATATGCGACGTGTATGAGCCTGGTTCAGTCTTCAAGCTGCTCACAACGTCGATTGCGCTTGAAGAGGGCGTGGCGACCATGAAGAGCAACTACTATTGCAACGGCTACCGCGTTGTCGGCGGGGAGACGATCCACTGCTGGCACGAAGGCGGACACGGCGCGGAAACTCTGACACAGGCAGTCGGAAACTCCTGCAACCCTGTAATGATGGGACTGGCGCTCGATACAGGAATAACCAAGTATTATCAGCATCTGGATACATTCGGAATAACGGGAACTACAGGAATCGACTTCCCGGCGGAGGGAACCGCGATACTTCAGGATGAGGAGAGCGCGGGTCCTGTAGGGCTGGCCACCATAGGATTCGGACAGGGCGTCGCCGTAACGCCGATACAGCTGGTTACAGCCATATCTTCACTCGGAAACGACGGCAAGCTCATGAAGCCGCATCTTGTAAAGAGCATTACAGACAAGAAGACCGGCGAGGTCACTGAAATCAAGCCGGAAGTAGTCAGAAGAACGGTATCCAAAGAGACAGCCAAGGACATGCGTGACATCATGGAATACGTAGTCGCTGAAGGCGGCGGCGGAAGCGCGGCAGTCAAAGGCTACAAAGTCGGCGGCAAGACAGGTACAGCCAACAAGGCCGTGAATGGCGGATACAGTGATTACACTTACTCCTCGTGCCTCGGCATGGCTCCTATGTCTGATCCAAAGCTTACAGTTCTCGTCATAGCCGACAGCCCTAAGGGCGTCCATTTCGGTAGCGTGACCGCGGGTCCTGCCGTAAGCGAGATACTTGGCAAGTCGCTGAAATATCTGAACATACCGCCGGACAACACCGATAACAGCAAGGATACAGAGAAGGTAGAGGTGCCTGATGTAGTGGGCCAGTCGGCGGAAGACGCAATAGGAATCCTGGCAGGCGCGGATCTCAAGTACGACATGAATGAGAGCGGCGAAGAGGACTGCGTCGTGGTCAAGCAGTATCCGGCCGCTGGAAGCAGCGTGAAAAAGGGTACCAAGGTATTCCTCTACAGAGAGTAAAACAATAGTGCAAAGGCAATAAAAACGATGAAGAAAACATCTGTACAGAAAATAGCGGAAGTCTGCGGCGGCAGACTTGTAAGAGAGGGCAGCAGCGGGTACATAACAGGTATAAAGCATGATTCCAGGGAAGTTCTCCCGGGAGAGATGTTTGTGGCGATAAAGGGTGAGAACCAGGACGGACACAAATACATCCCACAGGTGGCTGAAAAAGGCTGCGCGGCGGTTCTCGTATCCTGTGAGGACGAGTGTCCGGCTGACGCGGACCTGAGCGTAATCCTCGTGGACGATACAATCGAAGCAATGGGAAAGATAGCGACCTGGTATCTTGACAGCCTTAATATCAGGAGGGCAGCTGTTACAGGAAGCGTAGGCAAGACGTCCACAAGGGACATGATATGGTATGTGCTGAGCGAGAAGTACAACTGCGGAAGAAATCTCAAGAATTACAACAATAACATCGGACTGCCGATTTCCATATTCCAGTTCGATGAGAACACCGAGGCGGCGGTTCTTGAAATGGGAATGGACGCCTTTGGCGAGATAGAATACCTTAGTTCCATAGTAAAGCCTGAGATAGGAGTAATAACAAATATCGGCATAGCCCACATGGAGAAACTGGGAAGCCGAGAAGGCATATTCAGGGCCAAGATGGAGATAACAAAGAACATCCTCCCTGAGAGCGAGGGCGGAACACTGGTATTCGCAGGAGATGACGAGTTCCTGACGAAGGAACGCACCGCCGGAGACTACGGACAGGTCGAGGTAGGAACAGGAGAAGAGGCGGATCTGCGCATATCCGACGTCAGAGACCACGGAATAGAGGGAATCAGCTTTGATGTTGAATATGAAGAGAACGGCAGAAAAGAGAAGACTCACGTTGAACTGCCTGCTGCCGGCGCCCACAACGCCACGAACGCAGCGATCGCTCTGGCGGTCGGAAGACAGCTGGGAGTAAGCGTGGAAGAAGGCGTGAAGGGTCTCAGAAAGACTGAGCTCACAGGAAGCAGGCTGAGGAAAATCGAAGGAAAGAACGTCACGATAATCGACGATACATACAACGCCAATCCATTCTCAATGAAGAGCGCGCTGGATGTGCTCGCGGGAAGCGAGGCAGCGCGGCGCGTGGCGGTGCTGGGCGACATGTTCGAACTGGGCGCCGACGAAAAGGAACTGCACAGGAGCGTGGGCGAGCACGCCAAGGCGATTGGCATAGACGAACTGATAACCATCGGCAATCTGGCCGAAAACATAGCGGAAGGCGGAGACGGCAGACACTTCAGGGACAAGGAAGCCTTCATCGAAGTGCTGGATGAGCACATCAGACCGGGAGATCTGGTTCTCGTCAAGGCTTCGCGGGGAATGCATCTGGAAGAGATAGTAGAAAGGCTGAGAACATTATGAACATTCACGCGATACACATCTTCATAGTAATAGCTGCCGCCTTTGTAATTGCGGTTATACTGACATGGCTTGAGATACCTGTGCTCAGGGAAAAGGCCGGGCAGAACATAAGAGAGGAAGGCCTCAAATCCCATTATTCCAAGGCGGGAACCCCTAGCATGGGCGGAATAAGCATCATTATCGCCACATGTATAATGGGTCTAGTTGGAACAATAGCGTTCGGAGGAACCATAGGAGACGAGCTGCTCATCATTCTGGTGTTCGCGGGCTTTGGAATCATCGGATTTGTAGATGACTACAGAAAGGTTATCAAGAAGGAAAACGAAGGCCTTACAGCGAAGCAGAAGTTCGCCCTTCAGATGATAATAGCAATTGCGTTCGCGGTGTTCTTCGCCAGATATTCGGCCTTCGGCACGACAGTATTCTTCCCGATTGCCAACGTATTCGTTGACTTCGGAGTCTTCTATTACGTGTTTGTTGCCTTTGCAGTACTGGCCATGACGAACGCCGTCAACCTTACGGATGGTCTTGACGGACTGGCGGCCGGAGTAACCACACTCGTGGCGCTGTTCTTCACATACGCGGGCTTCATAGGAGGAGCATTCTGCAAGTACAGCGCATTCATAGGCGACGCGTCGGAGACATTTTTCTTCGCGGCGCTTGCCGGTGGATGCCTGGGATTCCTGGTGTTCAATAAGAATCCGGCGAAGGTGTTCATGGGAGACACAGGCTCGCTGGCGCTTGGCGGTGGACTTGTCGCCGCCGCAATAGTACTGAAGCTTGAACTGCTGCTTCTGGTAGCGGGACTGGTATATGTTATCGAAGCGCTTTCGGTAGTGCTTCAGGTATCGTACTTCAAACTTACACACGGCAAGAGGATATTCAAGATGGCGCCGATACATCATCACTTCGAGATGTGCGGCATGAAGGAGACCCAGGTGGTAAAGATGTTCTGGGCCTTCACCTTCGTCTGCTGCGCAGCTGCGGCGCTCATGATTTAGGAGAATGAGATGAAAGATACTAAAGTACTCGTAATAGGAATGGGAAGATCAGGCATGGCCGCGGCGGGCGCTCTCGTAGAGAAGGGAGCGGCTGTCAGCATACAGGACAGCAAAACCGCGGACAAAATCGATCAGGCCTTTCTTGAGCAGATGAAATCAGCAGGCGTGACAGAGTATCTGGGATGCGTTCCGGAAGACATGTCCGCCTTCGACATACTGGTTCTGTCGCCGGGAGTTCCGCCTACGCTGGGCTTCATAGAAGACGCAAAGGCAGCCGGCGCCGAGATTATCGGCGAGCTGGAACTGGCGTACAGGCTCTGCAAAGGCAGGTTCGTAGCCATTACGGGAACAAACGGCAAGACAACGACGACTACACTCGTAGGCGAGATATACAAGGCTTCAGGCGCTGACACTATCGTAGGCGGAAACATCGGGAACGCCATAGCTGTAGACGCCATGAACGCCGGAGACGACACAGTCATGGTAACCGAAGTCAGCAGCTTCCAGCTGGAAACAATAAAGGATTTCAGGCCTGTAGTGTCCGCGATCCTCAATCTGACGCCTGACCACATGGACAGGCACAAGACCATGGAGAACTACGGAAGAGTCAAGGCCCGCATTTTTGAAAACCAGACTCCGGACCAGTACTGCGTCCTGAACTGCGACGATCCTGCCAGCTTTGAACTGGCGGGAAGAGAAGGGTGCAAGGCCAGGGTGGTTCCTTTCAGCAGAAAGAAGGAACTGGACTTCGGCGCTTTTGCAAAAGACGGAAGAATCGTAATAAAGAACGAGGCCGGCGATCTCGTTGACATATGCGGCGTGGACGAGCTTCAGATCCCCGGAACTCACAACCTCGAAAACGCGCTGGCGGCAGCTGCCATATGCTACTTCGGCGGTGTCGACCCTGAGACCATAGGTGAGGCCATGAAGGCATTTCCGGGTGTGGCACACAGAATTGAACTGTGCTGCGAGAAGAACGGAGTGCGCTTCGTAAACGACTCAAAAGGCACTAATACTGACGCCGCGATAAAGGCCATCGAAGCGATGAAGGAAAACATCATCCTCATCGCCGGCGGATACGACAAAGGCGCGTCTTATGAAGAATTCATCAGCGTCTTTCCGGGCAGAGTGAAGGAACTCATTCTCCTCGGAAAGACAGCCCCTAAGATAAAAGCCGCGGCAGAGGCCGCGGGATTCACGAACATCACCATGGCGGCGGACATGGAGGAATGCGTTGCCGCCGCATGGGAAAAGGCTCAGCCGGGAGACGTGGTGCTGCTGTCACCTGCGTGCGCCAGCTGGGACATGTATGATAACTTCGAGCAGAGAGGAGATCATTTCAGAGAATGCGCTCAGAAACTCTAAATACGAAAAACAGCATAATAGCGCAGATAAGAGAAGTAGACTTCATGCTGCTCACGGTGACCATAGGGCTCGCTGTGTATGGTCTCATAATGGTGTTCAGCGCCAGCTATTACTTCTCGATCAGTGAGAGCGGAAACCCTTTTTACTACCTGATCCGTGACGGCATATGGGTGGTGCTGGGGCTTGTTCTCATGTGCATCGGACTGCTCATAGACTACAGGGTATGGAACAACAAGAAGCTGATTCTGGGACTGCTCGGCATATGCCTCCTGCTTCTCATCCTGGTTCTGACGCCTGTCGGAACTACGGCGAACGACGCATCCAGATGGATCAAGCTGGGGCCTATCTCCATAATGCCGGGCGAGATTGCCAAGATGGGCATGATTTTCTTCATCGCCTGGTTCTGTGCTGAAAACCCGAGAAAGATAAGGTCATTTACACGGGGCATGCTCCCGATACTTGCTGTTACGGGAGTTTTTGCGCTGCTCATAATCAAGCAGCCTAATCTGTCCACAGCGATAACTCTGGTCGGAATAGTCCTCGCGCTCATGCTCGTGGCGGGAATGAAGTGGGGATATGTATTCTTCCTCCTGGGAGTCGGCGGAGTCGGCATCATGGCGCTGATCACCGGCGTCGGTGGATACTGGCAGGAGAGATTCACCACATTCACGCATCCATTCGATTACGAAGCCACAAGCGGCTATCAGATAGTGCAGGGCCTGCAGGCTCTGGGATCCGGCGGACTGTTCGGCGTTGGCCTTGGCAAGAGCGTTACCAAGAGCCTGTATCTGCCGTATCCGCACAATGACTTCATACTCGCGATAATAGGCGAGGAAACAGGATTCATAGGAGTCCTGTTCCTGCTGTTCCTCTACACGCTGTTCATCTGGCGCGGGGCCAAGATAGCGCTGAACTGCGGAAACGAGTTCGGGCTTCTTGTGGCATCAGGAACGATTCTCATGGTGGCGATACAGGTGGTTCTGAACCTTCTGGTAGTAACCTCATCAATGCCGGCGACAGGCGTAAACCTGCCGTTCGTAAGCTACGGAGGAAACGCGCTCATGATATTCATGTTCATGTCCGGAGTGATGATGAACATATCGCGGCACATGCCTGACAAGCCACCTGAGGAATATGTAAAAGCATAGGCGGGAGAATTACCGATGAGAGTGATAATGACAGGCGGAGGCACAGGCGGACACATTTATCCGGCCATAGCCATAGCAGATGAAATAAAAAAGAGATATCCGGACGCTGAGATTCTCTTTGTCGGCGCGGAAAGAGGTCTTGAAAAGACTCTGGTGCCGAAGAGGGGATACGAAATACGCCTGATAACCGTTGAGGGATTCGACAGGAAGAACCTCCTCAGAAACGTGGGAGTCATCCGCAAGCTCATGAAGGGCCGGGCGGAGGCTTCGAAAATAATAAAGACTTTCAAGCCTGATTTTGTCGTGGGCACGGGCGGATACGCCAGCGCGCCTACAGTTAAGTCGGCGCAGAAAGCGAAGATACCTACATTTGTGCACGAACAGAACGCCTATCCGGGAGTCACCAACAAGCTTCTGGAGAAGGACGTCAGAAACGTATTTCTCGGTTTTGAAAGGGCCGCGGAATACTTCAAGGATCAGAGCAAGATCGTGGTATCGGGCAATCCCGTAAGAGACGAATTCAGAAACAAGGACAGGGCAGAAGCGAGAAAGGCGCTGGGATTCAGCGAGGAGAGCTTCGTTGTTCTTGCCTTTGGAGGAAGTCAGGGAGCGGGACGCATCAACAAGGCCATGGTAAGCGCCATAAAGAAACTCAGCGGAAGGGATGACATCAACATCGTGCTGGGAGCCGGCAGCTACTACTACAAAGCGATAAAAGAGTCCTTCATTGAAGAAGGATTTGAGCCTGGTGACAACATCAGGATTATAGAGTATATTGATGACATGGCGGCATATCTTGCCGCTGCCGATCTGGTCGTAAGCAGGAGCGGAGCTCTGACAGTGGCTGAGACGACAGTCAGCGGAAGACCGGCAATATTCATTCCGTCTCCGATGGTAACGGGAAACCACCAGTACTACAACGCGTTGGCCGTTGCAGAATCGGGCGGAGCGATCATCATCGAGGAGAAAAATCTCGATGATGACAAGCTGACGGACGAGATACTGAGACTTAAAGATGACCCTAAAACACTGAGCCGCATGGCTGAGGCCAGCCGCGGGTGCGGACCTGACAGGGCCACTGAGATAATATGCGACAAGATTCTGGAGGAGATTAAGATTGACTGAGCATACAGAACCTGTTCAGACTCCGGAACAGGGGCAAAAACCGAGAAAGAAGCACCGTAAGAAGAACTACCTCCTGCGCATCGTGATTGCGGCGGTTCTCATCGTCGCGGCTGTTTTGTGCGCTCATCTGGACTATTTCAATGTCGACGGCATAGCCGTTGTAGGCAATGAAAACATTACTGATGAGGAGATAATCAAGCAGTCGGGAATTGAGACGGGGGGCAGTGTTTTTGATGTCCATCCGTTCATTGTTCAGCACAGAATCAAGAAGAATCTGTACATAGATGATGTCAATGTAAACAGGAAGCTGCCTGACAAGGTTGAAATCATCGTCAAGGAGCGCAGCCTGCTCGCTCAGTTCCGAATGGACGACAGGTTCGTGATAACAGATTCCGAAGGCATGGTGCTTGACATAAGCAAGGAAGAGCAAAAGGCAACGCTGATTGAAGGCGTAACCGTAACCGAGGCAGAGAAGAAGGAAACCATCAGGGTCAAAGAGACAAACGGGCTCGAGAAAACCCTTGATTTTCTCATAGCCATGAATGATAGCGACCTGTACTTCAAGAAGGTTGTTTTCAACGGCGCGAAGACAGAAGCATACGTTTACGATGAGCTTAAGTGCTCCGGCAGATACGACGATTTAATGTCGGCAATAAGCTCAGGAACACTCAAAAAAGTCATCTACGACCTCTATCAGAAAGGCACTGAAGAGGGCACTTTAAATGTGTACAGTAATGATTATTGTTTCTTTACGCCAAAATAAAACTGTGATATACTTTCGTCAGATATAACTACAATAATTGGAGGTACCCTCGATGCTACAATTTGAAATGAATGACAATACATTACAGGAGATAAAAGTAATCGGTGTAGGCGGCGGTGGCTGTAACGCGATCAACAGGATGATTGAGTCCGGAATGAAGGGTGTTACGTTCATCGCGGTAAACACAGATAAACAGGCTCTCCAGAAAAACAGGGCAGAGACTAAGATACAGATCGGCGAGAAGCTGACCAAGGGACTCGGAGCAGGAGGAAACCCTGAAGTCGGACAGAAATCGGCTGAGGAAAACCTGGAAGACCTTGAGAAGTTCGTAACCGGAGCCGACATGGTATTCATTACATGCGGCATGGGCGGCGGAACAGGTACCGGAGCAGCCCCGATCATCGCAAAGATAGCTAAGGACATGGGAATCCTGACAGTCGGCGTTGTAACCAAGCCTTTCAGATTCGAGGGAAAGAAGAGAGGCGAACATGCTGAACTGGGAATCAAATTCCTCAAGAAATACGTGGACTCCCTTGTAGTTATCCCGAACGACAAGCTGCTCGAAACAGTTGAGGAGCAGACATCACTCCTGGATGCCTTTGCAATGGCGGACGATGTACTGAAGCTGGGCGTACAGTCCATATCGGACATCATCGTAGACGATGCTCTGATCAATCTGGACTTCGCGGACGTTACGACGATCATGAAGGACAGAGGCGTTGTACACATGGGCGTAGGCCACGGCGTTGGAGAGAACAAACTGGACGATGCTGTAAAGGGCGCTGTGAACAGCCCGCTGCTTGAGACTGAAATCAGCGGAGCCAAGGCAGTACTCATCAACATCACAGGCGGCATGAACCTGACTATGCTGGATGTCGACAGAGTCGCTTCACAGATCGACGAAGAGGCAGATCCGAACGCGATCATCATTCTCGGTACATCCATCAAGGAAGAGATGCAGGACGAGATCGCAGTAACAGTAATAGCTGCCGGTTTCGAGGGCAACAGAGAAGCGGCAAGACCTGCTGCAGAGAAAGCAGAAGAACCGCCAAAACCGCTTGAAGGTACAGAACCGCCGGTAAGAAGTACAATAGATTTCGACGTTGAAGGAATTGCCATTCCGGACTTCCTGAAGAAACAGTAAAAAAATCAGTTGGTAGCCGGTCCAGCGCCGGCTACTGATTTTTTATGAGACGGCCGGAATCTTCTGATGAAAACTATTAAATCAAAAGACAACCCTGCGTACAGGGATGCGCTCAGACTTCTGAGAAAGAAATACAGGGATCAGACAGGCATGTTCCTTCTAGAAGGACCAAGGCCTGTTACGGATGCTGTCAGGGCGGGAAACCGCATTGAAACGGTGTTTATCAGAGAGAGCGCGGCAGACAGTCCCGGAATCCGCGGGCTTGTTGAATTGTGCGCGGAAGAAGCAAAGAGCATCAGGCTGTCGCTTCTGGCGGACGGACTCTTTGACAGGCTGTCGGATACCGAAAACTCACAGGGCATCGTAGCGGTTGCCGGAAAGCCGGATCCGCGTCTTAAGACGCCGGCTGTAATACTGGACAGGCTGCAGGATCCCGGGAACATAGGGACAATAATCAGAACTGCTGAGGCCGCGGGCTTCGGCACTCTGATAGCCATAAAAGGAACAGGAGACATATATTCACCAAAGACAGCCAGAGCAGCGGCAGGTTCACTGCTCAGAGTTAATGTTTTTGAAGGAATGAGCGCCGCGGATGCCATCGGGCTCTGCGCGGAGCACGGAATAAGGATCATCGCCAGCAGCCTCGAAGACTCGGCAGAATACACACAGGCCGACATGACAGGGGACATCGCTCTCGTCATAGGCAATGAGGGCAGCGGAATAAGCGATGAATTCAGGGAAGCGGCGGACACACTTATAAAAATCCCCATGGAGGGTGAAATAGAATCATTGAACGCGGCAGCGGCGGCGGGCATACTTATGTATGAGGCTGTGCGCCAGAGACGCGCCGCAGGAAAGGTAAAGTAATGCAGGATCAGTTAAACAGAATTTTGGAAGAAGCGAAGACCCAGCTTGAAAAGGCACAGGACAGGGCACAGACAGAAGAAGTCAGGGTAAAACTTCTGGGCAAGAAGGGAGAACTGACGCAGATACTGAGAGGCATGGGAAAACTCAGTCCTGAGGACAGAAAGACCACCGGACAGATGGCTAATTCAGTCAGAGGAAGAATTGAGGCCATGCTCGAGGAAAAGTTCGACGCTGTGGAAGCGGCGGCTAAATCCGCGCGTTTCAAGGCTGAGAGAATTGACGTTACAGAGCCCGGCGTAAGGCCAAAGCTCGGCGTCAAGCACCCTCTGACGATTACCATGGAGGAGATATCAAATGTCTTCATGAACATGGGATTCTCCATCGTTGAGGGTCCTGAGGTAGAGACCGTATTCAATAACTTTGACGCTCTCAACGCCAGCCCGGACCACCCGGCAAGAGACATGACAGATACATTCTATATTACAGAGGATGTTCTGCTCAGAACACAGACTTCGCCGGTACAGGTAAGAACACTTCTGAAGCAGAAGCCGCCGATCAAGGTAATATCACCGGGCAGATGCTTCAGATGCGATACACCGGACGCAACTCATTCGCCTATGTTCCACCAGATAGAGGGACTGGTAGTCGATGAAGGAATAACAATGGCCGACCTCAAGGGCACGCTTGACAGATTCGCCAAGCAGATGTTCGGACCTGAGACAAAGACCAAGTTCAGACCTCATCACTTCCCGTTCACGGAACCGAGCGCTGAAGTGGACGTATCATGCTTCAAGTGCGGAGGCAAAGGCTGCAGAGTCTGCAAGGGTTCCGGATGGATCGAAATACTCGGATGCGGCATGGTTCACCCGAACGTACTGAAGGTAGGAGGACTCGATACTGAGAAATATACGGGTTTTGCCTTTGGACTCGGCGTTGAAAGAGTAGCCATGCTGAAATACGGAGTAGATGACATAAGACTGTTTTATGAAAACGACATGAGATTCATCGAACAGTTCAAATAGGCAAGGAGAAAGAAATGTTAGTACCAGTTGAATGGATAAATGACTATATAGACCTGAGCGACGTTGACGTCGACGAGTTCTGCGACAGGATGATAATGTCCGGATCGAACCTGGAGACGTGCGACTGGTTCTGCGACGATGTCAGGAACGTCGTTGTAGGAAGGATAGACAAGATTGAACCGCATCCTAAGGCTGACAAGCTCGTCATCTGCAGGATAGACATAGGCGGCTTCGAGGCTGACGGAAAAGACGAGAACGGTCTTCTGCAGATCGTTACGGGAGCGCCTAACGTGTTTGAGGGCGCGTATGTTCCTGTAGCGCTTTCGGGAAGCCACATTCCGGGACCTCTTCACGGACAGCCGAAGCAGGAAGGCGGAGTGGACATAGAAAAAGGAGAGCTGAGAGGCGTCGTTTCCTATGGAATGCTCTGTTCGTGCGGTGAGCTGGGATTTGAGGACAAGGTCGTTCCTATCGCTCACAGAGAAGGAATATGGATTCTGGATCCTGAAGTGTACGACGGCATAGAGGACAAGGTCGGACAGGACTTCGTCGAAGCTCTCGAGCTGAAGCAGGCCGTTGTTGACTTTGAAATAACCCCGAATAGACCTGACTGCCTGGCGCAGGTGGGAATGGCCAGAGAGGCCGCGGCGACCTTCGGGAAGTCCTTCAGCTATCCGGATACAGCGATACAGAATGAAAACGGAGACGGAGCGTCAGAAGACTACGTTTCCGTTGAAATAAAGAACCCTGAGAGCTGCAAGCGCTACGTGGCAAGAATCATTACAGACGTAGTAGTCAAGCAGTCACCTTGGTGGCTCCAGAAGCGCCTCATGTTCGCGGGAATGAGACCTATAAACAACATAGTAGACTTCACCAACTTCGTAATGCTCGAGTACGGACAGCCGATGCACGCCTTTGATATCAAGGAGGTGCACGGAAACAAGATAGTGGTCGAGAACGCTAAGCCGGGCGAGAAGTTTGTGACCCTGGACGAAAATGAGAGAACCCTCGAGGGCGACATGCTCATGATCAAGGACGCGGAGCGCAGCATCGGCATCGCGGGCGTCATGGGCGGACTCAATTCAGAAATCGAGGACGATACGAAGACGGTAATCCTGGAATCGGCGAACTTCCTCGGAAGCAGCATCAGAAATACATCAAAGAAGCTGGGGCTGAGAACAGAAGCTTCTGCCAGATTCGAGAAGGGCATTGACCCGAACCTGTCGGAAGCGGCCGCGGACAGATTCTGCAGACTCGTCGAGATGACGGGGTCAGGAAAGGTATGCAAAGGCAAGGTAGACTGCTATCCGAACCCTGAAAAGGCTAAGACTCTGGACGTAAGAGTCAGCAGAATCAACTACGTGCTCGGAATTGAACTGACCAGGGAAGAGATGACGGCCATGCTGGAGGGCCTTGAGATCAAGGTCGAAGGCGAGGGCGATATCATGACAGTAACTCCGCCTACAATCCGTCAGGACCTCCTTGAAGAGGAAGACTACATCGAAGAAATAGCCAGAATGTACGGCTACGACAAACTGCCTGTAACCCTTCCTAAGGGCAACACAGAGGCGGGAATGCCATACGCCAGACATCTCAGAGACATGGCCAGGGAGGCACTCTGCGGCATGGGACTCAATGAGATCCAGACTTACTCCTTCGTAAGCCCTTCAGGCGTGGATAAAATCGGCATAGGCGAGGATTCATGGGAGAGAGCTTTCGTAAAGATCATAAATCCTCTGGGAGAGGATACTTCAGTAATGAGAACGGTTCTTACGCCGAACATGCTGGAGGTGCTGGGAAGGAACTACTCCAGGAACAACGAGAAGGTCAAGGCGTTCGAGATAGGAAACACCTTCATGGATAACCCTATAAGCCCTGAAAAGCTGCCTGACGAGGATTATTCCCTCTGCATAGGAATGTACGGCAAGGGATGTGATTTCTTCACTCTCAAGGGTGTTATAGAGGAACTGCTGGATAACATGGGAATCAGAAAACTCTCATTTGTATCTGAGTCGGAGTACGGAGTATACCATCCGGGAAGATGCGCCAGAGTACTCGTGGAGGCGTCAGACGCCATGAAGGCCGCGGGAGAAGATTACGAAGAGCTTGGAATCATGGGTGAGGTACATCCTGACGCGGCGGCTGCTTTTGGACTTGAAGGCGTCAGAGTATACTGCTGCGAGCTCATGTTCGGAGCCATCGAGCGCAAGGCCAACACCGAAATAGTATATGAACCGCTTCCTAAGTATCCGTCCACATCGAGAGACATCGCTCTGCTCGTGGATGAGGCGATGGAAGTCGGAAACATAGAGGATGTCATCAGACAGAAGGGGGGACAGATACTCGAAAGCGTCCGCCTGTTCGACGTCTACAGAGGCAAACAGGTCGAGGACGGCAAGAAGAGCGTCGCGTTCACCCTGGTATACAGAGACAGAAACAAGACTCTGACCGACAAGGAAGTATCAGATGTACACGAAAACGTTCTGCAGACCCTTAAGGAGAAGCTGAACGCTGTTCTGAGAGACATGTAAGTTATATCTGTTTGAGGAGAATTCATCATGGAAAACAACAAAGTAAACGTAAAGATCTACGGACAGGAGTACACAATTTCAGGCGATCTTCCTAAGGAAGACATCATCAGCCATGCTGCCCGCGTGGACGCCAAGATGTACGAAATCGCAGACGCGGCAAAATCCGCAGGCGCTTCCCCTCAGAATATCGCCATTCTCGCAGCGATAAACATCGCCAGCGAACAGGCAATGAGCGCCAAAGAGATGGACGAGCTCAAGAGCATGAACATCCAGCTTGAAAAGGACGCCCAGCACTATGTACAGCTCTGGGACGAGACGAAGAAGTCCTTTTCTGAGTACAAGGAGGAAACTCAGGCTATCGTAGCTCAGAAAGACGCTCTCATGCAGGAGCTCCGCGACAAGGACGCTGAGATCGACAGACTCAAGGACGCTGCAGAGGAGTCAAAAGCCCAGATCCAGAGCGGAATGGAAGACGTGATCAAGGAAGTCGAAGGCAAGTGCAGAGAGCTCGAAAGCAGCTTCTTCGATCTTCAGATGGAGAATCTCCAGCTCAAGAAGGAACTGGATAAATACAAGAACGGTACCGGCGGATTCTAAATGAAAGAAAAGACCTTACACGTTTTAGAATACGATAAGATCATTGAAATGCTAAAAGACCGGGCAAGCTCCGAAATGACGCGAAAAGTCATATCGGAGCTTGAGCCTGTCTGTGACGCGCGTCAGATAAAGGAAAAACAGGAAGAAACCACAGAAGCGGTGAAGCTCATCTCTGCCAAGGGACCTTTGCCGGTCGGTGGTTTTTATGATGTTGCGGGACTTGCAGGTTTTACGCGCAAGGGAGGCGTTCTCACTATGGCGCAGCTTCTTCAGATCCTGTACAACATGAAGGCGGCCGAGAGGACGGTTACTTTCCTTAAAGGAGATGACGTGCCGGAACTGCCGCTTATCGAGTCCATAGTGGAGGTAATGGCGGTGCATAAGGCCTTTGCAGCGGAAATAGACCGCTGCATCGTCTCGGAAGACGAGATGTCCGACAACGCCTCGACGCAGCTGCGCACGATCAGGAGAGCCATAGTAAGGCAGAACGACGCGGTCAAAGCCAAGATAAACCATATCCTCAACTCCGAGAGGACCATACTGCAGGACGCCATAGTGACGATAAGAAACGGACGCTATGTGATTCCCGTTAAGCAGGAACACAGAGCACGCGTTCCGGGAATAATACACGACCAGAGCGGAAGCGGCGCTACTGTTTTCATAGAGCCGCAGGCCATCGTCAACATGAACAACGAGCTCAGACAGCTTGAGCTCGATGAGAAGGCCGAGGTGAACCGCATACTGGGCGAGCTGTCCGCGGGCGTTTCGGAGATATACCACGACATAGTAAACAACCAGAAACTCCTCCTGGAGCTGGACCTTATAAACGCAAAGGGCAGACTGTCATTTGACATGGACGGCGAGGAGCCTCTGATAGACGAGGGGAAGGAGCTGCAGCTCATAAGCGCGGCCCATCCGCTCATAGACAAGAAGACCGTAGTGCCAGTTAACATAAGCATAGGCGGAGACTACAGCACGCTTGTGGTTACCGGTCCGAACACAGGCGGAAAGACGGTAACGCTCAAGACGGCGGGACTGCTTGTACTTATGGCACAGACGGGACTGCACATACCGGTATCACCGGGCAGCAGAGTGCCTGTATATGAAAACGTATTCGCTGACATAGGCGACGAACAGAGCATAGAACAGAGCCTTTCCACGTTCTCGTCCCACATGTCCAACATCGTTGAGATAATGGAAGAGGCCGATGACAGGAGCCTGGTGCTTTTGGATGAGCTTGGAGCGGGAACCGACCCGACCGAGGGCGCGGCTCTGGCCATTTCGATACTTGAGAGCCTTGCGGCGCGCGGCGCATGCACCATCGCGACGACCCACTACACTGAGCTGAAGAAATACGCCATTTCCACCGAAGGAGTGGAAAACGCCTCAATGGAGTTCGACGTGGAGACGCTCAGCCCGACATACAGACTTACCATCGGACTCCCGGGAAAGTCAAACGCGTTCGAGATATCGAGAAAGCTGGGACTTCCGGATGAAATCACGGACAGGGCGGCTTCAATGCTCGAGGGCGGAGACATAGTCTTCGAAGACATAATATCGGCCATTGAGGAGGACAAGAAGCGCGCGGAGGCTGAACGCGATGAAGCGGTCCGCATCACCCGCGAGATGAAGATCCGCCAGGATGAGCTTGAAGCAAAGGCAAGAAAGCTCGAGGAGAAGACGGACAAGGAGATTCAGAGGGCTCGTGAGGAGGCCAGAGAGATAATAGCCGAGGCTAAGGAGACTGCGGATGAGTTCAGGGAAGAGCTCAAGGAGATAGCCCGTCTTGAGAGCATGGGCGAACGCACCAAGCGATTCGACGAGGGCCGCAGAAGGCTCAGAGCCATAGAGAAGAAGAACAGAAACACCATAAAGCGCGAGACCAACGACAAGCCTGTTGATCCTGACATGCTGAGCCTTGGGGACAGAGTCAAGATACTGACTCTGGGGCAGAACGGCGAGGTGTGTGAGCTTCCGGACGAGAAGGGCGACCTTCAGGTCCAGATAGGAGCCATGAAAATAGGCGTCAACGTCACGGACATAATGCTCATCAACCAGCCGGCCAGAAAGGCCGCATCCGGGCGCAAAACCTCAAATTACGGCTCAATGTACAGGCAAAAGGCGCAAACAGTGTCAACATCAATAGATGTGAGGGGAAAAAACCTTGACGATGCGCTTATGGATGTGGAAAAATATATAGATGACGCTTTTATCTCGGGCCTTGGTGAAGTGACCATTATTCACGGCCGGGGAGAGGGAATTCTGAGCAAGGGCATACGCGCCGCGCTCAGGAAGAACAAGAACATCAAAGATTACCGCCGGGGCGCCTTCGATGAGGGCGGAGACGGTGTTACAGTAGTTAAATTCAAGTAGAAAGAAGGAATAAAAATGCTTCAGTATGTTGACAAAATCACAGATCTTATAGCGCCTCAGGTAGAAGGACTGGAAAAGGACGAGATCAGAGCCATGATCGAAATACCGGCCGACAGCAAGATGGGAGACTACGCTTTCCCTTGCTTCAAGCTGGCTAAGATACTGAGAAAGGCTCCTCCTATGATCGCAAAGGGCATCGCGGAAGCGATAGCGGACGATCCGATGTTCGCCAAGGTAGAGCAGGTTAACGCCTATGTTAACATGTTCATCGCCAGGGAAGCCTTTGCAGATGAGGTTATCTCAGAGGTAATTGAAAAGGGAGACGACTTTGGAAAGAGCGACGTAGGCCAGAACAGACCGGTAGTTGTCGAGTACTCATCGCCTAACATCGCCAAGCCTTTCCACATTGGGCACATCAGAAGCACAGTTATCGGAGCGTCGATTGCGCGCATCTATGATTATCTGGGATTCGATGTAATAAGAATCAACCATCTTGGCGATTACGGAACTCAGTTCGGCAAGATGATTGTGGCGTACAGACACTGGGGCAACAAGGAAGATGTAATAAATGAGCCAATAAAGACTCTGCTCGGATACTATACCAAGTTCCACGAAGAGGCGGAGAAGGATCCGTCCCTCGAGGATGAGGCGAGAGCTACATTCGCCAAGCTGGAGCAGGGAGCGCCTGAGGAGACGGAAATCTGGCAGTGGTTCAGAGATGAGTCCCTGAAGGAGTTCAGCAGAGTATATGACATGCTTGGAATCAAGTATGATTCATACGCCGGCGAGAGCTTCTATTCTGACAAGATGCCTCGTTTCATAAAGGAACTGGAGGACAAGGGACTCATGGAGGAAGACGAAGGCGCAAGACTGGTACGCCTTGACGATTACGGCCTGACTCCTGCTCTTATCCAGAAGTCAGACGGTTCCACGCTGTACATTACGCGTGACATCGCTGCGGCAGTATACCGCAAGGAGACATATGATTTCTACAAGAACATCTACGTAGTAGCTTCCCAGCAGAATCTGCACTTCCAGCAGTGGATACAGGTTCTTGAGCTCATGGGTTACGAGTGGGCCAGAGACTGCGTACACGTTCCGTTCGGACTCGTAAGCCTGGCTGACGGAACCATGTCAACCCGTGAGGGCAGAGTCGTCTTCCTTGAGGACGTTCTGAACGGCGCCGTAGACAAGACACGCGAGATAATCAAGGAGAAGAACCCTGACGCCGACCCTGAGATGGTCGAGGAGGTCGCCAAGGCGGTCGGAATCGGAGCTGTCGTATTCAACGAGCTTTCAAACTACAGAATCAAAGATTATGTCTTCTCATGGGAGCACGTTCTGAACTTCGAAGGCGAGACGGGTCCGTACGTACAGTACACATACGCCCGCAGCTGCAGCATTCTCCGCAACGCAGGTGATGATGTAGTCGCAAAGGCAAAGGCAGGCTTCGACCCGCAGTACCTGACCGGCGAAAGCGCACACGCGCTCACTTCGCTGCTCTACAGATTCCCGGATGTCATCCTGGAAGCCGGGGAGAAGTACGAGCCGTCCATCGTAACAAGACACCTGGTGGACATTGCTCAGGCCTTCAACAAGTTCTATCACGATGAACACATCCTGGTGGACAACGAGGACGAGAAGGTGGCCAAGGTGGCCATGGTAATAGCGGCGCAGACAGCCATCAGAAACGGGCTGGATATCCTCTGCATGAAGGCGCCGGAGAAGATGTAGTAGAGATACGGAGCTTTTTGCATGAGATACGAAGGCAATATTTACAGACCGCCGAGCGAGGCGTACAGCCTCATCGTTCAGGTCACTGTGGGATGCACGCACAACAAGTGCACATTCTGCAGCATGTACAAAGACAAGAAATTTCACATAAGAAAGCTGGAGGACGTGCTTGAGGACCTGGCATGGGCGCGCAAAAGCTACCCGAGGGTCGAGCGCATATTTCTCTGCGACGGAGACGCTCTGTGCCTGTCCAACAGCAGGCTCCTGCCGATTCTTTCGTACATAAAGGAGAACTTCCCTGAGTGCGAGAGGGTGACGGTGTACGGGAGAGCCAACGACGCCCTTAAGAAGACTGATGAAGAACTCAGAGAGCTCTACGAGGCGGGAATCACCATGGTGTACATCGGCGCCGAGTCGGGGAGCGAGAAGGTTCTCAAAGACATAAACAAGGGCGAAACGCGTCAGCAGATAATAGACGGAGTGAAGAAAATCGAGGCGAGCGGAATGATGGCTTCGGTGACGTTCATCTCAGGACTTGCGGGCAGGGCAGGCTGGAGAGAGCACGCAATAGAGACCGGCAAGATGATAAGCGAGATGAGCCCGTCGTATGTGGCACTCCTCACACTGCTGGTTGATCCGTCGGTTCCTATGGCAAAGGACATAGAGAGCGGCAAGATGGAGCTTCTGTCGGCAGAGGAAGTCATGGCGGAGACCCTGCTGATGCTCCAGAACACGGAAGTTACGAAGAAATGTGTCTTCCGCAGCAACCACGCGTCGAACTACCTGTCGCTCAAGGGCAACCTGCCGGATGACAGGGAGGCGATGATGGATCTTATCAGGAAGGCCATGTCGGATGATAGATTGTTAAAGGATGAGAGATTCCGCGCATTATAGGAATTAAAATCAGGGAGATAAAATGAGCAGAAAAGCAAAGAAAATGGAACAGCAGCAGATGGTGCACAAGGAGGATGGCAACATTCTTCAGGCCCTCGGCGTTACAAGAACAGTTATCAGGCCGAGAGAGGAAGTGGACATACAGCTGCGTGAGGACAGAATCGGAAGATACTTCAAGAAGTACCTGAACAAATTCGTCTTCGTAGAGTTTTCAGAAGAATTCATGGCGCACAACAAGGCCGGACATCTTATGAAGGGCGTACCCGTTCCGCTCCGGCGCAAAGAGGTCAAGGAATTCGCGGGAGGCAGGGGCATCGACTTCCTGGTTCTGGCGGAGAACATGGCCTGGGTCATGGGATGCGATCCTCACTTCAAATACACGAAGGACTACTGCGCGATTCTCAGTAAGCTCTACAACTACAAGCTCTATGAAGGAATGATGAAAGAGGGAAGAGACGCCGCTGAAAATGGAGAAATGGACAATGCGTGCATCCACTTCAGAGCGGCCCTCTGCATGAAGTACGACTACATGCACGCCATGTACTCATACGCCCGCGCGTGCCGCGTAATGTATGAGCACAGCAAAAACGAAGAATACATCGGACGTTTCAAGGCTGAGGCTCTCGACTGGTTCGAGATTCTGACGGAGACGCACCCTAGATTCGCAATGGGTTACTACTATCTG
>Ga0256407_10004368_pt1 | contig 23697 bp, 13 predicted proteins | sample RumenRJG_04DNA_FD_193489 | JGI IMG/M metagenome (GOLD analysis project Ga0256407, IMG submission 193489) | Bovine rumen microbial communities from Lethbridge, Alberta, Canada - RJG_04 | ecosystem: Host-associated > Mammals > Digestive system > Stomach > Rumen | place: Canada: Alberta... | reverse complement strand
GCACCTGGCCTTGTACAGTAGCGATGGTGGGGAAGGCGAGGGCATTTCCGTGCCGACAAGCCACCTCCTCTACCGCTGCTGCCACCTCACTCTCATGGATGCCAGGGCGCACAGTACGATAGGCAGCTAAGTGCATCTCTGTGCTGAGGTCTACCGATTCTTCAATGAGTCGTATCTCTTCATCGTCCTTGTAGTTGCGTTGACTGACGATAGCCTTGATAAACGGAATGCTAGCTTTTCCAGCTTGTGCGGCAGGCTCTATACTGAGCAGTTCCCATAGCCACACCTGATGATCACCACGATAGGGTGGTAGGAAATGGATAGGCTGCTGTTTGGCAAGTGCCTTGTCGATATAGCTCTTCAGCTCCTTCATGGGCCTCACGTCGCTGATACCAGCAGGCTCGCATTTGTCTTTCAGCGATGGTTGCTTGCCTGTCCATACGATATCGTCGATGGTCAGTTCATTGCCAAAGACGATTTCTCTGTCTGCGTCAATATCGATGACGGCAGCCAGCGAAGGATAATCTAATCCGAAGAAATACAGGAATGTGGAGTCCTGACGGAACCGGTAGGTGTTGTCGGCATAGTTCATACCGACCTCATCATTGCCCAAAAAGAACAGTAGTCCGCTACCCACGTCCTTCTTCAGACGGGCACGTCGTTTAATATATGTTTCTTTATTGATGACCATATTCGTTTATCTTTTTATGCTTACTGATTTGCAGGTTTGTCTGTGGAAAATATTCTGCTAGCAAGTTATAGAGGTCGGGGTCGAACTCCTGCAACTCCTCACGTGTGTTACACCAGTTGTGCTTGCCGTCGGGATGGGGCATCTCTGCGTTCACGTTGAACCAGTCCTGCACCGCCTCTGCAAAATACTCCTCCTTATCGGTCTCACGATAGGTGCCTTTCAGTATGCCCTTTGCTATGGCATTCTCGTAACATTGTTTCAGTCGGGCATCGAAGTCGGGTACAGCCAGCATCAGTCCGATGAGATGGATGCTGTGTGCAAACTCATGGATAAGGATATCCTCAGCATGGTATTTGTCTATCTGATAAGCCAGTATGTTCTCCTCGGCACACGAGGTGAGTGGCAGTTCCAAGTCGCCTCCCAGTCCACGGGCTCTGAGATCCCAGTTCAGTGCTGTGTCGTTAATCAGATAATGATGCTCTGGTATGTCGGTCGTACCCTCATATCGTGCCATGATGGCGATGCGTGTGCCGCGAGCCACCATCGAGTCGAGCACGGCCTTTGGCAACATCGATGTCATGGCGTACAGCGTACGGTGGGCTGCTACGAAAGCAGAATCAGGTACTCGCCAGGAAGAGATGAGCGGCAGTCCGTTCACGTCGACATGTTTCTGGTAAAAGGGGTCTAATCCGAGTGAGTCGGGTGGGGTGGTGACAACGCATTCTGGTATGTCGAGTGTCTCTTCCCCGACAACCTCATCCTTTGTTTCCTTGTTGCTTTGACAGGCTACAATCAACAGTAATCCTGCCAGCCATAATACAAGATGTCTCATTTTAGTCGTAGTATTTTGTAATTTCCAGTTGGCAAAGATACTAAATATTTTATAATTAGCGATTAAGAAGATAAAATTTTTTCTCTTAATGTGATAAAAACCTCAAACCTCAAACCTCCATTCTCAAATCTTTTTCGTAATTTTGCGGCACAAACAAAAATCTTAAATAAATACTTTTTAGAATATGGCTTTTTTAACTGACGAGAAATTGGTGATTGTTGGTGCCGGTGGTATGATCGGTTCTAACATGGTTCAGAGTGTGCTGATGCTGGGTCTGACTCCTAACATCTGCTTGTATGATATCTATGAGCCCGGTGTTCATGGTGTTTACGATGAGATGTGCCACTGCGCCTTCCCCGGTGCAAACCTCTCTTACACCGTTGATGCTCAGGAGGCTTTCACAGGTGCCAAGTACATCATCTCTTCTGGTGGTGCTCCCCGTAAGGAGGGTATGACCCGTGAGGATCTGCTGAAGGGCAACTGCCAGATTGCAGCCGACTTCGGTGAGAACATCAAGAAGTACTGCCCTGACGTGAAGCACGTGGTGGTGATCTTCAACCCCGCTGACGTAACCGCTCTGACCGCTTTGATTCACTCTGGTTTGAAGCCTAACCAGCTCACCTCTCTGGCCGCTCTCGACTCTACCCGTCTGCAGCAGCAGTTGGCTCAGGAGTTCGGTGTTCGTCAGGACAAGGTTACTAACGCTTACACATACGGTGGTCACGGTGAGCAGATGGCTGTATTCGCCAGCAAGGCTCTCATCGATGGCAAGCCCCTTTCTGAGCTCCCTCTCTCAGCAGAGCGTTGGGCAGAGATCAAGCACATGACTACTCAGGGTGGTAGCAACATCATCAAGCTCCGTGGCCGTTCTTCATTCCAGAGCCCCGCTTATCAGGCTGTGAAGATGATCGAGGGTGCTATGGGTGGCGAGCCCTTCAAGTGGCCTGCTGGTTGCTATGTGAACTGCGACAAGTGCGGCTTCAAGAACGTGATGATGGCTATGCCTACCGTTATCGACAAGGACGGTGTTCACTTCACTCAGCCGGAGGGTACAGAGGAAGAGATGGCAGCACTTCAGGCTTCTTACGAGCACCTGCAGAAGATGCGCGATGAGATTATCTCGCTCGGCATTATCCCCGCTGTTGAGGACTGGGGCAAGGACAACGCAAACCTGTAATTAAAATGTAAAAATGAAATAATGGAATAATGAAATAATGAAAAAATAGAAGGTAAAAAAGGCACGGATTCCTATTGGAGTCTGTGCCTTTTTTCGTATCTTTGCATCCAAAGACTTCAAACTATATGATGAACCGACTATTTTCTTTCTGCCTTTCGATGGTATGCGCTGCCTTCGCCCCATTGGTTGTGAGTGCTCAAAATGTGGATATGTTTACCTACTCGCACTTGGGAGCGGAAGACGGATTGTGCTGTCAGCGCGTTTATTCCGTCTGCCAGATGGGCGACGGAGCCCTGTGGTGGTCAACGAAGAAGGACGTGGAGCGCTATAACGGTATGACCACCCGCCACTACCAGCCACCCTGTGGCGGTGGGTTCAGCACCTTTGCCGGTCGCACCATTAAACTGCACGTGAGTCGGGCAGACTCCCTGCTCTATGCTTTCGATAATCAGGGCAACATCTCCTACTATGATGAGGTGCAGGACAGGTTCCAGCTGAAGACCTCGGTGAGTTCTTTGATAGATGGTGAAATTCTGCTCAACGATATTCTTGTTACGGAAAACGGCATCTGGCTGGCCATGCGCGAAGGCACGTTCTTCCTGGCAGGCCAGACACTGGTTCCCGTGATGAAGCATCTGTTTACCAACACCATCGTCAGGGTTGACGACCTCATCCTGCTGTGCGCAAAAGAGGGCGTGTGGGAATATCATATCCAGCCCGACGGCTCGCCCCACAACGGTGTGCCCCCTATGAAGTTGCTGAATCAGAATATAGAGAGTGCCTATTACGATACATTATATCATAAGGTGTGGCTGGGAGGCTTCTTGGGTGGATTTCAGATTGCTTCGCCTCAGGCTGACGGGATGCTTCGTATAGAAGAGACAGTTGGCGATACCTTCATGAACCCCGTGCGCAGTTTCTGCCCCTATGACAACCAGACCATGCTGGTGGGCATTGACGGTATGGGTGTGTTCAGGGTGGAACGCCGCCCCGACGATTCCTTCAACCGTGAGCCCGCCCTGCTCTTCGATGCCAACGACGGTAAGGCGGGTGTGCTCAATGGCAACGGTATCTATGCGGTGATACGCGATGCGTGGGACAATATCGTGGTGGGCTCCTATTCCGGTGGCATCGACATTGCCCGACCTGTGGGCAGTACCCCCGCAATCTTCCAACATATCCGCGACAACCGCCAATCGCTGCTCAACGACCATGTAAACTGTGTGGCGCAGTTTCCTGACGGCACGCTGGTGATGGGTACCGACAATGGCATCAGCCTGCTCCGTGCCGACACGCATCAATGGACGCATACCTGCCTTGGAACAGTGGTGCTGAGTCTTTGCCTGACGCCGCAGGCCACTATGCTGGCCTCCACCTACGGCAACGGTGTCTATGAGATTAGTGCTCAGGGTGCCTGCCGTCAGCTTTACTCGGCCCAGGGCGGCGTGCTCCACGATAATCATGTCTATAAGCTCTACTTCGACCGTGAGGGCAGCCTGTGGATGGGATGTCTGGACGGCGAACTGGTGCAGAGGAAGGTGGGCGAGCCCCTTTGCCACTATTATATGATCAAGAACGTGCAGGACATCGTGCAGTTGCCCGACGGCCTGCTTGCCGTTGCCACTGCCGACGGCATCAAACTGGTGTCTGCTGAGACCCGTGAGGTCACCGAACTCGACTATTCAAAAGGCCTTACCGACGTGAACCGCTACGTAACGTCGCTTTTCCTGAATGGCAGCAAAGAGCTGTGGATAGGAACCGACGGCGGCGGTGTCTACGTCTACGACCTCCATAAGCACCAAGCCTCGCAGATAACCAATGCCGACGGCCTGCCTTCAAATATGATAAGCAGTATGGTGAAGGACTATAAAGGGCGCATTCTCATTTCAACGGATGCCGGCATTGCTTTCATCGACGGCATGGAGGGGGGAAAGCAGGTGGCGTGTATCAACTACTGTTACGGCATAGAGCGTGAGTTCTCTGCACGTGCCGTGGTGTGCATGAACAACCGCCATATCCTCTATGGTACCTCTACAGGAGCCCTCATCATCAACCCCGATAATATTCAGCAGCTCAACTATTCTGCCAAACTCCATCTGCTGGGTGTGAACTGTACCGAAGACGATAGCGATTTGTTCAACCAGCGTGTTCACTCCATGCTGGAAGAGGGAATTTTACGCCTGCACTATAGTCAGCGCACCTTCGACCTTAGTTTCGAAAGTATCAACCTGCGAAATCAGTTCGACATCGTGTATCAGTATCAGGTATCCGATGGTGAGTGGAGTCAGCCCACCCGTGAGCAGACCATCCGTTTTACGAACATGGAACCAGGTACCCATCTGCTTCGTCTGCGTTGTGTGAGCCGTACCTGTGATATCGTGCTCGACGAGTTGGAACTGACCATCGTCGTGTATCAGCCTTGGTGGAACTCCTGGTGGATGTGGGTAGTATATGTAGGGCTGGTAGTGCTGGCGTTCTATGGTGCCTGGCGTTTCTATGAGCTTCACACTAAGTATATGCACCTGGTGTTGAGCGACCCCAACCTGAATCTTGAACGCGAAGACCAAGTTACGGGCTATGAATCGGAACCATCAGGTGAACAGCCGTCGGACAATGCTGTAGTCGATACCGACAATGCCGAGGGTGCTGAGTTTATTTCCCGTGTCACTAAATTGGTGTTGGCCCATCTTTCCGATGCCGACTTCACTATTGACCGCCTGTGTCGTGAGATGGCTATGAGCCGCACCCTCTTTTATATCAAGCTGAAGACCTATACGGGCAACTCTCCTCAGGACTTTATCCGCATAATCCGTCTGGAGCGTGCAGCGGCCTTGCTGCGTAGCGGGCGGTCGGTTACCGAGTCGGCGGTGCTCACGGGCTTCGACAATCCAAAGTATTTCAGTACGGTGTTCAAGAAATACTTCGGAATGTCGCCCTCAAAATACTTTTGATTACTCGACAGCCTATTCCCTGTTGGGTGTAACCCATGTGAATGTCTCGCTGCATCTCACCTTGGCTTTCTCCGTTCCGACGGCAATCAGGAACTCACCTTCTTCCAATGTCCAGCGTCCGTCGTAGCCTACGAAGGCCAGTTCATTGGCAGGCAGTTTGAAACTGACGGTCTGTCTTTCTCCCGGTTGCAGTCCTATCTTCTCGAATCCGCGCAGACGGCGCCCGTCGGGTACCATCGAGGCCACGAGGTCGCTCGTAAACAGCAACACGCTCTCTTTGCCCTCCCGATGCCCTGAGTTGGTGATGTCGATGCTGATGGTCAGCGTGTCGTTCTTTGTAAACTCCTTGCGGTCTACTGTCAGGTTGCTGTAGTCGAATGTGGTATAGCTCATCCCTGTTCCGAAGCCCCATTGCTGGGTGATGCGGGCATTATAGTCGTAGGCACCTTCCATCGTTCCGGATTCTTCGCTCTTCTTGAAGTCGTAGTTGCAGAGTGAGTTGATCTCGCTGGGGTAGGTATAGGGCAGCCGGCCCGAGAAGTTATACCTCCCGGAAAGCAGACCTGCCAGCGCATCACCGCCATGGTTTCCTGGCAGCATGATGTTAACGATGGCCTGTGCTAACGGCTCTATGTCGGCAATGATGCGTGGACGACCTTCGTTTAGCACCAGTACGATGGGCTTTCCCGTCTTTTTCAGCGCCTTCACCAGATTGCGCTGGTTCTCAGAGATCGTCAGGTCGGTCAGGTTGCCTGGAGTCTCTGTATAGGAGTTCTCCCCAATACAGGCAATGATGACATCTACACCCTGGGCAGCACGTACGGCGGTCTCGATATCAGGCTCGTTCTCTTCCCACCATTTGCCCGTCTCATTGTAGGTTACTCCCTGACAGAGGCGCACGTTTTCTTGCCCGTATTCATCGCAAATGGCCTCGTAGATGGTGTTATACTTTCCTGCAAACTCATCCGTGCGATGTCCTTGCCATGTGTAGCTCCATCCACCGTTCAGACAGCGCATCTGATTGGCGTTAGGTCCTGTGACCAGAATCTTCTTGCCTTTGTCCAAAGGCAGCATCCTCGTCCCCGATTCTTCACTCTTAACTCTTAACTCTTCATTTTTAAGCAGCACCATGCTCTCCACGGCACCTTCCATCGCCAGCTGTGCAAACTCCTCACCGCCCAGTTTAGGATAGTCGGACAGCTTCTGTGTAGGATGCTCGAACAAATCAAGGCGGTATTTCATTCTGAGCACACGGCTTACGGCATCGTCAATGCGGTTCATGGATACCTTTCCCTCTTCCACTAGTTCCTTTAGCAGCTTGCATGCGTCTACGTTATAGGGCTCCATAATCATGTCGATACCAGCATTGATGGCCATGCAAAGCGCATCTTTCTTATCCTTTGCCACCATCTCGCGGGTGTACAGGTTATTGATGTCAGCCCAGTCGGTAATGAGCACCCCGTCCCATCCCGTCTGCTCCTTAGCCCATTCGGTCAGCAACTCACGGTTGGCATGGACGGGCATACCGTTGATGGATGCCGAGTTGACCATCATGGAGAGTGCCCCTGCCTTGATACATGCCAGGAAGGGCGCAAAGAACTTCTCACGTAGCTGTGCAGGAGCTATGTATGCTGGGGTGCGGTCTTTTCCCGACCAAGGTACGCTATAGCCAAGATAGTGCTTCAGCGATACGGCTATGTGCTGTTGGTCTACGTGGTTGGGATCCTCGCCTTGGAATCCCAGTGTCTGTGCTACGCCCATCTCGGCATTCACATAGCTGTCTTCACCGAAATTCTCATAGATGCGTGGCCAGCGAGCATCGCGTCCTAGTTCGATAGTGGGACTGAATGTCCAAGGTACGCTGATGGCACGTGTCTCGTAAGCCGTAGCTTCAGCGCATCTTCTGGCAATGTCACGATTGAACGTAGCCCCCACGTTGATGTTCTGAGGAAACAGTGTTCCACCCTGCGTATAGGTGGAACCGTGGTTCTGGTCGAGACCAAAAAGACATGGCACGCCAATATGCTTCATGGATAGACGTTGGATATCGCTGATTATCTCTTCCCATTGTTGGGCTGTAGGTGCACAGGTGTTTGGTGCGTTGAGTATGGAGCCAATCTTGTATTTCGAGAAAAGTGTGTCAGCCTTGGCTGAGTCGATGTGGAACACACCATTGGTATCGTTGGTGCCAAAGAGGTCGGTAACGAGTTGCATCATCTGTCCGATTTTCTCCTCCAGTGTTAATTTGCCCAGGGTTTCATTTACCAGTGCCTCAATTTTGGCATCCTGGCCTTGAACGGCTCCCCGCTTAGAGCAGGAAGCCGTTAGTATGATAAAAGTAACCAGGACAAAAAGATATACTTTCTTCATGTTATTGAGTATTTCTGAATGGGTGATTACTATAATCGTTTTTTATTTGTAAGTAGCCTTGATTACGCTGAAGCCGTGTCCGTGGATACAGAAGGCTTGTTCTGCAACAGCATCCTTAAGGGCTTGTGTAATCTCTACGGTCACATCCAAGTCTTCTCCGAAGTCAGTCGGCGATTGTCCTGGCAGTGGTGACCAGCTCCAGTTGTCGAACTGATACTTATGATAGTCGTTGCCAACAAGTTTCAATGATATGGTGAGCGTGTGTCCAATTTCGAAGTTGGCAAATTTTTCCTGAGAAATCATTCTCCACTCCTTATGATCTTCTGGACCGTCCCAGTCAACAACAAAGTCGCCCATCCAGAGAATCTCTTCCTCAGATACCATAAACAATGCATTGTCAACAAGTTTGCCGTCTTTATAGAAGTGCAGCATCTCGCCACTTTCGGTAGTACCCTTCAGTTCGTAGTCTCCGGCAGCCAATTCCGGAGCCGTGGCAATCAGTTTACTCTCGGTTTTCTCTGTAATGACACAGTCCTGTCCGTTGATGGTTAGGGTTGCCACCTTGTTAAGGAAAGAACCTTCCATTGTAAACGAAGCCTTTGACGACCCAGCGAAGAGCGTGTTGTGTACTGTAGCTTTCGTGATGACGGTTACATCACCAGCAGCGAAGGAAGCTCCGGTATTATCAATGAGATAGATGGTATAGGTGCCGTCTGCCAGGCCAGTAGGAACAGTGTACTCCACGCTACCTTCTGTAGCATTGGTCACATCAGCCTGTTGGCCGTTAATAGACACCTTCACGACGTTGGCCATATTTTCACCATATAGTTTCACGGAAGCACCAACCTTCAACAGACGTTCTTCCAATGCTGTGCTGGAAGATTTCGGGTCTGTAGATAGCGGATTCACAATGATGATGAAAGTTCGTGAGGTCGTCAGCCCCTTGGTGGTAGTGGCCACAATCTTTAAGATGTGTTCACCTGCCTCCTTCATCTGATAGTCAATGCTGCTGCCTTCAGCCACCTGTGCATCATCAATGAGCCATGTCACGGTGGTATAGTCAACAGGTGTCACGAGCACCTTGAACGTGAAGTTCTCGTTACGGTTAAGTGTTTTGATGACTGAAGGATTTCCACCTTTGTAGTCTTCAGGGAAGTCTACGTTCAGAAAGCGTGGACTGTCATCTGCGGTAGCCGTGAAAAATGCTTCCTCATCGTTCGAACAACTTGTGAAGGCTGTGGTAAAACCGCAACACATGAGAGCGGCAATTAAAATATTCTTGATTTTCATAACTTTTTTTTTTACCTTTGCATTTTTACTTTTTTGCATTTTACTTCACGTGGATGTCGTACTTGTCCCACCAGAGAGGCTTATGCCAGTCGTCAGTACCGCCCATGCGGTCAAGAGCATCCATATAGTTGGCATGATTGTATTGGTTTTCAAAGAGTGGATAACGGATGCGTGTTGGCGTCTTCTGGTTTGTGTCACCTCCACTGAAACCGCTATACGTAGGCAAGTTCTCCCTATCTTTAAGTACAGGATAGTCAGAACGGCGTAGGTTAGACCAAGCCTCCGCGGGGTTCATCATGTGCAGAATCCAGGCCTGTGTGTTGATGGCCTCCTTGGCCTCTTCATCGGTAGTGCCGAGCGTGAGACTGTTGACATAGCTGTCTATTTCAGCGTCCGACATCTTGTCACGCGAACTCAGGTAATGCGTGTTCAACCACTTCAGACTGGCTTTGACACCATCAGTGAAATGCTTTTCTTTCGTACCGGGAACATCCCATCCCTTCAGCTTTGCCTCGGCCAGCAGGTACTCTACCTCACCTGAATTGATGAGCGTGCCTGGACAGTCAACCATTTCAAAGTCTACAGCCAGCATCAGGCGCAGCAGACGCTCCAGGGAATCGTCGGCACCAAATCCTGCGTTAGGATAGGTGTCTATCAACTGCTTCAGTGTTGGAACAAGTGCAAAATCCTCTGCAGAGGTAGGATAGTTGCTCTTCCAGTCATTATACCATGCCTGCCCCGGTTCGCAGGGCATCTCGCCAAGCCCCTTGGAATTAAAATAATTCTGCATCTCCTTGGTCAGGTCTACAGTGCCGGTATAGTCGGGCTTCAGGTCGGAACGGCGGGCATTGACGTAATGGCGGCAGATACGATCCAAACGTGGGTCGTTAAGATTCTTCAGGATCTCATATAACGTAGAACTGACGAACATAGGCTGGGTAATGTCCTGTCCGTAGAGGATGGCACTAAAGGCGTTATAGCGGAAGTCGCAGTCGTTGGCACCTTCGTTCTTGGTAATAGGAGCATCCATATACTTGATGTAGGCATCGTCATCCTCGGTGGCAATATATCCGGCAGCATCCTTCACCGCAGCCTCAAACTCCGTCTTAGCCTTGGCGGGATTAACGTCCGAGATACGCATGGCAAAACGCATTCGCAGTGAGTTGGCATACTTGCGCCATGCGTCTGTTGAACCGTTCAGGCTGGTCACGTCGCCGGAAATGCGGTCTGTGCCTGTTCCTAATTGATCTACACAAGCCTTCAGTTCCTCGAAGAAATCGTTGTAGATAGATTCCTGCGTGTCGTACTTGGGGTTAGAAAGCCCCTGCAATCCCTTGCCTGCGTCAAAATAGGGAATGTCACCGTAAATATCAGTAAGGACGGACATCAGATAAACGCGATGGATACGCAATGCAGCGTTGACATTGGGCTTGTCGGCGGAGCGGGAAATGGCATCTGTCACGTTGTTGATGGCTTTAGGATAGAGCCCGTCCCAGAGCAGACACATCGTGGCATCTTCAGGAAACACGCTGCCGGCATAGTTCACGATATTCCAGTTTCCTGAGAAATGCTGTGTGAAACCACTTACATAGCAACGATAGAAATTCACCATGGTGAAGTCACCATAAGTCTGAAGCAGACTGGTGGTCAGTTGTGCATTAGGGTCGATGACTGCTGTCTTTGTCTCATCGGTATTGACGCTTTCCATGTGTTCGTCGCTACAGGCGGTCAGCAACAATGTCGCTGCAATGCAAAAATTAAACAATTTAAAAATTGAGAACTTATTTCGTTTCATACCTATTCATTATTACATTATTTCATTATTTCATTTTCGCACTCCCTAGAATTTAACATTAACATTGAAACCGTAACTGCGACGTGAGGGCAGTGAACCGTATTCAAGGCCGAGACCAGAGGTGTTGTAGCCAGAGTCGGGATCGATGTTGGGAATATTCTTCCATACAATGAACGGGTTGCGTGCCACGAACGATACATTCAGCCCTTTCACAACCTGCAGCTTGGAGAGATACTTCTCGGGGAAGGTGTAGCCGAAGGTGATCTCGCGGCACTTTACGTACGAGTTGTCATAGACAAACATAGATGCTGCATTACGCGAGGCGTGATACCAATAGTCGTAGGGATTAATGGCAATGTTGTTGGGAGTGCCATCCTCAAAGACACCTGGCACGATGAACCCCTGGCACAGCCCGGCCTTGCGCCATTCCTCGAGCGTCATGTTGGCTGCCATACGGGCTTCCTCTGAGTGATACCACTCCTCACGGCCTGCCAGTGTTTCCTCGGCCTTACCTGTCTCGTAGGCCGAGCGCATGGACATTGAGAAGAGGTCGGCACCGACTTTCACGTCGAAACCTGCCGAGAGACGGAAGTTCTTGTAGGTAAAGGTGGAATAAAAGCCGCCAGTCCAGTCCCATGATGCATTACCCACGGTATGGGTCTTATCGTCGACCAGGGGCAGACCAGATGCCTTGTCGATAATCAACTGTCCTTCATCGTTACGCACGAAGTCTGTACCAATGATGCTGCCATAGTTCTGGCCAACTTCGGCACCAACGCTGACTCCGCACCATGTAGCCTTCTCAATTTCGAAATAGTCCATTCCATCGACAAGCGACTTCACCTTGTTCACATTTTTTGAGAAGTTCACTCCGGCATCCCATGCAAAGCCCTTATAGTCGAGCACACGGCCATTCAGGGCAATCTCGATACCTTTGTTCTCAATCTCACCGGCATTCACGAGGCGATATTCGTAGCCAGAGGCGGCAGAAGATGCCAGACTGATGATCTGATCCTTGGATAACTGATTGTAGTAGGTCATGTCCAACCCCAGACGCCCATTCAGGAACTTCATCTCCAGACCCAGTTCAAACGAGTTTGTGCGGGTAGGCTTCAGGTCGGGATTAGGCATCACGCTGTTGCTGATATAACCCATAGGATAGCCCGAGTAAGAATACTTGCTGTTGGTATAACTGGTCACCAACTGATAGGGGTCGGTGTCGCTACCTACCTGAGCCCATGAAGCACGGAATTTACCATAGTTGATCAGACTCTTGTTCTTAATGAATTCAGAGAACACGATGCTACCCGAGAACGAGGGATAGGTATACACATTATTATTAGTAGGCAGGGTCGATGACTTGTCGCCACGCAGCGTAGCCTCCAGATAGTAGGTGTGGAGGTAGCCTAAGCTGGCCGAGCCGAACAGCGAGTTGATCTGCTTCTCGTAGACCTTCTGCTGGATGCTCTGCTCTGAGAAGTTCATCATGGCCTGCACATCCTGTACCTGCTGTCCCAGTCCTGTCAGAATGTCCGTGCGATTCCTTACTTGGAAGATGTTGCCGCCAAGGGTGGCATTGAAGTCGAAATCGCCCCACTGGTTGTTGTACAGAGCCAGGAGCTCGGCGTTCAGCGTACGATTGTCGAAACGCTGGTCTACAAGTTGTCCGGCAGGCAGGCGGGGTGTGGTTTTGGCGGTAAAATCCTCAAACTTCATGAAGTTCAGGTCAGTACCAATGGTACCCTGCAGCTTCAGATGCTCGTTGATGTTCAGGATGCTCTTGGCCGTGAAGCGCAGCACATCCTTCTTCGAGGTGTTGTTGCTCTTGTAGAGATCCCAGTAGGGGTTCTGGTTGTACATCTGATTGCCGTTCCACTGGGAGTATTCGCCCTCCTCGGTCTGATAGGTCTGCAGCCAGGCCTGGTTGTAGGTGCCGGCCAGTGTCATCAGGTTTTTGCCCACGTTGCTCTGCGAGTCGCCCAATGCGGGGCGGTTCTTCACGTTCTCGTGGGTGTAGTTGGCCGTGAAGTCAAAGTCGAAGCGACCTGCCGTGGTGTTGACACGCAGATTGAAGTTGTCACGGCTCATGTGGGTCTGTGGCAGGATGTCCTTGTTGCGCATATCGGTGACGCTGAAACGTACGCCTGTCTTGCCGGAGTTTACGGAAAGGATGGCGGTGTTCTGGGCGGTGATACCTGTGCGGAAGAATTTCGAGGTGTTGTCCTTGTACATCATGAAGGGGCGCTTTTCGTGGTCGAAATACTCCACTTCATAGTTGTCGGCCTTGGGACCCCAGCTGGAGTTCGACAGGCTTGAGGCGATGGCACTGTACTTGCCGCCCTCGCCCATGCCGTAGACCTGTTGGATGTTGTCCCATTGCGCATTCTGTATGTCGAAGGTCATGGATCCGTTGTACTCCACGCCAATCTTGTCCTTCTCGGCCTTCTTGGTGGTGATGAGGATGACACCGTGAGAGGCACGGCTACCATACAGGGCAGAGGCGGCGGGGCCTTTCAGCACGGTCATGTTCTCGATGTCATCGGGGTTGATGGCCGAGATGCCGTCGCCCAGGTCGTAGCCTCCTGCAGTACCTGCACTGCCGAAGTTGGTGTTGTCCAAAGGTACGCCGTCGATGACGTACAGAGGTTGGTTGTCGCCCGTCATCTCTGTGTTACCACGTAGCAGAACGCGGGTAGAACCAGAGGCACCGCCAGCGGTGTTCTGAACCACGAGGCCAGCCACCTTACCAGAAAGTGAGTTGATCACGTTGGTTTCCTTGGCCTTGGTCAGTTCGGCTCCTTTCACTTCCGATACGCCGTAGCCCAGAGCCTTGCGCTCGCGCTTGATGCCGAGGGCAGTCACCACAACCTCACTAAGGGCGGTGTTCTCTTCTTCCAAGACGATCTTCATATTAGCGGCGGCCTTGACGGAGACCTCCTTATAGCCAATGTAACTGATGGCCAACACTGTGCCTGGGGCAACGTCAAGACGGAATTTACCGTCAAGGTCGGTAATGGTGCCATGGCCCGAGCCCTTCACCTTGACGCTGGCACCGATGATGGGATCTGTGCCGTCGGTCACGATGCCATAGACCTTGGTCTCCGACTGCTGAATCTCGTTGATGCCAGCTGTTTCCGTGGCCGATACGGATGGAGTGGCAAAGGTCAGCATCAATGCACCAACCGCTGCCATGCATGAAATTTTCTGATGATGATAGTTCATAAAGATTATAGATTTGATGGGTTATACTTCTTGCCGTTCAGGATGTACAGCCCCTTCAGGGGCTTTGTTATCTTGCGACCCTGTAGGTCGTAGACCTCATTATGCATGATGAATTGTGAATTATGCATTGAAGAAATTCCTGCTGTTTGTAACAGCGTTTCCTTTGTCGTGGCGATGGCCTTGATATTGAAACCGCCGTTGCCCCAGAATGCGATGCCGCCCTTCTCAACGAATGCCTTGGTCACGAAGTCCTGTGTCAGCGACACCTTTACCACACAGTCGGCATCAATGGCCTTCAGGTGGTTATAGCCGTCGGAAGGGAAGGTGGTCTGCGCCCATTCTCCCCACTGTCCGGCAATGCGGAAATCACCGTCGCTGCCGTTCTCAATAAGGAAATACAGGTTGCAGGCGGTGGTCAGCTTTTCCGTAAACACACTGAAGCCTTCGCTCTCATCGGTCAGCACCAGGCTCTTTTCTCCCCAACCGTCAATCTTGGCATCGCCAGCCCATAGCGGGGTGGCTTCTATATCGTTGATGGTTTCTTCCGTTTCAGATACCTCTTTCGTTACCTTCATCACGTGGAAACCGTGGCCATGGAGGGCAAAACCATTGGCAGCAATCTCGTCTTTGATGGCTTGCGTCACCTCAAATGTCACCTTTGTATTCTCTGTGAAACTGAATTCCTCGGCCTTCTCGTTCTCGTGGCCAGGCAGGGCTTGCCAGCTCCAGTTGTCAAAGTTGTATTTGTGGTACTCGGCTCCCTCGGCGATGTTGAAATAGAAGTACAGCTTCTGGCCTGCCTCCATAGCGGCAAAGTCGGCCTGACCTAATTCCTTCCACTCCTTGTGGGCATCGCCGTCGGGCAGTTCCCACGACACGTTGTAGTCGCCTTCCCATAGTGTGACTTCTTCTGCTGAGAGGTTCATCATGGTGAAGACACTCAGCGCAACGATGGTAAAAATTCTCTTCATAGTTTCTTTGAGTTTTATTTGTTATTGATTTGGTTTATTTCTTTCATCTTGTTGGTGGTCAGCGGATAGATCCAGATGACCAGAGCCATCACCACGGCAATGGCAGCAGGGATATAGCTCATAGTGAGTCGCATACCGAGCAGGGCGGTGGCGGTCTGTGAGGCGGCATTGGGTACCAGTCCGAAGACATCGAAGAGTAACAGTACGGCAGAGCCGGCAATGGCACCGCCGAACTTCTGTGCCATGCTGCCGCTGGAGAATATCAGGGCAGTCGATGAGGTCCCGTTCTTCACGGTGGAATAGTCGGCCACATCAGCATACATACTCCATACCAGTGGACTCACGATGCCGGTGAAGAGGCTGATGATAATCTGTAGCAACAGCATAGTGACGAAGCCGCCGTTGCTCACGGGTACGTAGAAGAACATGACGCTGAACACCGCCATGGCCACGGCCGAGAGGATAAAGGTGGTCTTCTTGCCCAGTCGGCGGCTCAGCGGAACAGCACTCACCACGCCTATCATATTGCATACTTCGCCCACAGCCAGAAACAGTCCGGCAAAGAAGAGGAACTCCGCAAAGCCAAGATTGATGTGAACATTCTCGCCGATATAGTATTTGAAATAGTAGGCCACAGTGGCACCGCGAACGGTGTTGAAGAGGTTGGTGCAGAGTGCGCCTGCCGTGATGATCCACCAGGGGGCATTCTTCAACAGATGCTTGAAGTCGCTGCCCAGACCGCCCGTTGCATTTACCCTTACGTGTTCGCGGGTGAGCATGAAGCTGCCGATAAAGCACAGCATACATACTAAGGCTATCGCCATCATGGCTCCCTGCCAAGCGTCTGCCTCATTGTTGACGGCAGTCAGCGGCTGATGCTTCTTGAAGAAGTCGCAGAGCGGCTCCCAGGCGAAGAGGGCTATGAACGAACCGCCGTATGCGAAGAACATACGGTAAGAGGAAAAGACCGTCTTCTCCTGCGAGTCGTTGGTCATCACACCCAGCATCGAGGCGTAAGGCACGTTGATGCCGGTATAGACGGTCATCATTAATATATAAGTAATGTACGCGTAGGCGAGACGCCCCTGATTATCCCAGTCGGGGGTGGTAAACAGCAGCACGCCGCTGATGGCGAAGGGAGCTGCAAACCACAGCAGGTAGGGGCGGTACTTGCCCCAGCGCGTCTCGGTACGGTCGGCAATAACGCCCATCATCGGGTCGCTCACCGTGTCCCAGAAACGGGTGACGAACATCAGTGTGGCGGTCTGCGCCAGCGTCAGTTGGAAGATGTCGCTATAGAAGATAGGAAGATAATAGGAAAAAATCTTCCAGAACATACTGCTGGACATATCGCCCAGCCCGTAGCCTATTTTCTCACTCAGTCTTGCCATTTTTTTAGTTTAGAGAGGAAATTTTGAAGACAAGTATTCTCATTTTCTTGTATTCTTGTTTTCTTGTATTCTTACATAATCACTTTCACGATGTGATGACCAGAAGTGGCATTTACGATGTTGCCCTTGATGGGCTGACCGTCCACAAGGACAGAGGTCACGCCGCTCTGCTTGCCGTCAGGATTCTTGATGGTGATATCGAAGATGGCATCGCGCAGCTCACGATGTACGGTGAACTCCTTCAGCGTAGAGGGAATACATGGGTCGATCTCCAGTCCGTCGTAGGTAGGCTTGATGCCGAGGAGATACTGGGTGACGGTCAGCCAGTTCCATGCAGCGGTACCTGTGAGCCAAGAGTTCTTGCCCTCACCAGGTTTGGCAGCATCTTTTCCGGCTACCATCTGACAGTAGACGTAGGGCTCCACCTTGTGCAACTGCTGGTCTTCGATCCATGCGGGACAAATCTTGGTGTAGTGCTCCCACGCATCGTTGCCACGACGGGCTACCGTCTCACCGATGATGACCCAAGGATTGTTGTGGCAGAAGATGCCGGCATTCTCCTTATAGCCGGCGGGGTAGCTGCTGATCTCGCCCATCTCCACATAGTAGCGGGTGAAGGCGGGGTGGTTGAGCACCATGCCGTGCTCGCAGTCTAAGTATTTCTTGCAGGAGTCAAGTGCACGGTCTACCATACCGTCCTCCAGTCCGATGCCAGCCATCGTGCAGAAGCCCTGGCTCTCGATGAAGATCTTGCCTTCCTCGCATTCGTTGGAGCCAATCTTGTTGCCGTAGAAGTCGTAGGCACGCAGATACCACTCGCCGTCCCATCCGTGTTTCTTCACGGCATCAACCATCGAGTCGATGCATTTCTGGGCGCGCTTGGCTTCGTCAGAGAATTGAGAATTGAGATTTGAGAATTGAAAATTATGATTACTTGCAAGGACTTCGCAAAGCTCCACATATTCCTTACCTGTAAGTACAAACAGACCTGCAATCATCAGACTCTCGGCCTTCGAGCCCTCGCTGTTGTTCTCGGTGGTCTGGAAACTCTCGTTGGGATCCCATGAGAAACAGTTCAGGTTCAGACAGTCGTTCCAGTCGGCACGCCCTATGAGGGGCAGCATATGGGGTCCCAGATTCTCTACCACGTGGTTGAACGAGATGCGCAGGTGTTCGAAGAGCGTCACCTCTGAGCCTGGCTGGTTGTCGAAAGGCACCTTCTCGTCGAGAATAGAGAAGTCGCCCGTCTCCTTGATATAGGCCACGGTACCGAAGATGAGCCAGCAGGGGTCATCGTTGAAACCGCCGCCGATGTCGTTATTTCCGCGTTTCGTCAGGGGCTGGTACTGGTGGTAGCAGCCGCCGTCGGGGAATTGGGTCGAGGCGATGTCGATGATGCGCTGACGTGCACGACTGGGAATCTGATGCACGAAGCCCACAAGGTCTTGGTTGGAGTCGCGGAACCCCATGCCACGACCCACACCGCTCTCGAAGAACGAGGCCGAGCGTGAGAAGCAGAAGGTAATCATGCACTGATACTGGTTCCAGATGTTCACCATACGGTTCAGACGTTCGTCGCCACTCTTCACTGTGAACTTCGACAGCAGGCCGTCCCACATCTGGCGTAGCTCCTCAAAGGCTGCATCCACCGCCTCGACGGTCGAGAACCGCTTAATCACCTCATGCGCTTTCACCTTATTAATAATTGTGCGGTCCAGTTCGCCCAAAGAGGTAATCACTCCCCTCTCCTTGAGAGAGGGGTTGGGGGTGAGGCTGAATTTCTCCTCCTGCTCGTTCTCCTCATAGCCCAGCAGGAAGATAAAGTCTTTGGCCTCGCCTGGCTGCAACTCCACCTCTATGTAATGCGAGGCGATAGGACTCCATCCGTGGGCTACCGAGTTAGACGGCTTGCCGGCGACGACACACTGGGGATTGGAAAAATCATTATAGAGTCCAATGAACGACTCGCGGTCGGTGTCGTAACCGTCGGCTTTCGCATTGGTCAGGGCATAGTAGGCATAGTGGTTGCGGCGTTCCTTGTATTCCGTCTTGTGGTAGATGACCGTAGTCTTAACGGGTGAACCGTTAAGCACACTATTCTCAATCTCTACCTCGCCCGTTGACCAGTTGCGCTGGAAGTTCTCCATGTCGGTGGCGGCATTCCACAAGCACCACTCAGTGAAAGAAAAGAGCTTCAGCTGCTTCACCTCGTTGGTGGTGTTCTTCAGAGTCAGCTTCTGCACCTCAGCCCAAGTCTTCAGGGGAACGAAGAAGAGCACACTGGCCTCAATGCCGTTCTTACTACCCGTGATGCGGGTATAGTTCATGCCGTGGCGACACTCATAGCTGTCGAGCGGGGTCTTACAGGGTTTCCACCCCGGACTCCAAATATCCTTTCCGTCGTTGATATAGAAGTAGCGGCCTCCGGCATCCATAGGCACGCCGTTGTAGCGGTAGCGGGTGATGCGACGGAACTTCGCATCCTTATAGAAGTCATAGCCACCTGCCGTGTTCGAAATCAGTCCGAAGAAATCCTCGTTTCCCAAGTAGTTGATCCAAGGAAATGGCGTAGCAGGCTCTGTAATCACATACTCCCTGTTCTTATCGTCAAAATATCCAAATGTCTTTGCCATCTTTATTATTTCATTATTTCATTTTTACATTTTTCCATTTTTACATTTTTCCATTTTTCCATTTTTACATTTTTCCATTTTTACTTTCCCATGATTCCATTCAGCACCCACTCGTTCTTCACCTTCATGCTGTGCTCACGATCAAAGATGCCGAACTTCTCCTGTCCGTTGCCGAAGGAATTGTTATCCCATACGAATGTGGAGAAACCGCGTTTCTTTGCCTCGCTCACCAGGAAGTGGCAGTAATACGTGGCGTTCTCGTGCTGCACGTCAGCCTGACTGCCTTTCGTATGATCCGTCACACCCCATTCTCCGATGACGATGCCCAGTCCTTTGGCACTCCATGTATCCACCACCTTGTCGAAGAATGCAGCCATAGTATTCTCGTCACTGGGTGAGGCCTCGCCATACTGTTTATAGGGCTCTCCCCAGTAGTAGTACTTACATTCTCCGGCATAGTCCCAAGGGGTGTAGTAGTGGAACTCTACGCTCATATAGTCATTGCCGTTGCCTTCTATGTCGGTAGGGATGATGAAATCACCGTTGTTGATACCGAAGTCGGGGTTGCAGACGTATGTCTGTACGATGAGGTGACGCTTCTCGTTGTTGCCTCCTGTGGCACGTACCACGTCAATGAAGGTCTGGTTGTACGAGTTCTGCACTGCCAGGTTCTCGGCCTCGGGCTTTCCCCAGTTGTCCTTGATATGCACCTCGTTGGTGCCGGCGAAAGCCACTCTGCTGTCATACTGTGCAAACTCGCTGGCGATATTCAGCCACAGCAGTGCCAGCTTCTGGTTGTTCTCTTCCTTATACTCATTGGTGGGACGTCCCTCCAGCCACTTGTCGTGATGGGTGTTGATGATCACCTTTAGGTCGTTGCTCAGACACCAGTCCACCACCTCTTTGATACGTGCCAGCCAGGCTTTGTCGATGCTCATAGCTATCGGATTGGTGATGTGGCACTGCCAGCGAACGGGTATGCGGATGGCATTGAAGCCTGCCTCTTTCACGGCTTTGATTACTTTCTTGGTCACTACGGGGTTGCCCCAGGCTGTCTCAGCCTTGATGCTGTTGTCTGGCATACCGATAGCCATCGACTCACCATCCTGACCCGGGGCAGAACACTCAAACTGGTTACCTAAGTTCCATCCCACCACGCCTTTGTTCCATTCCTTTGCAGTAGGAACCTTCTGGTCGTTGGTGTCATTGACTTCATTAATGGACTCACTGCTGCAAGCCATCACGCAAGCGGTTGCGATGGCAAACAGATAAAATGTAGAGAGCAGTCGTTTCATTGCTTTTTATAATTTTAAGTTTTCGACTGCAAAATTAGTTTCTCACCGTAAATTGTAGGTTTGAATGCATACAAAAAAGGTTTGAAAACTATTATCTGTCAGTTTTCAAACCCCTTTTATACCTGTCATGTTAAGATTCTTACCTTGCAGCGCGGTTGAATGCCCACGTGATGAGACCTGGAAATGTGTTGCAACAGAACTTCAGAATGGCGAGGCCTATCTCGCTGTAGAAGAAGCGGGCGGCATATTCCTCCCATTTCTTTTTGTCGAACACTTGTTTGTTCGTAAGGACAAAGGGCGTGCCGGAACTGATGGCTACGGCGGCGTTCTTAGCGGTGAGGAAGGCATAGTATATACCTTCAAAGGTCAGGCGGTTGGGGAAGCCTCCGGCATCGCCAATCAGGATGATACGCTTGCGCAGGGGATAGTCGATGCTTTGTGGGATAAAGGCTCCCAAGGGCTTCTCGTCGGGACACCCCATCTGACGTAGCACCTTTCGGAACATCTGGGGGGTGGTCATATAGTCACCGAAACCCTGTACATCGTAGCTCTCGTTGGGGAAACTGTAGTAGTAGCCCTGACGGTAGAAGCGCGACAGGTTGCCCACGATGGCATTGTCTTCCGACTTCGGTCCGTATTGCTCCATACACAGGATGCCGTGGCTTGAGTGTGGGTTCAGGTATTTGCGAACCCTGCTGTTGGCACCGTCGGCTCCCACCAGGTAGTCACATTCTATCTGCCTGCCGCTCTTCAGTGTGATGATGACCTTCTGGTCTCTCTCCTCGATGGTTGTCAGCGCATCGTTAACAAAGGTGCCGCCTTCCTTCTGGTATTTCTCCAGCAGTCTGGCATCAAAGTCTTTGCGCTTCACGATGCGTATCTCCTGCTCCATCATGAAGTCGAGAACTGGTCGGCCCTCAATACAGAGCTTCAGCCGGTGTACGCTGTTGTAGTCGTACCTGAAGTCGGGCAACAGTTGTGACAAGAGTCTATACGAACGGGGGGTGAGTCCTCCTCCGCATATCTTGTCACGGGGAAATGTTGCCCAGTCTATGAGCACACAGTCAATATTCTTTTTCCTGAGCAGCAGGCCGCACGTTGTTCCCGCCGGCCCCGCTCCTATAATCGCTACTCTTACTTGTTCCATTTCTCACTCTTCACTCTTCACTCTTCACTCTTCACTCTTCACTTAGAAAGATACCAGTCTTTCAGTACATAGAATGCCTTTTTCTTCTCGCCCTTGTCGCTGAAGAGTCCCTTCATGTTGTAGTAGTCCTGTATGCCGTTGAGCACACGACGGGGTGAACGGAAGTCCTTCAGGATCCAGGGCGTGGTGCCTGCCAGTCCGTCGATCTTGTCAATCATGGCGGTATTCTCCTTATAGAGGTTCTCTTGGAACTCCTCTGTCCATCGCTGGTTCTTGGCACCGTGGTAGCCGTACTTCGCACCGCCTCCGAACTCACTGATGATGACGGGCTTTTCGTACGGGATCTCCCATTTCATCTTCGGTGCGTCGTTCACGTCGCGATACCAACCAATGTACTGGTTGAAGCTCACCACATCCACGTACTTGTTCATGTTGTCCTGCAAACGGTTCACGTAGTTCGATTGTCCCGTCACCTCCATCGCCATGGATATCAGTCGGGTGTTATCCAGTGTGCGGGCATATTCTGCCAATCTGCCCAGGAACGAGTCGCGCTCGTTAGAGTGGGGTGTCTCGTTGGCTATCGACCAGATGATGACGTTGGCACGGTTCTGGTCACGCAGAATCATGTCGGTCAGTTGTCGCTTGGCGTTGTTAAAGGTGCCTTCGTTAGTCCATGAGATAGTCCAGTACACGGGAATCTCGCTCCATACCATGATGCCGCGTCGCTCAGCCTCGCGTACCATATATTCATTATGTGGATAGTGTGCCAGACGTACGAAGTTGCATCCTAACTCCTGTGCCATCGACAGTAGCGTCTTCGCATCGTTGATCGAGTTGCAGCGTCCACCGCCGTTCACCTTCTCCTCATGGATGCTGATGCCCTTCAGGAAGACAGGGTTACCGTTCAGCAGTATCTGCTTGCCGCGTGTCTCTATGGTGCGGAAACCCACCTGGTCCTTCAGTGTCTCACCGTTCAGAGTCATCTCCACGTCGTAGAGTTTCGGGCTCTCCGGACTCCACAGCGTTAACTTTGAACTCTGAACGATGAACTCTGAACTCACCTTCCCCTCTGCGTCGGTGGTCAGCGTCTGCTTCAGTTTCAGTTCAGGGATGCTGACTTCTATCTGTTGTCCTGCCTCAGCCTTGTTCAGGTTGGCAGTCAGGGTGATGGTGCGCTTCTTGGCCTTTGCGTCGGCTTTCTCCAGGTTCCATTTGTAGTTCTCTATATAGTTACCCGCTACGCTGACCAGCATCACGTCGCGGGTGATACCGCCGTAGTTCCACCAGTCGAAGATCTGTGTAGGCACATTGTCCTTATGGCGTTTGTTGTCCACCTTCACGATGACCACGTTCTCGCCTTCCTTCAACTGATCCGTTACGTCGATATTAAAAGGTGTGAAGCCGCCGATGTGATGCGCCACGTGTTTCGTGTTCACATAGACATGACAGTCGTAGTTCACAGCTCCGAAGTAGAGCAGCTTTTTACCGTCTTTCAACTTTGAACTTTCAACATTGAACTTTCTGTAGAACCACACCGTTCCCTCGTAGAAGAACAGCTTCTCGTCTTTCGTGTTCCAGTCGCTGGGAATCTGCATCTTTGGAGCCTTGTCGAAGTCGTATTCAATCAAGTCCTCCGGCCGTTGCGGCTTTGCATTCTGGAAGAATCCCCAACGGCTCACGTTCATTCTGTAGTCATAGTAACCCTCCTCCTGTACATCCACGATGTAGTTCCAGTCGCCGTTCAGCAGTGTGGTCTGGCGTGCATACACGTTGCCCAGCAGGGGCACTTCGTCTGCCTGTGCCGTAACCGTCAGGGCTACCAGCACGAGTAAAGTAGTCAGTATTCTCTTCATAGTTGTAATGGTTTTGCGTCGCAAAGATACAACAATTATGTCAGATTTCAAAATCTTTTGTAAAAAAAAGCCCCCACCG
>Ga0256407_10004367_pt1 | contig 23698 bp, 19 predicted proteins | sample RumenRJG_04DNA_FD_193489 | JGI IMG/M metagenome (GOLD analysis project Ga0256407, IMG submission 193489) | Bovine rumen microbial communities from Lethbridge, Alberta, Canada - RJG_04 | ecosystem: Host-associated > Mammals > Digestive system > Stomach > Rumen | place: Canada: Alberta... | reverse complement strand
CTTGGAGCAGCTGATACGTTCCGCGCCGCTGCAGTCGAGCAGATATGCATCTGGGCCGAAAGGGTAGGGGTGCCTGTTGTGAAACAGAAGATGGGCAGCGACCCTGCCAGCGTGGCTTTCGATACTTTGAACAGCGCGATTGCAAACGGTGCAGATGTCGTCCTCATCGATACTGCAGGTCGTCTGCACAACAAGAAAGGCCTCATGGACGAACTCTCGAAGATTAAACGCGTGATGCAGAAGCTCATGCCTGATGCGCCGCACGATGTGATGCTTGTCCTCGATGGCAGTACCGGCCAGAATGCCTTCGAGCAAGCCAAGCAGTTCACTTCGGCGACGGAGGTCACAAGTATGGCCATCACGAAGCTCGACGGAAGTGCCAAAGGTGGCGTGGTCATCGGCATCAGCGACCAGTTCAAGATACCTGTCCGCTACATCGGTTTAGGCGAGCGGGCAGAAGACTTGCAACCCTTCAATCGTAGAGAGTTCGTCGATTCGCTTTTCAAGAAATGAAGCCTCGCACGATAGACATAATTACGCTTGGTTGCAGCAAGAATCTTGTTGACAGCGAGAAACTCATCCGTCAGTTGGAACTAAACGGATTTGAAGTGACGCATGATGCTGAGGAACCAGAAGGAGAGATAGCCATCGTAAATACCTGCGGTTTCATCGGCGATGCGAAGGAGGAAAGCATCAACATGATACTTGAACTTGCGCAGCGAAAGGCGCAAGGTAAGATCAAGCAGCTCATCGTGATGGGCTGCCTGTCGCAGCGTTACTTCGAAGAGCTGAAGCAGGAACTGCCCGAGGTGGACCGCTTCTATGGGAAGTTCGATTGGGAGCAAATCATCACCGACCTGAACGGCACTTATCACAAGGAAGCATCTGGCGAAAGGCACCTCACGACGCCCTCGCACTATGCCTACTTGAAGATAAGCGAGGGCTGCAATCGGCATTGTGCTTATTGTGCCATCCCTATCATCACAGGCAAGCAAAAGTCCCATTCCATCGAAGAAATCGTGGCTGAAGTGGAAGGTTTGGTTGCAAAGGGAGTCAAGGAGTTTCAGGTCATCGCCCAGGAGCTAACGGGCTACGGCACCGACCTCTACGGCAAGCAGATGATAGCCCCGCTCATCGACCGCATCGCCGAAGTGCCTGGTGTGGAGTGGATAAGGCTTCACTATGGCTATCCTGCCCATTTTCCTTGGGAACTCTTGGAGGTGATGAAGCGTCACGAGAATGTCTGCAAGTACCTTGATATTGCCCTGCAGCACATCAGCGACAACCAACTTTCGGCTATGCGAAGGCACATCACAAAGCAAGAAACCTACGATTTCATCGAGAAAATCCGCAAGGAAGTGCCCGGCATTCACCTTCGCACGACACTCATGGTGGGCTTCCCCGGCGAGACAGACGAGGACTTTCAGGAACTCATCGACTTCGTGAAGTGGGCGAAGTTCGAGCGAATGGGTGCCTTTGCCTATAGTGAGGAGGAAGGGACGTACGCCGCAGAGCATTATAAGGACGATGTCCCCGAAGAAGTGAAGCAGGTGCGTCTCAGTAAGTTGATGCGCGTCCAGCAACAAATAAGCGAAGATGTTCAGGCACGCAAAGTGGGGCGGACCATGAAGGTTATCATTGACCGCGAGGAAGGTGATTATTTCATTGGTCGCACAGAGTACGATTCGCCTGAGGTTGACCCAGAAGTGCTCATCAAGAAGAGCGAATCATCTGACCTTCGGCCAGGCTTTTTCTATGCCGTAAACATCAGTTCTGCCGATGAATTCGACCTTTTTGCGAAAGTTGAATAGGGCATAGAGATTATGAAGAAGCTAAACACAACTAAAACTTACAAGATATGAACAATAAGGAATTTATTACGGACTTGGCCGCTCGCACCAAGTTAGGCAGTAAGGAGGTCGGCTCGTTGGTGAGTGCAACCGTGTCTGCCATCATCAGTGAGCTAACCGAGGAGAACACAGTTGCCATCCCTGGCTTTGGCGCCTTCGAAGTCAAGAAGAAGTTGGAGCGTGTGCTGGTCAACCCTACTACCAAACAGCGTTTGCTTGTGCCGCCAAAGATGACGGTGAACTTCAAACCCAACACTTCCTTAAAATCTAAAGTGAAGTAAGACTATGGCAACCAAGATTAATCTCCAGCAGCTTGCCAAGACGTTGGCACAGAAGAGGAACCTGCCGCAGAAGGATGCTGAAGCGTTCCTCAAGACGTTTTTCGACGCCATCATCGAGAACGTGACTGCCGATAAGATGGTCAAGATAAAGGGCTTAGGCACCTTCAAGCTCATCGAGGTCCTGGACCGCGAGAGCGTCAACATCAACACGGGCGAACGTATCGTCATCCCAGGCCATTCGAAGCTCAGCTTCACGCCTGAGAACGCCCTCAAGGACCTCATCAACAAGCCCTTTGCCGACTTCCAGACTGTCGTCATCAATGAGGGTACGAGCATCGAGGAGATGGAAAAGATTCCAGCCCCTTCTCCCGAAGAGACCCCTGTTCAGGCATTCGTCTCAACTCCAGAGCCGGTTCCCGAAGTAAAGGAGGAGCCCAAGGAAGAAGCTATTCCTGAGCCCGAAGTAAAGGCAGAGCCCGATTCAGTCGTGGTTCCCGAGCCAACTCCAGAGCCTGTTGTCGTATCTGAGGCAAAGGCTGAGCCAGAGTCGGAAGCGGAAAGCGCCCCTGTTCAGCAACTTGCCCGTGAACCCATTGACCAAAGGCCTTTGCTCTACGGACCGCCGCCAGTAAAAAAGAAGCCCACCCGTTCCTATGCGAAGATTGCGGCTTGGATATTGGGCGTCCTGCTGCTTTGCGTTGTGGGTTACTTCATCGCTCGCTCTTTGAACACTAACAAGCCTGCTCCAGAGCCTGTTGAGCCGCAGGTTGAGACGCCTGTGGAGGAAACTCCTGAGCCTGAGGTAGAGTACGCTCAAGTGCCCGGAGGCGAGTACAAGATAGTCGGAACTCGCAAGACGTACGTCATGAAGCCTGGTGACTTCGTTACTCGCATAGCCATTCAGGAGTATGGCGATAAGGACATTGCTCCTTACATCATCGTGCACAACGCCTTCCCCGACCCCGACAATGTTCCCGTCGGAGAGGAAATCAAGCTGCCAGAACTCGAAAAGATAGAATAAGCAGTGCTTCTGCCGCATTCTTTATTTGGCAGAAAAGTGCAGTAAAATCATAAAAGCGGAATTGGCAAATGGAAAGCTGTTTGCCGATTTCGCTTTCTTTTTGCTGTTTTTGCACACTGTGAAAAACGACGAAATAATGAGCGAAAAACGCTGAATCAGATAACACGACAGGGGGCGATTTCAAACGCCGCACGCGGAAATTGCTAACGTCGCACGCGGCATTTGATTTTTCGCCTGCGGGAAATTGGAGATTAGATGCGTCGAAAAGTGTGCAAAAACAGGGAAGAATGGCCGGTTTTGCTAAGCAGAGTTGACAATGTGGCTATTCGGCTGAAAAATTGTGCTTTGTAACATCCTCTGTTTCAGGCGAAAGCGTTTTGAGACATTTTCTTGCAAAAAATGAGGTAAAGTATGGCTTGAGACGTTTCGGGCGATTCTGTGCGTTTTTCAGAAAATGGCTGTGTAAGCAAATTCGCTGTTATTCTGTCATTTTGTAAAACTCAAGATGGCGTCGGTTTTTGGGGGATGAAGTCTGGCTCGCCTACTATTTTAACAGAATTAAACATCGCTATAACTTTATTTATCATTTCTGGTTTGGCAGTTCGGACAGAAAGCAGTAATTTTGCGCCCGAAAAAGAATAATACATTATTAATTATTATGGCAGAATCAATCGACATTCGCGAACTTAATGAACGCATCGAGAGACAAAGTGGCTTCGTTACGAACCTCGTGACGGGCATGAATCAAGTGATTGTGGGGCAGAAGCACCTCATCGAGTCCCTGCTTATCGGACTGCTGAGCGACGGGCATATCCTCTTGGAAGGTGTGCCGGGACTGGCTAAGACGATGGCTATCAAGACGCTGGCTCAGCTGGTGGACTCCAAGTTCAGCCGTATCCAGTTTACGCCCGACTTGCTCCCCGCCGACGTCATCGGCACGATGATCTATAGTCAGAAGGACGAAAAGTTCCTTGTAGAGCAAGGTCCTGTCTTCGCCAACTTCGTGCTGGCCGACGAAATCAACCGTGCTCCGGCTAAGGTGCAGAGCGCTCTGCTCGAAGCTATGCAGGAGCGTCAGGTCACCATCGGCAAGAACACATACCAGCTGCCGAAGCCCTTCCTCGTGCTTGCCACGCAGAACCCTATCGAGCAGGAAGGCACCTATCCGCTGCCCGAGGCACAGGTGGACCGCTTCATGCTCAAGGTGGTCATCGACTATCCGAAGCTCGACGAAGAGAAGCTCATCATCCGTCAGCAGATCAAGGGTGAGCAGCAGGAAGTGAAGCCTGTGATGGGTACGGACGAAATCATGAAGGCTCGCGACATCGTTCGCCAAGTGTATCTCGACGAGAAGATCGAGCAGTACATCGCCGACATCGTGTTCTGCACGCGCTATCCCGAGAAGTACGGCCTGAAGGAGATAAAGGACTACATCGAGTTTGGCGGCTCTCCACGTGCCAGCATCAACCTGGCTCTGGCAGCCCGTGCGTTTGCCTTCATCAAGAGACGCGGCTATGTTATCCCCGAAGATGTCCGCAGCGTGGCTCACGACGTGCTCCGTCACCGCATCGGTCTCACCTACGAGGCAGAGGCGAACAATGTGGTCAGCGAGGAAATCATCAGCAAGATTGTGAACAAAGTTGAAGTGCCTTAAACGTGGAGACTTCCGAAATACTAAAGAAGGTCAGGCAAATCGAGATTAAGACTCGTGGCCTGAGCAGCAATATCTTTGCGGGCGAGTACCACTCTGCCTTCAAGGGACGCGGCATGACTTTCTCCGAGGTGCGCGAGTACCAGTACGGCGATGACATTCGCGACATCGAATGGAACGTGACGGCTCGCTTCGGAAAGCCTTACGTCAAGGTCTTCGAGGAAGAACGCGAGCTGACGGTGATGCTGCTGGTTGACGTCAGCGGCAGCCTCGACTTCGGTTCCGTAAAGCAGTTCAAGCGCGACATGGTGACTGAGATTGCGGCCACGCTCGCCTTCTCTGCCATTCAGAACAACGACAAGATCGGCGTCATCTTCTTCTCCGACAAGATTGAGAAGTTCATCCCACCCAAGAAAGGCCGCAAGCACATCCTCTATATCATCCGCGAACTCCTCGACTACAAGCCCGAGAGTCAACAGACGAACATCGCTTTCGCCCTCGAGTACATGACGAGAGCCATCAAGAGGCGCTGCATCGCCTTCGTGCTGAGCGACTTCCTCGACCAACATCCCTTCTTGCAACCCCTCTCCATCGCAGCCCATAAACACGACGTCGTTGCCATTCAGGTCTATGACAAACGTGTGGCCGAGCTACCCAATATCGGTCTCCTGAAGGTTCACGATGCTGAGACGGGACAGGAGCAGGTGATTGATACAAGCAGTAAGGCTGTTCGTGATGCGCAGGCAAAGTGGTGGAAGCAGCAGTCGATGCGACTCAAGGACACCTTTAGTCGCAGTCAGGTCGATGCCGTTAGCGTCCGAACAGACCAAGATTACGTGAGTGTGTTGATGAGTTTGTTTGCAAATCGTAAGTAGTTATGAGCGTGAAACGACAATTATTATTTATACTACTTTGTGTATTATTTGCTGGTGCCAAGGCGCAAGTGCAGGTCGATGTGAAGCTCGATTCGCTTCAGCTCTTCATTGGTCAGCAGACAGGCCTCACACTTTCTGTCACTCTCGACACGAAGCAGAAGCTACGGATGCCCGACATCAAGAAGGGACAGGAACTCATTCCCGACATCGAAGTTGTGGAGATCGGCAAGCTCGATACAGCTATCCTCAACGACGGCAAACGCATGACGGTCAGCCAAGCCTACACCATCACGGCGTGGGACAGCGCGTTCTACTACCTGCCGCCTATGCAGGTGATGGTCGATACCACACGCTACGAGTCGAAGAGCCTCGCGCTGAAAGTCTATACAGTCGATGTCGATACACTCCACCTCGACCAGTTCTTCCCGCCAAACGACATTATGGAGCTGCCCTTCCTTTGGGAGGAGTGGCGAATGGTCGTGCTTGGAAGCTTCCTGTTTCTGCTGATGCTGGCTTGCATCGCATACCTCTGGTATCACGTCAAGCACGGCAAACCTATCGTTCGCTTCATCCGTAGGAAGAAGAAACTGCCGCCGCATCAAGTCGCAATGGACGAGATAGAGCGCATCAAGAGCGAGAGGAAGTGGGCCGAGGAAGACAGTAAGGAATACTACACCCTGCTGACCGATACCCTTAGGAACTACATCCGCGACCGCTACGGATTCAACGCGATGGAGATGACGTCGAGCGAAATCATCGAACGTCTCATTTCGGAGAACAACGAAGAGGCACTCGACGAACTGCGCGAGATATTCCGCACCGCCGACCTCGTCAAGTTTGCCAAGTGGAGCACGCTCATCAACGAGAACGACGCAAACCTTGTTGCTGCCGTAGAATACGTGAATCAGACGAAGATAGAACCTGATCCGAACGCTAAGCCGGAACCTGAAATCATCAAGGAGACCGACCAGAAACGACTCACGCAAGTAAAGATGATGCGTGTCGCAATGATAGTTCTGGGCGTCCTCTCCGTCGCTTTGCTGGCTTGGATAATATGGCGCTCGGCAGACCTGCTAATGTAAAAGACTGAACTATGACATTTGAAAACCCGCTATATCTGCTTCTGCTACTTCTGACGATACCTTATATTATATGGTATTGGTTTAGGTACAAGACTTCGACACCTTCGATTCGAGTCAGCAGTACAGAGGCTATGTTCAAAGCTCCCAAGAGCCTCAGGCAGCGTTTGCTGCATTTGCCACTTCTCTTGAGGCTTGCCTGCTACACACTTGCCGTGATTGCTTTGGCTCGACCTCAAACGTCGAATAGTTGGAGCAGCAAGCATACCGAAGGCATAGACATCATGCTTTGTATGGACGTCAGTACGAGTATGCTGGCCGAAGACCTGAAGCCCAACCGCATAGAGGCAGCCAAGAATGTTGCCCTCGAGTTCATCAACGGTCGTCCTGACGATAACATCGGCCTCACGCTTTTTGCCGGAGAGGCTTACACGCAATGCCCCATGACCGTTGACCACGCGGTTCTCCTGAACTTGCTGAACGGCATGAAGGTCGATATGGCACAGCGAGGCCTCATTGACGACGGTACTGCAATAGGCATGGGACTTGCGAATGCACTGTCCCGACTCAAGGATAGTAAGGCGAAGAGCAAGGTCATCATTCTCCTTACGGACGGCACTAACAACTGCGGACAGATAAGCCCCAACACGGCGGCCGACATCGCGAAGAGCTTCGGCATACGCGTCTATACCATCGGCGTCGGCACAAACGGCACGGCCCCCTATCCTTGGCCCGTGGGCGGACGCATAGAATACGTCAACGTCCCTGTGGAGATCGACACCAAGACGCTTGCCACGATAGCCCGAAAGACAGACGGCGAGTTCTATCGTGCCACGAACAACCAGAAGTTGCACGAAGTCTATCAGGAAATCGACAAGTTGGAGAAGACCAAGATGAACGTCCGGCAGTACTCCAAGCGCTACGAAGCCTACGGCATGTTCCTGCTTGCTAGCGTCCTCTGCCTCTTGCTGGAAATCCTGCTGAGAAATACTGTATTGAAGAGAATCCCGTAAATAGTAAATCGTTAAATCGCAGATATACACGATGTTTCGCTTTGCAAGTCCACAATACTTATACTTGTTGTTAGTGCTCGTAGCACTAGCAGCTATACATTATTATATTATATACAAGAAGAAAAGGCAGGTTAAACGCTTCGGCGACCCTGAGTTGACCAAGCAACTCTTTCTGGGTGTCTCGCGTTGGAGGCCTGAGGTGAAGTTCTGGATTACGATGCTTGCCCTTGCATCCTTCATCGTCGCTTTGGCTCGTCCGCAGTTCGGAACTCGCCTCGACACGCGTGAACGCACAGGCATTGAGGCAATTATCGCGCTCGACGTCAGCAACTCCATGCTTGCCGAGGACGTGAAACCCAACCGTTTGGAAAAGGCGAAGATGATGGTCAGCAACATGGTGGACGGCATGAGGGACGACAAGATCGGCCTGATAGTCTTTGCCGGCCAGGCCTTCGTACAGTTGCCCATCACCAGCGATTACGTGAGTGCCAAGATGTTCCTCGAGACCATTTCGCCTTCCATGATTAGCGTTCAGGGCACAGACATTGCGGAAGCCATCAACCTCTCTATGCGCAGCTTCACTCAGCAGGAAGACATCTCCAGAGCCATCTTCGTGATAACTGATGGCGAGGACAACGAGGCCAAAGGTGTTGAGGCAGCAAAGCAAGCCGCAGCCAAAGGCATTCGCGTCTATGTTTTGGGTATCGGAAATCCTGGAGGAGCACCCATTCCCATCCCAGGCACAGGACAATACATCATCGACGACGAGGGCAACACGGTCATCTCGAAGTTGAGCGAGGAGATGTGTCGCGAGATAGCAACGGCCGGAGGCGGTTCCTACATCTACGTCGACAACAGTAGTTCGGCTCAGAAGAAGCTGTCGGAACAGGTGGATCGACTGGCTAAAGCCAAGATGGAGAGCCAGATCTACAGCGAGTACGACGAACAGTTCCAAGGCTTCGTCCTCATCGGCATCCTGCTTTTGCTGCTCGACGTCTTCCTCCTCGAAAGGGAAAGCAAATCGACTTGGCTCAGCAATCTCTTCCACAGAGGACGCTCTGTTTCAACCATTTGCCTTTTGTTCTTCAGTCTTGCTGCTTTCTCGCAGACCGACAGAGACTACATCCGTCGCGGTAATCGCCTGATGCGAGACAGCGTTTACGACAAAGCTCAGGTCGAGTATCAAAAGGCCATCGAGAAGGACAACACGAATCCCATCTCGCACTTCAACCTCGGAAACGCTCTCCTCTATCAGAACAAGGCCGAGGACGCCATGAAGGAGTATGAAACGGCGGCCCGATTGGAGAAGGACAAAACACGTCTGGCTCAGATATATCACAATATGGGTGTCGTCCTGCAAAGTGCCAAGCAGTTCGACAAAGCAGTAGCCTGCTACAGGAACTCCTTGCGAAACGACCCGACTAACGACGAGACGCGCTACAACTACGCCTTGGCTCTCTTCCAACTTAAAAAGAATCAAGGCGGTCAGGACAATCAGGACCAGCAGAAGGACGACAAGGGTCAGGACGAAAAGAAAGAGCAAGAACAACAACAGCAACAACAGAAACAAGATAAGAAAGACGAGCAGCAACAGCAACCTCAGCAAGACCAGATGAGTCGCGAGAATGCCGAACAGATGCTGAATGCCGCGATGCAAGACGAGAAAGCTACTCAAGAAAAAATACAGAAAGCACAGCAAAAACGTCAGCAAAAACAGTTGCAAAAACAATGGTAAAACGTGACGGTTCTAAACTACTGCAGTGAAGTTGCCCAACTCGGCACGTTAAGTTTGTCAACTCGGCACGTTAAGTTTGTCAACTCGGCACGTTAAGTTCACCAACTCGGCACGTTAAGTTGAAAGAGACACCATAAGATGAAAAGACTTTATACGATATTCACACTCCTACTTCTTGCGTTAAGTCCTGTCTTTCCGCAAGTTACACTCAAGGTTCAAGCACCCTCTCAAGCCGAAGTAGGGCAGCGAATCCGCATCAGTTATGTGGCCAACACGCAGGACATCGAAGACTTTCAGGTCGGAAACTTCGAGGGTTTCAACGTCCTTTATGGTCCCAGCACCAGTCGTTCGAGCAGTTTCTCGATGACAAATGGCCGCACGACTCAGAGCAGTTCTACAACCTTTACCTATACCGTCGTGCCCACTACGGAAGGAACGCTCAAGGTGCCAGCTGCCACCATTCAGGTCGGCGGAAAAGCCGTTAAGAGCGGAACGGCCAGCATCGAAGTGTTGCCCGCAAGTCAGCAACAAAGTCAGCAACCTTCCACTCAACAACAAAACACCAATCCTCGCCAGCAACGTCAGCAACAAAGCGCTGCTAACCCAGGTCAGATAAGCGGTAACGAGCTCTATATGACCGTTACTGCCAGCCGAAAGAAAATCTACGAGCAGGAAGCCGTGATGCTGACTTACAAGCTCTATACCTTGGTGAATATCCAGCAAATCTCTGGCGAAATGCCTCAGATAGACGGTTGTCACGTCCAAGAACTCGACCGAGCCGCTCAAATGTCGCTCAAGTACGAGCGCGTTAATGGCAGGAACTACGGCACAGCAGTCTGGAAGCAATACGTCATCTTCCCGCAAAAGACGGGCAAGATAACGATTCCAAGCATCACCTTCGACACGCAGGTCGAGGTACAGAACCACTCGATGGACCCCTTCGACATCTTCTTTGGCGGCGGAAGTCTCTCGCAGATGGTGCGCAAAGAAATCAAGACATCACCCGTTGAGATTGAGGTTTTGCCCCTTCCAAGCCCGAAGCCCGACAACTTCTCGGGTGCCGTAGGCAAGTTCACGGTGTCTGCCACTTTGACTCCCGACCAAGTGAATGCCAACGACGCTGCAACCCTTCGACTCGTCGTCTCAGGTCAGGGCAATATGAAACTCATGAAGGCCCCGAAGATTAACTTCCCTCAGGACTTTGAGATATACGATCCAAAAGAGAACAACAAAACGACGAATACGGCAACGGGTGCTAAGGGAAACATCGTTTACGACTATGTTGTTGTGCCTCGTCACGGCGGAAAATTCTCGATTCCACCGGTTGAATTCTGCTATTTCGACCCTGAACAGGCTCGATACAATACGGTTCGAACCGACTCATTCCACCTCGCTGTTGCTAAAGCAAAAGGTCAGCCTGTTGCTTACACTCGCGAACAAGAGGATCTTAACGTGCTGAGCAACGACATTCGCTTCATCAAGATGGGCGAGTTGAAGAGCGAAGAAAAGGAAGACTTCTTTGGGACACCATCGTATTGGCTTACTTATCTGCTCCTCTTCGCTGCCTTCGTGGCTGCTTTCCTCTGGTTGAGACGCCAGCAGAAACTCAATCCGAACTCTTGGAGCGTTAAGGGTAAGAAAGCTGGTAAAGTGGCATCTCGACGCCTCAAACAAGCTTCGAAACTCCTACACACAAAGGACGATGCGGCTTTCTACGACGAAGTGATGCGTGCATTGCTGGGTTATGCAGGCGATAAGTTGTCCTTGCCGACCAACGAACTCAATAAGGAAAATGTCATCAGCAAGCTTACGGAACGCGGTGTGGAACAGAATGTTGTCGATTCTTTCATTGCCGTTTTGAGCGATTGCGAGTTCGCACGCTATGCTCCGACCAGCGATCCTAATATGGCAAAAGAGAAGATTTATCAGCAGGCTTCAGATGTGATTACCCAAATGAATGCCTCGATAAAAAAGTGAAAAGTTGAAAAATTTAAAAGGTTAAAAGTTGAATTTTCGCGATGAAACGGTATATATTTGTTCTTTCCCTTGCTCTTGTCTCTCTGTTGGCACATGCTGCCGACCTTGCGGAAATGAAGATTCAAGCCGACAGTGCTTATGCTCGAGCCGATTACGAAACTGCAGTCAAGCTTTATGGCACGTTAGCAAAGCAGAATGCCACTTCCGATGTGTGCTACAACCTTGGTTGTGCCTATTATCGTCTCGATGATATGGCGCATAGTGTCCTTTGGTTCGAACGTGCTTTGAAACTCGAACCGAGCGACAAGGACATCCTGACTAACCTCGAAATGACTCGAACGAAGACAATCGACAAGATAATTCCGCAGCATGAATTCATCCTGTTTACCTACTTCCGAGCAATGACGAATTGGTTCAGCCTTCGCACTTGGACCATCATCGCCTTGCTGAGCTTTGTCTTTGTGCTCGTTTTGTTGCTCCTCTTCTGGGCTTCTGATAGCATATTCGCCCGAAAATGTGCCTTTTCATCGGCAGTTTTGCTCTTGCTCGTCTGCATTCTTTCCAACGTTTGTGCCCTACAACAACGGAACTTCAAGCAAACTCATACAAGTGGCATCATCATCTCTCCAGCCGTAACCGTAAAGAGTACTCCAGCTGATAATGGCAACGACCTCTTTGTTTTGCACGAAGGTTCGAAGGTCGAAATCTTGGATAGCAGCCTCAAAGAATGGTGTGAAGTGAGCATTGCAGACGGTAAAGTTGGTTGGATTCCCAAGAAGTCTTTCGACCTCATCTGAGGCAAAACATACCACCCTCTAACTTTAATCAGATGAATGTTCGAGTTGTCGTTTTAGCCATAATTCCCCTTTTCATTGCTTGTTCTTCGGTCGATGAAAAGCGTTCTGAAGCTATGGATGGCAACGATTTGGCTTACCGTCTTCGATATACTGATGTCTCTGCTTCGCTGAAAGCTGCTAAAGAGGCTTATTCCAGTTCTTCCGCAAACTCTGATGATAAGGCAGAAGCCCTCAATAATATGGCTTATGCTGCTTATCAGCAAATGCGTTATGACCAGGCTCTTCATCTCCTGAAACATGTTTATGGCTTCAGTCGTAATCAGCTGGAACTGCTTTGTTCCGACGTGCTTACAATGAAGGTGATGCAGAGGATAGGGAATGGCAAGTCATTCTTCGATGCCCGCCTCCGTGCCCAAAAGCGCCTTCATCGCATTCTTTCTGAGGAGTCGAGCCTTACAGTACGTCAGAAACATCGCCTCCATTATGCCTTGACCGAGTCGCACATCGTGGCTTCAACCTATTATTATTATCTTGGTCAGGACAGCGCGGCCAGAAGAGAGATACAAGAGGCTGCTCAATATGTCAATCTTGAAACAGATACTACGCAATGGCTCTACTATCATTATATGATGGGTAGCGGCGGACTCGTAGACGGAACACCCGAAGAAGTGACCATCGCTGAGTTCAATCATCTCTTTCGTGTCTATACTTTGGCAAAGGCGAATCACTTCACTTACTTCGAGGCAAATGCTTTGCAGTCGCTTTCTGCCATGGTTGCCGACTCGCTTCGAGCTACTTGGGTTAAGCAGCAACGCATTGATGCCTACAGCTATCTCTTTGGAGAACATCTGTCGTGGCAAGCTGATAATACACTTTCTCCTCGATATCAATTCGCTGCTTCCATGGCACGCCATTCGGTTTACCTCTTCAAGCAGTATCATGACCTGTTCCAAACGGCTTGTGCTTTGCGAACTTTGGGCGAGGTTTACTTCTCTGCGGAACAATATGACAAGGCTCTCGAGAATTTTCGTTCTGCTTTGCGTCTCGCCTCTAATCACAGACGTTCGCCCTATCAAGTGACCCCTTGGTTGGCAGGCATTCATGAGAATCTAAGTCTTGCCTATAGTGCGCTTGATGATAAGCAACAGGCTGACATTCATCGTAATACATATCTTGACTTGCTTGACGAGTCCCGACAAAACAAGGAACTTGACAGCCGAAAGGCTTTGCTAAAACAAGAGGCTCACAGCGAACAGATACAGTTCTTCTTCCTTCTGTTGCTAACTATCGTCGTTGCAGTTCTTGCCGCCATATACTATCGTCAACTCAACAATCGTTCGCGCTCTTATGAGCAAAGGGTTCGTAAGATAAGTTCCAGTGCAGATTGTCGGCAAGCGGAACAAAAACTTCAAGCTCTTTTACGGGACAGCGAAGAGCATTTGGAAGAGAGTAGGGAAGAGTGTGAGGTGATGCAGCAGCGCATCAACAGCCAACAAGAACGACACATCCTTCAACGCACCAAGTTGTCGGTCGTCTATGCCATCATTCCTTACCTTGACCGCGTTATTGCTGAGGTAAAGAAACTCGATGAAATGGGCGAAAATAGCACAGAGCACCTTTCTTATATTCAGGAATTGTGTTCTGGCATGATGACTGTTAACGACCGACTCACTTCGTGGATTCAAATGCAACGGGGAAGGCTCAGTCTTCAAGTGACACGCTTCCCTCTTAGCGACATCTTTGGTGTCATTTCCATGCAGCAATATGCCTTTGCTCAGCAACAACTCATCCTCGAAGTGCCTGATACTGACCTTCATGTCAAAGCCGACAAAGCCCTGACGCTCTTCATGGTCAATACGCTTGTTGATAATGCCCGAAAGTTCACGCCTGCTGGAGGTAAAGTGACGATTTTTGCCCATTCCATCGACGATTTCGTCGAGATAAGCGTGTCTGATACTGGTGTTGGTTTGCCGAAGGAAGACGTTCAAACTTTGTGCGATAGCAAGGTTTATGACCCCAATTGTATTGGTACGAAGAACGCAAGTAAGGGTTTCGGCTTTGGCATCATGAATTGCAAGGGCATCATAGGCAGCTATAAGAAACTCTCGTCACTTTTCAATGTCTGTGATTTTGGCGTAGAGAGTGAAGAAGGAAAAGGCAGTCGTTTCTGGTTCCGCTTGCCGAGAGTGTTTCCTTTGCTCTTCCTTTTGGCGTTCAACCTCTTTGCTCAAGCATTGCCACAACATTGCTACGAGCTCTTCGATTCTACCTACAATGCCAATCTGCAAGGACGTTATGCCGATGCTTGGTTGTATGCAGAAAATGCAATAAATATAGTTGAGGAGCCCATTGATACATCGTTGCTTGTCTCTCTTTATAACGAGCAAGCCATTGCGGCTCAGGCTCTTGGAGATTGGGAAGCTTATCGGCAAAGCAATGCTGAGTGCGTTCGTTTGCATCGTCTTTTCAGCACCGACTGCTCGCTTGCTTCCGATTGTCAGCAACTTGAAAAGATGAACGCTGATTCTCGCGTCCTATATGTCTTGATAGTCCTGCTGCTTATCGCTTCCCTTACCTTGTTCTATATGGTAGTGCTGCGCCATCGTTTGCGTCATCGTGCTTCGATGGACGACCTCTATCAGCGGCTAAGTTCTTTGCTTCAGACTTTCCCCCAAAATGCTGAAACCTATGACGCCGAGTTGCAGGTAGTGGCACAAAACATTGAGCAACCTGGCTTGAAGAAAGCCGTTCAAGAAATGCGACAGAAGTTTACTCCTGGTTTGGCTAGATTGCAAAAAATAAGCGATTCCATCGAAGATTTTGAGGAAAAGACACATAAGCAGCGCTTTGAGCACGACCGCTTGTATGTGATGAATCAGATACTTGATAACTCGCTTAGCACCATCAAGCACGAAACGATGTATTTCCCATCTCGCATCAAGCAAATGGCGGACGATATGCAGCAAAACGGCATTGATGTCGAGACGAATCACAACCTGCTTGACCTCGTGACTTACTACCGCCACATCTATATGTTGCTTTATGAGCAAGCTCAGCGTCAGACCGACCAAAGCCTTTTGCGCATGCAATCTGTTTCTGTTGCCGACCTCTTCACTTTTATCTCAAAGACGCATGAAATTGATTGTCAGGAAACAAATCTCCAAGTGCTTGGCGACGAGATGCTACTCAGGCTTTTGCTTGGCCAAATGCTTGCTGTTGTGTCGGCAAACGCAACACTTTGTGTTGAGGAACACGACAGCATGACATATATAATATGTAATGTTAAAGGACAGAAGTTTACACCAGAGCAGCTTAGCGATCTCTTCTCGCCTCAGACAGAACGACTTGAGTATCTAGTTATGCGTCAGATACTTCGTGAATGCGATGCCGCTTGTGGTCATCCAGGTCTTCGACTCGAAGCAGAGAACACGGAGCAGGGCTACAGAATCTTCTTCTCGCTCTTGACAGCACAAATACCCACGAAATCATAAACCTAAACGATATGGAAAAATTCAAAGTAATCATCGTAGAGGACGACAAGCTGGAACTCAAAGGCACCCAGCAAATCCTGCAATCCGAAGTGCCGGAAGCAGAAATCATCGGAACTGCGCAAGGTGAGGCAGACTTCTGGAAGTTGATGCGTGAAGCAGTGCCCGACCTTGTTCTGCTCGACCTCGGACTTGGTGGCAGCACAACCGTTGGTGTGGATATTTGCCGACAACTCCGAACACGCTATGCCGACATGAAAATCCTTGTTTTTACCGGTGAAATCCTCAACGAACGCCTTTGGGTGGAAGTGCTCAGTGCTGGAGCCGACGGCATCATCCTCAAGACGGGAAACCTCCTGCAGAGAGACGATGTGATGCAAGTCATGCATGGCCGTCACCTTGTTTTCAACGAGCCTTTCCTCGAGAAAGTTATGGCGCGTTTCCGCAAAAACGTTTGTAAGGAACAGGCTGCTGTCGATGCCTTTGTCGAGTACGAGATAGACGAGTACGACGAGCGTTTCCTGCGTCATCTTGCCCTTGGTTACACGAAGGACATGATAGCAGGCTTGCGACAAATGCCTTTCAGCACCAAGAGCCTTGAAAAGCGACAGGTTGACCTCACTAACCGTCTCTTTTCAGAGCGAGAGAGGAGTGGTGTCAATGCCGTTCGTCTCGTTGTTCGAGCCATCCAGTTGCATATCATCGACCCAGAAAACCTTGTTGCCGATGAACAATAAGGAAAGAGCCTTCGTCATAGCCCTTATCGTGGCGGCTTTAGTGCCGTTCGTTTCGTGGGTTTTGTCGGCGTTGGGAGTGCCTTGTAGAAGCATTCTTGACGACGAAGGACTGCGTTGGCTCTTCCGTCATACAAGCGATTGCCTTCATAGCAGATTGGTGATGTTTGCTCTATGTTGTTTGATGATGCAAGGCGTGATAAAGAAGACTCTTTTACCGCTCGGGAAGACCTTTCGTGACCCATGCTTTTGGCGTTACACAGCCGTCTATGCCGTCGTCTTCCTTACCATTATCTTCGCTGCCATTGCTCCCGATAGTCCTTTGCTCAGCATAACTGGCGGTCTTGCCGGCAGTCCTTTGCTCGATGGATTGCTCTTCCTCGGTTGGTTCTCGTTCATCGTGTTCTGTCTTTGCTACGGACACTCGAAGCGCGAGCCTTGGTGGGAGATGCTCACTCACGGCATCCGTAGCCATTCACTAGCCATACCCTTTGCCATCGTCGTTTCGTTCTGTTGGCAATGTATTCAATATATGAGTTTATAGTTCATAGTTAAAGTTGAATCTCGAAGACCTCAATCCTAGCCAGCGTGAAGCTGTGCTTTGCATCGATGCTCCTTCCCTTGTCATAGCAGGGGCGGGCAGTGGCAAGACGCGTGTCCTGACCTACAAGATAGCCTACCTTTTGGAGCAAGGAATGCAGCCCTGGAATATCCTTGCCCTGACCTTCACCAACAAGGCCGCCAACGAGATGCGAGAGCGCATTGCCACACTCGTTTCGCCCGAGAAAGCCGCTTCTCTTTGGATGGGCACATTCCATAGCATCTTTGCCAAGATACTCCGACAAGAAGGCCACCGATTGGGCTATGACCAGAACTACACCATCTATGACACCAACGACAGCCTGAGTCTTATCAAACTCATCATCAAGGAGATGACGCTTGACGAGAAAGTCTATAAGCCCAGTGCCGTCCAAAACCGCATCTCAGCTGCCAAGAACCGACTCATTCTTCCTTCTGGTTACACTTCTGTTCGCGAGTATCGTGAGAGCGATGCTTTCTACCACCGCACACTGATGCCTGAAATCTACAACCGCTATGAGGAACGCTTGAAGCAAGCCAACGCCATGGACTTCGACGACCTGCTGCTTAATATGTGGCTCATATGCAAGCACAATCCCGAAGTGGCAGCACATTGGCAGGAGCGCTTCCATTTCGTCCTCGTCGATGAGTATCAAGATACCAACTTTGCTCAGCATCAGATCATCCGCCTCCTCACCGACCAGCGGCAGCGTGTCTGTGTCGTGGGCGACGATGCACAGAGCATCTACAGTTTCCGGGGGGCGGACATCGACAACATCCTCCACTTTCGCGAGAACTATCCCGATGCTCGCCTCTTCAAGCTCGAACGCAACTACCGCTCCACTCAAACCATCGTCAATGCCGCTGGTAGTCTCATTCAGGGCAACCGCGAACAGATACAGAAGCATGTATATAGCGAAAAGGAAGTGGGCAACCCCATCTCGCTCCTTTCAGCCTATAGTGACACCGACGAAGCCAACATCATTCTTCGCGAAGTGCAGCGAGCTCATCGAGCTGGCATCCCCTACAAAGGCATCGCCGTGCTCTACCGCACCAACGCCCAGAGCCGCAAAATCGAAGACAGCTTCCTATACGGCCGCGTGCCCTACCACATTTTTGCTGGCATGTCGTTCTATCAGCGCGAAGAAATCAAGGATCTGCTTTGCTACCTTCGCCTCATCGCCAATCCTTATGATGAGGAATCGCTCCGACGCATTATCAACAAGCCTTCCAGAGGTATTGGCGACACCACCATTGGCAAACTCTTCCTTGCTGCAAGAGCCGAAGACAAACCCGTTTGGGAAGTCCTCACGGCTGGCACTTGTCCCGACCTCAATGCAGGAACCCTCAAGAAGTTGAAGGATTTCGCCGACATGATTATGTCCTTCCACGAAAGTGCCGCTACAGATGATGCCCACACCCTCACTCTGCAAATCGAAAAAAAGAGTGGACTGCACGACTACTACTTCAGCGGACACGACCCCGACGATATCTCGAAACAGGAGAATCTGCAGGAAATGCTCGATGGAATCGCCGTTTTTGTGCAAGACAACCGAGAGCTAGGTCTTGGTATTCAACTCACTGACTACCTGCAAATGGCGAGCCTCGCCACCGACCTCGATCGCAACAAATTGGAGAAAGATGCCGACTGCGTCAACATGATGACCATACACACAGCCAAAGGTCTCGAGTTCCCCGTCGTCTTCATAGCAGGTTTGGAGGAAGGGCTGTTTCCCAGCGAGATGTCGGAAGAGTCGCCCCGAGCCCTTGAAGAAGAGCGTCGCTTGTTTTATGTCGCCCTGACCAGAGCCGAGCGTCAAGTCGTCATCACCTACGCCAAGTCGCGCTTCCGTTATGGCAAGATAGAGTACATGCGCCCCAGCCGCTTCATCAAGGAGATACCGCAGCAGTACTATGGTCGAGGCGAAAGCTCGACAATTCAAAAGTCAAAAGTCTCGGATGCTTTAGCATTAAGGCGCTCTATTAATGAGCAGAATAAAATTCAAAATGCCGTCCCTCGCATCGAGCAACGGATAAAGCCCCTACGTCCGCAAAACACAGGAAGTTTTGTTCCACCATCCCGACCTGCTTCCCGAAATTCCGAATTGTCTGAGATACCTGAGCTAAAGGTTGGCACCACCGTCGTACACGAGCGTTTTGGCAGGGGCATTGTTCAGGCATTGGAAGGCACGGGCATTGATGCCAAAGCCGCCGTCGTCTTCGAGAATGCCGGCACAAAAGTCCTCATGCTCCGCTTCGCCAAGTTGACGGTACAATAGGTGGGTGGCGTTGTTAAACACAGTGTGGAGTGTTTGGCATTTTAACATGGAGTGTTTGCAAACTTAACGTGTTAAGTTGACCAACATCACACGTGATGTTTGGTTTCTCACATGTGACATTTGAAAGCTGAGTCGCGGTGGTTTAAGTGATATTTTATGGAGTGCAGAGCGTTTTCAATTTGTATTGCATTTTACTCGTCGCTCATCATGTTCTATATAGTTGATGCCCTTAACGTTATCCCCATAACCTGACGAGTGACGAATGTTTTTAATTATATTTTGTTTCGCTCAAATTCTCGTCTATGCGGGAGCATTTTGGGAGTGAAGGTTTACTTCTAGGACCTACTTAAGCAAGCAAACAAATAAAAGCGCGAGGATGATTTGAAGTTTGCTCGTTTTTTCGTAAATTTGTACTTGACAAACCGGAATATCGCAGTATTATGAGACAATTATTATGCGCACTATTGATGTTCCTTGCTTTAACAGCTTATGCAACAGGGCAAGAAGGAGATGTCATTTATATCAATGGCGAAAGATTGGAGTTGTTGGGGAAACCTATCTGCCTTGACTCCACGTTATATCATACTCTAAAAGACGAACTGCCATCAAACCGGCCTATTGTCACATCCAATTGGGATGGCTTTACCGCTTATTGGAGCATTAACAATGATAAACTCTATCTGGATAGTGTCAGGTGTGAAGCTTATGACCCAAAAGCAAAGGCAGTAACGGGCGAAAGCATCCCGTCTATGACTCTATATCGCATCTTCAACAGATATAGCGCAGGTAACCGAATAGCTGCCAGTTGGGTATCAGGCAAGATTCGGGTGGCAAAAGGTAAGGTCATCTATTACCAGCACACGGGATATGAACGCAACTATGAAGAAGAAACGATTCTTGACATAGACCAAGGTAAAGTGATAGGAAAGAAGGAATATCACAATTTCGTCAATGATGGATTCGCCTTCGACAAACTAGAACAGTATGGAGCCCAAGAAATGCTGCATAAAATACTCCCTCTGCAGATTGAGCGCTATCCCGAACTGGTCAATGTAAAACGACTGATCTTTAGAGTTAAACGTGCTCGTGTTGACAAGAAGGGGAATCTTGTGGAATGTGATGTGCAGGTAGTAAAGCCTGATGCCAACCCACAACTTGCCACAGAGATAGCAGAGGCACTAATGGCTTATCATCCATGGAAAGTTTATTATATAAATGGAGAATATCGTGCATTGGGGGTTGAGGGATGGACAATTCCATATATTCTGCATGACAAGAAAAGTCCACTTTAGCTGACTGCTGCCTTATTTTCTAACAAATATAACAGACGTTTTTGAGAGACATTATGAAGCGAATTGAGGTTGTGGCAGCGGTTATCAGAAAGGATGGTTGCATATTTGCGTCGCAGCGCGGGTATGGTGCATGGAAGGACTGGTGGGAGTTCCCAGGTGGTAAGATGGAGTTGGGCGAGACGCGCGAAGAGGCTCTCAGACGGGAAATAAAGGAGGAGTTGCAAGCTGACGTCTCGGTGGATGCGGTCCTATGCACAGTGGAATATGATTACCCAGACATTCATCTGACGATGCATTGCTTTTTCTGCTCGCTGCTTTCGGAGACGTTGCACCTCAATGAGCATGAGGCGGCAAGGTGGCTCACGACAGACGAACTGGACAGCGTGGAATGGCTGCCAGCCGATGTCTTAGTGGTAAAGGAGTTGAGGCGGAGGCTTCAGCCGTTGTAGATGAGAAGTGTCTGTCCGAGGTAACTGACGCGATAACGGTAGAGCGGACGACCTGCGGGACCGTCGGAGATGTTGCCAATGTCGTTGAGGTTGTAGGTGCGTCCGCAACTGTTGCATTTGGCATAGCCGCCAGTGCGAAGCACTAAGGGCTTTGTGATGTTGTAGTTCTGATAGCAGTTGGAACAGGCACGGTCGTAACAGACCACTTTTGCGACTTCTTCACCCATCTCGGGAATGGTGAGGCGACCTACGATGTAGCCGCTCAAACCAAGCGTGTAACCGCTATAGCCGACGAGTCCGACGATGTTGATGGCTGATGTATGGTTCGAGGCATCGGTGAAGATGAACCGCTGTCCGTCGCTCGTGATGGAGCAGAACTCGCCCATGCTCTCGCAACAAGTGTAGAGTACGGGAGCCTGCAGGACGTTCTCGACGTTGAGTCGTGCTGGCATGTTGCAGTATTTGTTGTTGACCTCGCCATCCTTGCAGCAGGCAAGCAGTAAGCAACTAAAAAAGGACAAAACGTAATAGCTTAGTCTTTTCATTCCTTGTTCTTAATGTTGTTTCGTCAAACGCTGAGTGCGAATCTTCCAACCCCCTTAAGGGGAAATTTAAAACGCCGCGTGCGGGGATGACCAACGCCGCGTGCGGGGATTGCAATTTCCGCGTGCGGCGTTTTTACCCCCCCAATTTCCTTTCTGCTTCTTCAGCTCTTTCGAAGTGGAAATTTTTCCATGTCTGCTCGAAGATGGCGGCTATCTCCTTCGTGCACAGATTGCCGATGCTGCCCTCGTGCGTGTGGTGGACTTCCTTTTTGGGAACGAACTTCCCGGCCTCGATGTCGAGCCCGACCTTCTTGTAGGCATCGCGGAAAGGCATGCCCTCGCTGGCCAGGCGGTTCACCTCCTCTACGGAGAACATCAGGTCGTAGCGAGGGTCGTTGAGGATGTGAGAGTTCACTTCGAGCCTTTCGATGATGTAGGTTGCCATCTGCAAGCAGTCCCTCAGCTCCTGAAAAGCAGGCAGGAAGACTTCCTTGATGATTTGCAGGTCGCGGAAGTAACCGCTCGGCAGGTTGTTCATAATGAGCGTAATCTGTTGAGGCAGAGCTTGAAGCTTGTTGCACTTGGCGCGAGTCAGCTCGAAGACATCAGGGTTCTTCTTGTGCGGCATGATGCTGGAGCCGGTTGTGCACTCCTTCGGCAACTTGATGAAACCGAAGTTCTGGCTGTTGAAGAGGCAGGCGTCGAAGGCGAGCTTGCTGACAGTGCCTGCTATGCCCGCCAGGGCGAAGGCCACGTTGCGCTCAGTCTTGCCGCGCCCCATCTGGGCATAAACGACGTTATAGTCAAGGGAGTCGAAGCCAAGAAGTTCTGTCGTCATCGTCCTGTTCAAAGGGAACGACGAACCATAACCTGCAGCAGAACCGAGAGGATTGCGGTTGGTGATGCGATAAGCTGCCTGCAGGAACACGAGGTCATCCGCGAGGCTCTCGGCGTAAGCACCAAGCCAAAGGCCGAAGCTGCTGGGCATCGCCACTTGAAGATGCGTGTAGCCTGGCATCAGTACGTCTTTGTAGCGCTCGCTCTGCTGCTGCAACTCGGTGAAGAGGCTCTTGACGTCCTCAGCCACGAGGCGTAGTTGCTTGCGGATGAATAGTTTGAGGTCCACCAGCACTTGGTCGTTGCGGCTGCGGCCGGAATGTATCTTCTTGCCGACATCACCCAATCGGCGCGTCAGCATCAGCTCAACTTGCGAGTGTACGTCCTCTATGCCTTCCTCGATGACGAACTTCCCTGCTCTAATGTCTGCAAGGATGTTTCGCAGTTCTGCAAGCAACGTCTGCAGTTCATCAGTCTTGAGAAGCCCGATGCTCTCGAGCATCGTGATGTGTGCCATCGAGCCAAGCACGTCGGCCTCAGCCAAATACATATCCATCTCGCGATCGCGACCAACGGTGAAGCGCTCTATCTCTGCTGTCACCTCATATCCTTTGTCCCAAAGCTTTGCCATTGTGAGAGTATTAATATGGTAAACTTGCTAACATTTGTGCGAGACCATCAACGCCTTGCTCGAGTTTTTTGCCAACCATTTGGCGGATGAAGAAGTTCAGGTCGGCCTTGACGGTGAGTCGCATGGCGCACTCGTTCTCGTTTTGCGGAAGCAGCTGAATCCACATGTTTGCGGCCACGGGCATACCCTCGGCAACGAACTTGATGGTCTTTTCCGGTTCGCGCTCTATGATGCGCAGAGTGGCTGTGCCTACTGGTGTCTGGCCCGAGACAGAATCTGTGTCGAACTGCAACGAGCGCAACTTCTCGACAACCTGCTCCAGCTGCTCAGACGAAACCTTATCGCCTGCCTGCTGCTTAATGCGCTCCATCGCTTCAGGATTATCGAGCCCTTGCTGAATGACAGCCAGGTTATTGAGGTCTGCCAATCGCTCATAGACGCGTCCGATGGGAGCGTATATCTTCTTTACTTCGCTTTTGTATTCAGTCATGACTTCCAATTTGCTGGGTCTTTGCGCCAAAGGTTAAGGGTCTCTATGTCATTTTCTTTTATGTAGTCTGTCTTTAAGGCTTCAGCCACGACGGC
>Ga0256407_10004366_pt1 | contig 23699 bp, 20 predicted proteins | sample RumenRJG_04DNA_FD_193489 | JGI IMG/M metagenome (GOLD analysis project Ga0256407, IMG submission 193489) | Bovine rumen microbial communities from Lethbridge, Alberta, Canada - RJG_04 | ecosystem: Host-associated > Mammals > Digestive system > Stomach > Rumen | place: Canada: Alberta... | reverse complement strand
ACCCATAACTATGTCGTTTATTACAATAACGGATTTGTTATGAGTTTAGTATTTAAAGATCAAAAAATATTATAAAATAATTTTGACTTGTTACTTATTACTAATGATATGCAGTTTGATATTCTGCATAATATGTATTGGCATTATTTATAATAGTGTGCCAAAGAATAGGTTTCAGATAATGCAGGAATATTTAGAACAATGTGAAAAGGAAAGTATATGATGGAATTTATCAAGAAAGAAAAGGCAAAGAAACTAATATATAGAGATACTGACAAGATAAACAAGACCAATAAAGAACTAATAGATATAATTGGCATAATCAACAAATACACTGAAAGGCTGAATAATTTGGGCATTAAATTGGATGTGGATGATGTAAAAAGCCTATTGGCAATTAAAAGTGAATTTATCAATAGGGTATATTTGCAGGAATTAAGAAAAATATGTGAGCAATTCTGTGTAAATTATGATGATGTTTCAAGTGTAAACTATAAGATAAGGGCAGGCAATCCAATGTTTTCCAATATGGCAAATAATAGGATAAATTTTCTATTTGAATTGAAGAAAGAATTATATGATGCACTACATTATGATAGTATCTGCATCAAGCATTTAGAAATAAATGATAACATTGCAGCCCCAAAGATAACAGCAACTGAGGACATAGAGAAAGAAAACACTTTCTATTGTCAGAATAAAAAGCAGGAAGATATAACAAATGAACTAAACAAGGTGCAGGATGCAATGTATTACCTGCATAACAAATATAATATACCATATAGCAGACTATATAACTATATTGAGCAATTAACCAATAAGTTATATTATAATGCAATTCAAGGCATAAAATGAAACTAAAGGATATATATGAACTATTTGAGAAAGACCAAATAGAAGAAATGTTTGCATTGGCATTAAATGGCTATTGTCATTTGAATAGTTTTGCCCTATCTGTAATATATGGCTTTAGCTATTGTGAGGGCTTTTATTTGGATGATGGCTGCAAGATACACCATGCATTTAATAAGATAGGAAATAATTACTTTGACATTACTTTAGCCAAATACTACCCACATATAAAAGATGTGGAAATAGTAAGAGAATATACAGCAGAACAGATAAAAGAGATATTTTGCAGGGAAAGGCATATCTTTATAACATTTCAAGGCTACCCAACAAAAGAGGGTATAATAAAAAACAATGATATGGGGCAAAGGGTAATGGATGATGTATTTATTTGGAATGGCAAAGATAAAGGCAAAAGTATGATGGCATTTGAAAAACTAAAGGCAATAATTGGCTATAAAGATAACACATTTGATGAGATACTGAAGAATATAGAACTAATTAAAAATTATATCAATGGAGGAACTGAGGGAACAACTAATAAATAAGCTATTAGATATAAATTATGACCTGTATAGGGACTATGAATTTACTAATAGAATAGTAGATGAAATTATATATAATGCAGATAAATAAAGAAAATCCTTTTTGTCAAATTGTGGGGCTGTCTATCTGCATAGATAGCCCCTTACAATGACTATTTATAAAGTAGATGGCAAAATGAATTTGAATTTATTGGGCTGAGATAGTCACCCAATATATTTTTTATTTATCCTATCTTTTAACTTTGAAGTTATGGGAAAAGTGACTATCTTTGTAATATAGTAGATAAGATATATAATGATAATTAATTTAATGCAATAATGGAAAATAACAGACTTACATTTCAACAAATTAGAGAATTTGCCCTGCATGATGGGATAGCAGATAATAAAGTAAGTATTGGCTTATATGCTAAGGTAAAAGGGTATAAGAAGATATGCAGAAAGGATAAAAATAAAAAGTCATATTATTATTATGTACTAAATAAGTGAAGATGGGAAAAATGCATGTGGAGAAGATGGGAAAAGTGGGGCTGAATATAATTTAATACAAAAAATTGATGTGTCCACCACATACAACATACATTGTCCATTAGGTGCAACATTACTAATAACTAAAATACTAAACACTATACATGCCCACTTTATTCATAAAGTGTGCAATTTGAATTTGGCATTAGCAAGATATAAAAATATGTTTTATATAATGAGATATACATATTATTTTTATATTAATAAGATAGTCTATTTATACAATATAACATATTATCAATTTCTAATTTATTATTATAAAAATGAGAACATACAAATATGACAGCAGGTTAAAATTTGAAGATATTAGAAAAATGGCTTTAGATGATGGGATGAAAGATAATAAAGTTTCAATAGGTGTTTGGGCTCAAACCAAAGGCTTTATAAAAAAGCAATCAAAGGACAAAGATAAGAGAAATTATTATTACTATGTAAAAGACAATTAAATTATGTTCATTTATAAAGGGAAAGTTTACAGCAACAGAAAAGAATTGGTTAAATATGTAGGGGCTAACAGGTTTAAGAATATGTTAAAGTATAGAGATAAGGACTTAATTGTAATTTATAATGATAACATAGATGGCTATGATAGAATTAAACTATAGAAAAATAACTGAGAGAATAGCAGATAATTTAACATTGGCACAAATATATGGTTTCTATGTATTAGCAATGAAGTCAGACTATAATACTAATGAAAGCCACATAAACCAAACTACATTAGCACAATTACTAAATGTAGATAGAACAACAATTATCAGATGGCTAAAAGTATATGAAGAAAACAATTTGTTATCTGTAGAACACACACACATTATAAATGAAGATAGGCAATTGGTTAAAAAGAATATCTACAGACTAAATACAGACAATTATAAATTAATTGGTGATGGCTTACTAAATATGAATGTGTCAAATGAAATCAAAGGCTTTCTTATTCTTATCAAATGCAGGTGTTATAATTGCACAAATTTATGTGAATACAGCATTAGACAATTATCTGAAACAACATCCATTTGTAAAAGTACATTAGGAAAATATATGAAACAGGCAGAAAATTTTGGCTTTATAATAAGAGATAAGCAGGGTATAACATTAGTAAATGAAAATATATTTATTCCACAGAAAGAAAGCCCTTACTATTGGGTATTGAAAACCTATCCACAGATACTTACAGATAAAGATATTGAATTTCACACTATATTTAATAATGATAAAGAATATGAACAATATATTAGAAATATGGAAGCAAATAAATAAATATCCAAACTATGAAGTTAGTAATTTGGGCAATGTAAGGAGATAGACAAAGAAAGGGTATCATCTATTAAAACCCCAAATAAGAAAAGATGGTTATTATTAGGTTTTACTTTCTAAAGATGGGAAATGCAAGAATTACTATGTGCATAGGCTTGTGGCAATGGCTTTTATAGATAACCCAAATAACTACCCACAGGTAAACCATAAGGATGAGAATAAACAGAATAATAATATCAATAATTTAGAATGGTGTACTAATAGATACAATACAAGATACAGCCAAAGTAAGCCTGTATTTGGATATAATGGCTTTTAGATATTAGAATATGATACAATGATGGATGCTGAAAAAGATGGCTTTGATGAGGGAACAATTTGCAGGGCAATTAAGAAAGGCTATCTGCATAAAGGTTACAGATGGCAGTACAAGTTTATAGATAATGAGATAAACCCTTTATTAGAAAATATTAAATACAGGTATCAGACAATAAATAATTAAATACTATGCTTATAGATGAATTATTGACAATTAAAGACAAATTGACAAAAGGAGAATTAAATGAACTGATAATATGTGACCAATTAGCACACAAAGGGTACAAATGCAGATGGCTTAATGATAATAACCCAAATTGGGACTTATAGATAAGTAAAGGCAATTACACTAATTATGTAGAATGCAAATTGGATGGCAGGGCAACAGATAATTTTTATTTTGAATTTTGGAATTATACATATAACAGACCAACAGGTATTAATAACAAAAACCTATCTACACTATATTGCCACACTTTCAAGTATAATGGGGAATGGTGTTTTATCATAAACTACAGAAAGGCATTTATAAACACATTGGCAAAGATACAAAGTGAAGAGGAAAGCAAGATAATTGCATACAATAAAACATATCATATAAATAACAAGTTATGTGGAGATAAGGCTTATATTGTAAATGCAGATACTTTTCTAAAATACTACACAGGCAAAATCTACAAGATAGAAATTTATTTCTGAAAAGTTAGAAAATTGCCTTTTGTGTGAAGAAAGGGGGCTGTGTGGTTTCCCTTTAGGATATAAAGTTTGACCATAGGGGGGGCTATATTGACAATTATATGTTGCATAAGTTTTCAGTATTCCGCCAAGAATGGTTATGCCGCGATAGAATATAGCACTCTGTCGGCCGTCAGAGTACTTTATACAACATAGCAAGCATCCTGTCGGCCGACAAAATGCTTGCTACGGTTATTCGGTGATTTTGTAAGAACGCAACACGCAGGATTTACTGCGAGCGACGATTCATTTGCTTTGGAGCAGCCTTGTTGCCCTTGGTTGAAGCGGCACCGGCTTGCTTGCCACCTTTGCCTTTGGGGCCATTCTGTGCACCCTTGTTCAAGAAGTTCTGCCAGGAATTATCTTTCATAACTGTTTCAATTAACAATGATTATTATTTATCGTAATCTCGTAAAAAACGGTGCGAAGATAGCGAGAATTTTTGGTTCTGCCAAGTCTTTTGAAGAAAAAACGTGGAAAGGTTTGTAAAAAGCAGGGTTATTTGGGCAAAATGCAACTTCCCGCTGTCTCAATCCATAGTTCTGCCATCTTGTGATGACCGGCAGGGGTGGGGTGAATGCCGTCCCAAATCCAGTAGGAATTGTTCGAAGTGGGATGCTGGTCGCGGAGGTCACGGAAGAGTGTGTCGAAAGGCACGAGCGTGGCATGATAGTCCTGTGCGAGGCGACGCACAACGGAGGCCATATCGTTCATCAGCTGTTGGCGCTGGTCGAAGTTGTCGGTTTCGGCTACCCATCCGGCACGGGCGATGAAAGGAGTGCAAAGCACGAGTTGCACACCAGGAAGCGAGTCGCGTGTCTGATCGAGCAGTGTGCGATACTGGGCTTCCCACGCCTTGATGTCGAAGGAAAGCGAGGAATCCTGCTTCTTTCGGTCGAAGAAGGTGCAGGCATCGTTGATGCCGATGAGGATGCTGACTACATTGGGATGCAGGTCGATGGCATCCTGCTGCCAGCGAGCAGCGAGTTGTTCGAGCGTATTGCCGCTGATGCCACGGTTCCAGCATTTGATTTCGGCTTCTGGATACTGGCTTTCGAAATAGCTGGCGCACTGCTCGACGTAGCCATGTCCATAGACGTGGTTCTTGTCCCACTCATTTCGTTCGCTCGATGGTCGCATATCGCCGCCGCTACGTCCCCATCCGCCATCGGTGATGGAGTCGCCAATCCAGAGCACGCGACGCTGGGGCAGCAGGGTGCGCAGCCATTGACCGAGTTCGCTGACGTACTGCGGCTTGTAGCGGAAGTTGTCGCGCCAGCACCAGCCGTGACCACCCACGGGATAGAGGTGCATCGTCACGCTTACGCCATGGGCTACTAGGGCGTTGTAGTATTCGATGCTGTTGCGAACGGGTACGAGGCCATCGTCGCTGCTTGCGAGGATGAAGGCTGGTGGTGTGTCCTGGGTTACCTGCAGTTCGTTGCTGTATTGCTGGACAAGTTTCTTCGAAGGTTTGTCACCCAGCAGGAAATGGCTTGACCAATAGTGGGTGAACGAAGGATCGAGCGAGATGACAGGGTAGAAGAGGATCTGGAAGTCAGGACGGACATCGGGCGAGGTGTAGTGGGTTGCAGCCGTAGAGGCGAGATGCCCGCCTGCCGAACAGCCTTGCACACCGAGTTTCCGGATGTTCCATTCGCTGCTATGCTGGCGCAGGATACGCATGGCCTGCTGCACGTCGTCGAGCGGCACTTCGGGATGAGCATTGGGCAGACGGTACTTCAGCACGGCATAGACGATGCCCTGCTCGTTGTACCATGCAGCGGGCAGATGCCCTTCGTGGTTGTACCATACGCCGCTGTAACCGCCGCCTGGGATGGCGAGCACGGCGAGACCACAAGGATGCTCGGGCAAATAGACCGAGATGTCGGGGTCTTGTGTATGCTCGTAGTGGGTGCCGAAGTCTTTTTCGGGTTCCATGTCGCCATTGCTGGTGGGTGCCCCATTGGGCCAGAGTTTGATGACGAGGTCTGGTTGATAGGTTTGAGCATGGAGTCCAAAAGCCATGCAAATCGAGATGGCAAGGGTTGAGAAAAGGTGTTTCATTTTGTAGTAATAGGTAATGATGGCGGTTTTATTGCATTCTACGAAAAAAGACTATGCTGTTTACATCGATGGGGATCGATCAGAAGCTCCATTGAGCCGTAGCAATAACGGCACTGAGGTCGCTATGGAACATGTCGTGCCAATGGAGGCCGATAGAACGATTGGAATGGAATCGCTTGATTACCTCGAATCCTCCATAGAAGGGCTTGTCGTCATAGTTGCTTACGCGGTAGGGCATGTCCTTGGAATACCAGATCCATCGCGCACCGAGCAGCCATTGTCGTGGCAGAGAGAGCTTGGAGGCAAGGCGAGCATCGTGATAGGTGGTGCGGTCGGCATCGGGAATTGCGGTATTCCTGATGGAGTAGATGTTGTAGCCTGCCGTGAGTGAGAGGTTTCCTACCTTATAGTAGATGGAAGTTCCGGCCTTGTAATATCGGTCGTCGTTGCTGGTGGTGTAATAACTGCCGTTGGCCTTGACTGTAAAGTTATGTTGCGTGTAGCCGTAGGCGAGCTTGAATTGATTGACGCGTGTCTCCTCAAGGTCGGCCTTGCCACCGATGAAGGTGCCTGCGGTGTTGGGCCACAGTTCGATGAACACATCGAGGGCACTGGGGTTGGTGAACTTGCGGAAGTAGGCGAGTTGGAACTGATGGCGCGGATGTGGAGTGAACACGGTGCTTACCTGGAACATATTGCGTGTGGAGTTCTTCGACCAGCCGCCCGAATAGCCTTTCTGGTTGTAGTGATAGAACATTACACGATCGCCTATGGTGAAGAGCAGGGGGCCACGCCTGTAGTTGAATTGCAGGTAGACATCATGGTGAAAGATGTGATAGGTGCTTTCCTCGTCGAATGCCAAACCTGTCTCGTTGAGCTGGTTGATGCCGTAGTCCTGTATGTTGTAGCCCGCTTCGATGCCAGACATCATCTTCAATCCTTTGATGTAGGGGATGGGGGTGTTGAGTTCGAGCAGCCAGGCGGGCAGGTCGTAGCTATTGCGGATGATACGATGTTCGTTGTCACGGATGGCAAATTGTACCAACGGATTGTTTTCACGGGTATAGGTAAGCATAGTGAGCAGCTCGGTACCCAGTTTGTTGAAGGTGTGGAACCACCTTGTACGGATGAGGAACATCTCTTCGCGCAGGTTTTTGCGGAGGTTTTCGGAAGGCGTGTTGGTGTTCTTGTAGCTCTGGTTGACATAGGAGCGAATAACATCACGATCGGTCAGCCGGTTTGTCATCTCGGCGTGCAGATACTGCTGATCCTTGTAGATGCTCTTGATGTCTGTGCGGTTGAACTGGGCATTGACGAAGACGTCAGTGTGTTCGTCGCCGTAACGGATGTTGGCGGTTCCGCTGAGCTGATGGTTGGTGGCATATTGCAGGGCAGTATAGCCGTGAGCATTATCTTCGGTTTCACGCAGATTGATGTCGATGACGCAGCCTTCGCCCGTACGACCCTTGGCGACACCCGAGTTGTCGCAAATCTGTATCTTCTGGATGATGCTGGCCTTGATTTGCGACATAAGCAGGCGACTGTCGCCCGAGATGGCCACATTGTCGAGACGCAACTGGTAGCTGCCCAGCAGATTGTCATAGCCGCCGATGAGCAGTTCGGGATACATCTGAAGGATGCCCATCAGCGTCTCGTCGCCCTGAAGGTCGAGTCGCCCCGGATAGATGATGGTTCGGTCGGCAAGCATCTCGATGGCCGGCAGTTGTTCCCTATGGTCACTCCTGGGAGAAGCCTGTGCCTGCAAAGATGGAAAGGCAGAGAAGGAGGCGAAGAGGGTGAAGAGGGTGAGGACGTGAATGATACTCCTTTTCATAATGGTATAGAAGATGATTATACGGGTGCAAAGATAATCAGTTTTGCAGAAAACTCCAAGCAAATGTGAAAAAAAAATTATTTGTGCGCAGTTTTTTAGTGATTCCAGCTTCTTTTCTCAAAATAATCGTTATCTTTGCATCGTTCATCTGATTGAAGTAACAAGAACATTTCTGACAATGAGACATACAAGTATATTGATTGGACATCTGGTCCTGTTGCTCGGGTTTGTTTCGAGCTATTACGCACAGGCCGAAAGCCAAGCGAAGGCTCCGAGCCTTGACCCGAAGAAGTCGGCTGTCTATACTCCGACTGTCCCTGCCGAAGAGCGAGGCATTTATGGAAGCAGGATCGGGACAGTTTCTGCTGACACGGTTCGCTATACGCAGGCTTATATCTATGAGAATGTGGCTGACCTTGCTGCGAGCACCAATCTGAAGAAGGGCGATGTTGCCATCACTAAGGGCTTTTATAACGCTGGCGATGGTGGTGGAAGCACCTACTACATCAAGAGCCGCCTTGATGCTTCGCTGCTGGTTTATGACAATCGGCACAATGTCGTTGGCTATGCCTACGACCTGACATGGAAGGGGATGGCTGGCGAACAGACGACTGCTTATCTCGATACGGCCACGCTCATCAGGCTTGCCAATGCTGAGGCCGAACTATATGCCGATCTGGTAGTGCCAGCCAGCAATGAGGTGAACTTCCTGCAGTTGGGCGCTCGCAGAAAAACAGCCGATACGCACGAAGATAATATGCCTTATATGGTCAAGTGGATGGCGTTCCTCGATCGTCGTGCTACAACTTATGACCTTTTCCTTCCCGAGGGTGCCTATGCCTTTTCGCCCACATTGCTTCTTCGTAAGGGAGATAGTTTTTCGGCATTGGGAATCAGCATCAGGGGACCTAAGATGCAGGCCAATGCTTCGGGTGCCCGCATCCTGCCTTACCGCACATCGCAGCCTTACATCTTCCGTCTGGGATATTTGGACGACAAGAAATCCCTGTTTATGCGTGGGTGCAAGTTGTGCGATCTTACTTTCTTGACAGGCACCGAGTCGATGGTCGATATGGGTTTCGTCCCCAAATATGGCGAAGGCATCACCAAGCGTACCTATCGCTATGTCACCAAGGCGGCCTTGTGGCTCGATTGCTGTCCGTATGGTCAGTTCGATGGACTCTATTTCCAGCATGTCAAGGGAACGTGCGTCCTGCTGCGTCGCTGCTACGAGAGTCATTTCGGCTACACCAATGTACGTAATTGCGGTTGAATAGACAATGTGGGACGGGCTGCTCCGCTTTTCCTCTTCGATCCACCGGGACCGAGCGATGTCTCAGCCTGCTACTTCTACTACTTCAACTTCGAGGGATGTATGGGCAACTTCTTCTATGGCAAACCCGGAAAGATGAACTTCACGCATTGCGAATTTGGCGACATTCAGGTTGAAGGTTCCTGCCAGGGTGGCAAGGATACGCAACCCATCAAGTGTGCTTCATCAAGCATGAAGTACGATAGCGACGAAGGCTATGTTCCGCCTAAGGGCAAGCTATACAAATGGTTCATCTTCGCTGGCAGCATAGGCTTCCATGACATCATCGTCCAGTCGGTCACTGTGTCGAATTTCGGTAACGGACTGAAACGTTTTCGCACCTACCGGAGGAACAGAGAAGGAAACATCGTCGATATCGATGGCAATGTCATCACAAGCGGCTACAAGGAAGAGGATGGTAAGATATTCGCCCTCGATGCTGATGGTCAGAAGATAACCGACTACTATCGCTACTATGCCATCGTCGGTGTGGGCGACGATGGCACGCCTTTGCCCAAGACGGCCTCAGTCATCAATCTCCGGTCGGTCTATCTACAGCGACTGAGTGGCTTGAACAAGGCCGTGGGACCTTGGGTGGTCTATGCCAAAGGACGTGGAGCCTACCATAGCATCGCTGTGCAGCAGACGTGGGGACGCGGCGAATATCCCTTCTATCTTGAAGGTGCTCCTCCCATCAAATGCTCCAAGCCCGAACTTACAGTGGCAGGAGCCGTCAGTGCGGTCGATTTGATCAAGTCGGAAGAGAAGAACAAGACATGGGTCTATACAAAGGCGGGAGCTGCTACACCTTACGGAATGACCGTGAAGCACGGCGACCTGATGCAGTCGCTGGTCTTCACGGCCAAGCCTGGCAAACGATATGGAGCTCGCGTTTATGTGCCTCAGAAGGTATATGATGCCCTGCCCTCCGATGCAGAAGGCAATAAGGTCTTTACTTGGGCCAATCAGAACAAGTCACACGTCTATATTGGCAAGGAGAAGCCCGTATTGAGTGACAAATCGAAGTATGTGGTCTCCAAGAGCGGATGGACTTTCATCAAGTTCCCCGACTTCAAACTTTCCTCGCCCCAGTCAATCTATTGGAAGGGTTCTGCCTCGAACGATGGTTTTATGCGAGGAATCTACATTGACTATATATATGAGTTATAGCCCTTATTTGAAGAACACATTGACACGGGAGTCAACATAACATGTGCCATCGAAATCATGGGAGATGCGGAGACGTTCGAAATAGAGTAGGACAGAGTCTCCGCGTTCCTTTTCTGTGTAGTAGATGGGACGAATGCCTTGCGCTTTCTTTCTGCGGAATTCCTCCAGATTGACCTCGAAGAAGAGGTCCTCATTATTTATTCCCGTGGTATGGAGAAGCAGAATACTGTCGTTCAGACTGGTCTTTGAGGCCGCGATTAGTATGCTGTCATTCTGATTATCGGTCGAAGAAAGGATGTCATATTCGCCATTGGTCACGAGACGATGGTAACCTTCGGGGATGGTGATGTAATTGGCCGTCGTTTCGTAGAAGAAGGTTTCGGTATTATTATTGCGACTGCTTCTCCAGAGAGGCACATCATCGCTAATCCACTGAGCCGTTTGGCCCTTGTAGAAATCATTCAGATAATTCAATTGGTCATACACCTGATCGCTAACATCTTCGGGCAGAGAATTCACCCAGGTGCTGAACTCGTCCCGATTCATCGGCAGGTGTTCCGGCTGGTATTGTGCAATGGTCTCGGCCATCTTCTGCTTGAAGTGAAGCTTGACGATCTCGCAGTAGTTCATCGGCTGGGCCGAAGTGAGCAGCAAGATGGCGCCAAATGAAAGTGGTATCCAATGGATGCGACGAGCCTTGAGAATAAAAAGACCGATGCAGACGGCATAGAACCAAAGGTTGAGTGTGAGAACATACAAGCGATTGACCGTGATTCCATAGTCACCGACGCGGCGTGCAATGCCTACCGTCATTAGGATAACGAGGGGAAGAGCAAGGATGGGGAACCATCGCACCACCCATCGTTCGAACGTCTTGGATTCCTGACTGCGCATCGATGGATAAAGGAGGAATTCGACAGCAATGATGCCGAACATCATAGCGGTCACGAGCCACGAAATGGTGCCTTTGGGCAATTCCCACGAGAAGAGAATTCGAGCAAGATACCCATAGAGCACCAGCATATAGCAGGTCACTAAGGGGATGAACAGATATCGGGTTGTGCCTGTCAGGAATCGGGAGGCGATAATCGTATCATCGTGCTTTCTTTCTCCTGAAGGAACACGCGAAAGGAATAGCAGCATGGGCAGAAGTTGGCCGAAGAGAATGGAGACGATGAGGTACACCTTGGAGTCAATCTTGATGTTGAACAGGCTTTGAATGCCCGAAAGGAGTCCCTCGATGCCACCAGTCATCACACCTCCGATGATGAACGACAGAACCAGTGCAACAATCATTCGGAACGTGAAATTCCACGACTTTATGTCATTCTTTTCCTTGTAGAAGGAAAGGAAAAGAATGCCCAAGGTGAAGGCAACATAGACAGCAGCACGTGCTATGTAAAGAACGGCACTGAAGCGTGCGAGGTCAAGATTCCATAGGTAGATGGCATCTATGAGCAACAAGATATGTGCTATGGCTGTGACTGTCCAAACCGTTCGTTTGTTGTGGTATTCCTCATTCCAAAGCGCAAGCATCAGCGAGAGCAGAAATGCTGCTGTGCAATAATAAATGGGCACACCACGATACTCCTCGACAATCACCATGATGATGAGGGCGATGGACAATGCTATGGCAAAACAACATGCCGCAGGGAATCGACGTGACATATTGATCATCGATTCGCGCAACGAAGAGAATGAAGGGATGAGTGACATGGAATTGAAGGTAAGATAGAGATTATAACAATAGTGCCTATAGTAGTTATAGTAACTATAAAGACTATAGGCACTATTTATTGAAATGAATAATTACTTGACAGTAATCCGATAGGCGCGGGTGTGAGCCACGAACTCGGTGGCATAGGCGCACTGGGCGGTGGTGATGCCCGAGAGGTACTGGCCCTTGCGATCGACGTTGAAATCGATGTCGTAGGTCGTTGTGCCCTTGGTGAACATGTCGAAGAAGATGTCGGTCGAAGCATCGTGCATGCTGACGTATCCACCACGACCATTCATCCAGCGGTAGCCGGAGTATTGGGTGACGGGTTCGAAGCAGGCAGGACGCTGGGCACGGATCTGGATGAAGTCCATATCGCGGTCGGCAGTGATGATGACGCGGAGTGTCACCTTGTCGCCTACCTTCAGCGTCTCGGTTTCAGGATTGAAATCCTTGCCGTCCTTCATGAACTTGATAGCCACCTTGAGTTCGCCTGTGGTCTGGTTGTTCAGACGGTCCATATCCTCGAGGTACTGTGCATAGAGGGCGCCCCAAGAAATGACGGGCATTTCGGAAGCCGAGGCATTGGCCTTGATGCTGAGGTCGCGGATGGGCGAAGCGGTGATGGCGTCATCGACATTGGTGCGCACATAGCCGAGCTGTTCGGCCAGGAAGCGTGTGGTGTCGATAGGTGTGGGGAGCATGCTATTGTCGATGCTGAACGAACGTTGCAAGCCGTGAGGACGAGCGGTGATCTGCTTGCCGTCGGTCTGATTACCTGCAAGCAGGAAATCGAGGGCACCGAGGGTGTTCATCTCGTTGTCCCAAGTCTGGGTCTGCTTCTGACGAAGGAGCCATACCTGCATCTCGTTGAGGAGTTGCTCCTTGTCAGTGCGCGACGACTGACGGATGGCGCGCATGGCAGCCAACTGGGTCGGGATTCGATAGTCTCGCCACGAATAGTATGCTTGGTCGGTAGCGTAGTAGCGACCCATACCGGGCTTCATGATGGTGTATTCGACAGCGGACTCCAGGAAGTCGGCGGCACTCTGGATATGGCCGAAAGTACGCAAAACGCAGGCAGCCACAGTACGTCCGTGGATGGTGAGGTCGCGCACGTTCTTCTCGATGTAACTCAGATAGGCTTCGCGCATTGTGCTGACCTTCTTGCTCACCTTGTGGTCGGGAGCAAGTGAACTGGTGTAGAGGTAGCTGAGCGTATTGTTGCTGGCCGTGATGGGAATCTTCTTGCTGATGCAGTACTCGTAGTGCTCGAGTTCCTTGTTGTCGAGGAAGTCCAAGCCTTTTTCGAGCATCTTGGCCTCGACATCGAGACCCTTGGCGCCCTCAGAGTTGATCAGCATGGCGAGGTCCTCGCAGATGGCGAGTGTCATGTAGTAACTTCCGGGCATTCCTTCGAACCAGCTCCATGAACCATCGCCCTGTTGCAGTTTCTGGAGACGTGTGCGCGCCTTGTCGATGCGTTCCTGCATAAGACGGTCGTTGAAGAGGTCGAGCATACGGGCACGCTGTTCGGCTTCGCGAAGTGCATCGTTGACCCATGGGGATTCCTGGAGTACGATGTCGCGCAGGTCGTCGTTGCGGTCGAGTTGGCTCTGCTGGTCGGTGCCAGCTTTTTTGGCTGCATTCAAGGCATCCTCAAAGCCTGGGATACTTTGGGCAATGCGACGTGCCACGATGTTTGCATAGAGCGAAGCTGCGTAGGCGGTAGCGCAGTCACGATCGGGCACCTTGATGCCGTCGAGGGCTGAGATGACGGTCCATTCGGGGTGGTCGGTGTATTCGAAGAGCAGGCGCTTGTGGGTGGCGGTCTGGCTACCCTCGTTGAAGAGGCTGCTGATGTCGATATGCTTCTCCTGTTCGTCGCTGGTCACGTAGAAGGGGATAGCTTCGGTGACGTACTTCTTCGAAGTGAGCACGGGAAGGTAGTTGCGCTCACCATCGGAGAAGTCACCGCTTACGGCGCTCACTTCGCAGATGAGCATCGGATAGCGGTCGTCGATGTCGATGCTGAAGGTGACCGAAGTAGTCTGTTCCACATCGACCGAGAAGGGCTGGGTGGCCGAATAGACTTCCTTTTCGGTCTCGGCATCGAGCAGACGCAGGCGTGCTGTGCCTTTCAGAAGCTTGTCTCCCTGGTTGATGATGCGAGAGGCAATGGAGGCCTTGTCGCCTTCACGTACAAAGCGTGGCAGGTTGGGCTGCACCATGAAGTCCTTGCGACTGACTGCTGTGGCCAGGATCTTGCCGTAGTTGACATCCTTGTCGTGGGCTAGGCCGAGGAACTTCCATTCGGTGAGGCTTTCGGGCAGGGTGAAGCTGATGCTGACATTGCCCTTGGCATCGGAGAGGAGGTGGGGATAGAAGAAGGCTGTCTCGGCAAAGTTGCTGCGAAGTTGCGGAGCAGCGGATTCGGCACCGTTTTCGCTTTGTGGGGATTCTTCGATTTCTATCAGATTATCTACTAAACCTTCTGCCTTCTTCGAAGAGATGTAGTTCATGGATATTTCCTCCATCTCCATCGGATCGGCCATTTCCACCATGGCCATGTCGTCTTCGGCTGCAGCCATATCTACCATCATGCTCTGATGCATTGGAGCTGCCGCGCCCAGTGCACCACGCACGAGGAAACGTCTTTGACGCCAGCGCTGGTGGATGTATTCGGTAAGTTGGTCATAACTGCGGCTGCGGACTGACTTGCCGGAATATGCACGGGTTGCACGAATGGTGGTTCCGTAGTTGCTGTTCGTCACGTTATTATTGAACGAACGTATCAGTCGCTGGAACGACAGGAAGAACGGCAGGGAGTGGCTGGCGAACTGTTCGAGCGACGCGTCGTACATTGTGGCCAGCAGTTCTGCACCACAGACGGGCTTGCCATCCTTGCCTTGGATGGTGAGGGTCCACGTCTCGTCCTGTCCGGGATAGAGGCGGTCGCGGAACGTGCTCCACGAAAGTTTGAGTTGCTTCTCGGGTTTCACGTAGGTCAACGTAGCAGATGCGCTGCATATCTGGCCATCGCGTGCGTACCAGATGAAGAGTCGGACTCCATCGCCATAACTGCGGTCGTAGGGTATGGTGAGCCGATAGAGATCACGACCCAATTCGATGGTTCCGCGCTCGACGATGCGTTCGTTAGCAAGGATCATGTAGCCCACATAGACATCCTTCTTGCCTGGGCTGAAGAACACTTCGGCAGGCTTTTGCTCTGAGAACTCTTTGTCGGCAACGTGGAAGAAGTCGCCATCGAAGCGTGTGATGTCCTTTTGTACTTCGTTGCGGTTCATCTTGCCGGGTTTGAGCGGGATGGCGGCCTTCGAGTCGAAGAGCCTGAGCAATTCGGTCCTGCGGTTTCCGAGCTTGTTGCCGGCTTCATCGGTGGCATATGCTTCGATGTAGTATTGCCCCGGGGTCAAGGCGGGCAGTTCGATGGGTACACCGGTCTGGAAGGTACCAGAATGGATTGACTCCGAACTATAGCTCTTGGTCAGAATGTTGTAGATGCCTGAGACGTTGACTTCCTCGCCGCTGGCATTGCGGGCCTTGACGACGATTTGTTCTTTGCTGCTTACATCGAAGGGGTTGGGCACACTGATGCTGATGCTGAAGGGCTGACGCGAAACGGCAGTAGTGTAGGTGGCACTGTGTGTTTCGCCTGCCATGTCGGTGACGTCGAAAGTGACGCGATAACGAAGCATCTGGTCATCATCGTAGTCATCGAGTTTCTTCGGGTCAAGATAGACGGGTACGGCAATGCGTCCCTTCTCGTCGGTCTTGCCTTCGCCTTCTGTGAGTTGTTCCCAACCGGAACCACCCCAGAACCAGAAACTGCACTTGGCGGTCTCGATGGTGTATTTGACCAGTGCATCCTGCACGGGAACGTCAGCATAGGTCTTGGCTGTGGCTTCCACTTCGATGGTATCGCCGATGCTGATCTTGCGACCGTGGTTTTCAGCAGCCTTTGCCTTGACATCGAAAGTGGGGCGCTTGTATTCCTCGACACGGAAACTGGTGCTGCCGCTGTTGTTGTCCGAAATGGAGAATCGGCCCGGCAGTCGGTCAGTCGGAATCACGAAGTCGCAGTCATAACTGCCGTATTGGTTGGTCACCACTTCGCGCTTGTCGATTTCCTTGCCATTGGCATCCCTGAACCTGAGCGTGATTGTGCGGTCGGCTACCACTTGCGTGTTATCGCCATGCTGATGATAGACGATAGCCGAGACGTGGACGGTCTGACCAGGACGATAGATGGCACGATCGGTGAAGAGCGAGCTGTGCAAATCGCCGTCCTTCTCATGGACTTCACTGGAATAGAGATAGACTTTGCTTGTCTGGTCGTTAGTGCCCTTGATGCAGGCCCATGCGTAGTTGTTGCGGTCTCGGCGTGGGATGATGACCTCACCTTTGACGTTGCATGCAAAGAACTGCTGGTCGTTGCCCGAATAGTCTTCCACAACGACAGTAGCATTGGGCACAGGACGTCCTGTCTCGATGTTGCCGACAAAAGCAAGTGATTCCTTCGAAGGAAGTTCGAAGAGGAAGAGGCGGAGCGAGGTGATCTCGATGTCATCGATGGCTACGCGTTGAGGAGTACGAGCAATGATGATGTAATGACCGGCGGGCAGTGAGAACTGGTCCTTGCGTTCGCCGCTAGTAGGTAAGTTTTCGGCTCGACGCGCCACGCTGAGACTGTCATCGCCTAAGGTGTAGTCGCGCTTTTCGATGAGCTTGCCGTCGGTCTTCAACAGGCGGTTCTTGTCCTTGCCATTGTAAAGGCGTACTTCAACCGTGGCCTGGGTTTGATTCTTGTAGCGCAATTCAATATCGAAGGGACGGTTGGGAAGAATGCCTGATGGGACATCGAGGGTGCAAGTGGGGTTCATCAACTCTCCTTCGACGTTGGTGAAGAAGGGCGCGATATGCGAGCTCTTGTATTGCTTTTGCGCCCAGCGGGCAAAGGTCAACCTTTCGTCATCGTTGTAGATCTGCTTGCAATAAGCTTGTGCCACATCGGCTCCTGCCTCGAGATCCTTGGTTTCCTCGACGAGTGCCTTGAGTGCCTCCACAAATGCCTCGGATGGCATACGCAGGTTGTAATCCTCGTGCTGGTGTAGTTTATAGAGGTATTCGAGTTGGGTCAGCGCATATGCATCGCGTGGACCATTCTTCTTGTAGTAGGCTGCCACTTCGCCCAGAAGGTCTGCCTCTTCGCTCTCCTTCATCTGTGCATTTTCGAGCGCAAAGCGGGTGAGTAGCGACAGCATATCGTGCTGATAGAGACGACTGTCTTCGCCTTCCTGGATAAGAGGCTCGTAGCCCAAAGCTGAAGCCTTGGCTAATGCAGCCTTATCCTTCAGCGACAGGGTAAAGAGTTCACGTGCCTTGGTACTGTATTCGCTCTGTGTCTCTTCGTCAAAGTCGGAGATGTGGCTGTCGGCCATAGCCAGATATGCCGAACCCATGACGGCGTTATAGACGGCATCTTCGACAAGTCCCTTGTGCGGGAAAGGTGGAAAATTGGCGATGCGGAAACTATCGGGGTCAAGATCGCATTTGGTTTCGACGATGGTGATCCACGCCTTGGCAAGATGAGGGAAGTTCTTCTCCTTCTGTGCCTTGTCGTAGATCTTCTGTGCCTCGTCGATCACCTTGCGGGGCATATCCTTCTGCTTGAGGTCAGAGACGTTGTTCCAAAGTTCATTGTAACTTTGGCCGTCTGAACTGAAAATGTTCATAATGTTCATGATAATAGTCAGAGTGGCAATAAAAAAATTCCGTTTCATGATGCAAGGATTTTATAGGGATTAGATCGGGATGGATGGTGTCTCCATCCCGATTGTGTGGCAGACTGGCTTATTTCGACTCCTCTGCGATGTTCAGCGGGTCGGAGAGGGTGGCACCCACATGTTCGCTCACCACCTTCGGGACATCCTCGACGGGAATGGCCTCGTAGCGATAGGGGAGGGTGACATTGCCAAGATCGTCGGGCTGTTTGAACTTCTCGGTATAGTGATTATCGACAAAGACGAAAGCCTTGGCATCCTTTTGCGAGAAGATTTTCTTGACACCTTCTGCAAAATAGCAACCCTCGATGCGGAACTCGGCCTGGAAGCGTGGATTGGCGGCTGCCGAATTGCCGGCGCAGGTATAATAGTCGTTGAGCAGATGAATGGTGCCGAAACGTACCATAGGCATACGCTGGTCGCAACCTTCGCCCCACTCACAGAAGGCGTATGTGACATTTAGGTTATCTTCGCCATTCTGTTCGGCACGATCGCTGGAACCTACGAGGTTGGTGTTGGCGTGGATGTAGGTGCGCTCGGAGTAATGGAAGCGACACCATGAGACGGTGATGAAGTCAGAGAAGCTGTTGATGTCGAAGTTGCCGTCCATACCGTCGCAGAAATCCACATGGTCCACCCAAATGTGCTTTGAACCACGACTGAGGGTGAGCAGGTCGTTGCCACCTACGTCAATAGCACCCGGCCCTTGCAGGGACAGGTTGCGGATGATGATGTTCTGGCAGTTGGAAAGACTGAAGAGACCGGCATTGCGGAACTTCTCTTCGGGATCCTGCATCTTGTCGATGAGAGTTTGACGTACAAGGTATTCGCGTGGCTCGCTCACGCTCTTGCCATTCGAAAGGGTAAGTTTCTCTTTGGCTTTCGATGTGTTCTGTTCGAGCACCTTCTTGTCGTTCATCAGTTGATGTAACTCAGGCGAAAGAAAGAACTCGGTGCAGATTCGTGCGTTGTTGATGCCTACGATGGTCTTGTTCTGCAGGTCCTTCAGCGACATGGTACTGCTGACAACGAAGTCGCCCTTGCTGCCATCGAAAATGATGATGTCGTTCTCGTTGATGGCCTTGATGATGGTTTTGCGCATGTCGCTACCCGTGCTGGTGAGCGTGATGGTACTGGGGCTGGCTACGGCCTTGCCGCCTGTAACGCGGTAATCGTCACCCGAGGTGAGCGTCGTACAATTTGCCCAGCCGAAGGGTCGGTTGAGGTCTGGATGCTGTGCCGAGAGAGAGGTGGCGAGCATCGACAGTGAGAGGATGAGTGTTAGTGGGTGTTTCATAACTATAAGACGTGTTTCGCAAGGTAAGTTTAATATATATATATTTAAAAGGTATTAAAAGGGTATTAAAAAAGTGTAACAGGATAGGGACGATTGACTCAAAACGTAGTGATTTGAATCGATGAAAAAACACGAATTATCATTTGTTCACGAATTCCGAGGGATGGGGTTAAGGGATTTGGGGATTGGGAGTTCGATAATTCATGAACAGAAATGATAATTCGTGTATTCGAAAAGGTCTATGTTAACCTTTTATCACTTGCCGTGACAGTTCTTGTACTTCAAGCCCGAGCCACATGGACATGGATCGTTGCGTCCTACGTGAGGCATTGTGCCCATAGGCTTGCGCTGCACGGTGTTCTGTCCGTTGGCACCAGCGTGGATGGCCTGCATTCGGCTGAAGTCGGGACGCTGGCGCTGGTCACCTGCTGTACGGAACTGTGGCGGGAATGGTGGCGGAGGAACGGGACGCGAAGGAGCATCTTCGCCCTTATTCTGTCCCATAGCTGCCATCTTGCGCTGAGCAGCGGCTTGCTGCATCTGCTGTCGCTGGGCAGCGGCGGCTTGCTGCTGTGCAATCTCTTCTGGAGTAGGCTCGGGCAGGTGAAGCTGTCCACGCATCAGCACCGAAACGGCCTTTGAGTTCATCTTGGTCACCATACGCTCGAAGATGTGATACGACTCCAATTTATAAATAAGGAGAGGATCCTTCTGCTCGTAGCTTGCGTTCTGGGTATTCTGCTTCAAGTCGTCGAGGTCGCGCAGGTTCTGCTTCCAAGCCTCGTCGATATTGTGGAGCATGATAACCTTGAGGAAGGTCTTGCTGATTGACTTGCCATCAGTCTCGGCGGCCTCCTGGAGCGGAACGGGAATCTGATAGACGCGCTTGCCGTCGGAGATGGGGATGATGATGTTCTTGATCTGTCCGCCATCCTTCACTTGCTCCCAGATCTCCTTGAGGCGTGGAGTGACCTTATCGGTCAAATCCTTCATGTGGCGATTGAAGCTTTCCATACCGGCCTTGTAGATCTTCTCGACCATTTCTTCGGTCTTGAGGCGCTTGGCTTCATCTTCGGTGAACGGAACTTCGACACCGAAGTGACGCAGCACGTCGAGCTGCAGAGCCTCGAAGTCGTTGTTCATACCGAACTGTTCGATGAGGTTGCCGGCTACACTATATGCCATGTTCATGAAGTCGATGAAGATTCGCTCACCCATGAGGGCGTGGCGACGCTGGGCATAGACTACTTCACGCTGCTTGTTGAGCACGTCGTCGTATTCGAGCAAGCGCTTACGGATGCCGAAGTTGTTCTCCTCGACCTTCTTCTGCGCATTCTCGATCGACTTGTTGAGCAGCGAGTGCTCGATCACATCGTCTTCCGACATGCCGAACATCTTCGAGTCCATGATCTTCGAAATCTTGTCCGAACCGAAGATACGCATCAGGTTATCTTCGAGTGAAACGAAGAATACCGACGAACCTGGGTCACCTTGACGACCTGAACGTCCGCGCAACTGGCGATCGACACGACGTGATTCGTGACGCTCGGTGCCGATGATGGCCAGACCACCTGCCGCCTTTACTTCGGGCGACAGCTTGATGTCGGTACCACGACCTGCCATATTGGTAGCGATGGTTACGGTCGAAGTCTGACCGGCCTGTGCTACGATGTCGGCCTCACGCTGGTGCAACTTGGCGTTGAGCACGTTGTGCTTGATGCCACGCAGTTGCAGGGCTTTCGAAAGGGTTTCCGAGATTTCTACCGAAGTGGTGCCGACCAGTACTGGACGACCTGCCTTGACATATTCCTCGATCTGTGCGATGACAGCCTTGTACTTGGCACGCTTGGTCTTATATACGCGGTCGTTCATGTCGATACGAGCCACGGGGCGGTTGGTGGGGATGGTTACCACGTCAAGTTTGTAGATATCCCAGAATTCGCCTGCTTCAGTCTCGGCAGTACCGGTCATACCCGAAAGTTTATGGTACATACGGAAGTAGTTCTGCAGCGTGATGGTGGCAAAGGTCTGTGTGGTTGCTTCAATCTTGACGCGCTCCTTGGCTTCGACGGCCTGGTGCAAACCATCGCTCCAACGACGACCCTCCATAATACGACCTGTCTGTTCATCGACGATCTTAACTTTGCCGTCTTCCGAGATGACGTAATCAACGTCCCTGTCGAACATGCAGAATGCCTTGAGCAACTGGTCCACGGCATGCACACGCTCGGCCTTGGTGGTGTATTCGGTCATGATCTTGTCCTTGCGCTCGAGTTTCTCTTCCTTCGAAAGGCTCTCGTCATGCTCGATTTCGGCAAGCTCCGAACCTACGTCGGGGAGTACGAAGAACTTGGGGTCTTCAGAGCTGCCTGTCAGGGCATCGATGCCCTTATCGGTCAGATCGACCTGCTTGTTCTTCTCCTCAATGGCGAAATAAAGAGGTTCCAGGGCCACAGGCATCTCCTTCTGGTTGTCCTGCAGGTAGTAAGCCTCGGCGCGCAGCATCTCCTGCTTGACACCTGGTTCCGACAGGAACTTGATGAGGGCAGAGTTCTTTGGCCATGCACGGAAGGCACGATAGAGTTGGGTAGCACCTTCGTCCTTGATGTGCTTGTCGGGGTTGTTCACCTTCTTCTTGGCCTCGTTGAGCAACTGGTTGGCCAAAGTCTTCTGCAGACGAACTACATTCTCCACGCGGTCACGGTAGGTTTGGTAAAGTTCCTCGTCGGAATATTCCGAAGTACGTGGCGTAGGACCGGAGATGATAAGAGGCGTACGGGCATCGTCAATCAAAACGGAGTCAACCTCATCGACGATGGCGAAATTATGTTCGCGCTGCACGAGGTCCTCGGGATGGGTGGCCATATTGTCGCGCAGATAGTCGAAGCCGAACTCGTTGTTGGTGCCGAATGTGATGTCGCAGTTGTAGGCCTGGCGACGTTCGTCCGAATTGGGCTGATAGCGGTCGATGCAATCGACGGTCAGGCCATGGAACTGGTAGAGTGGTCCCATCCATTCGCAGTCACGCTTGGCGAGGTAATCGTTCACGGTTACAACGTGTACACCATTATGAGTCAAGGCGTTCAGGAAGACTGGCAGCGTAGCCACAAGTGTCTTACCTTCACCAGTTGCCATCTCGGCAATCTTGCCTTGGTGGAGCACTGTGCCGCCGAAGAGCTGAACGTCATAGTGAACCATATCCCAGCGTGTGGGGTTGCCGCCTGCAATCCACGTGGTCTTGTAGATGGCCTTGTCACCGTCGATGGTGACAAAGTCACGAGTGGCAGCCAGGTCGCGGTCCATCTGTGTGGCTGTAACCTCCACAGTCTCGTTGTTGGCAAAACGGTAGGCCGTGTTCTTGACGATGGCATACACCTCGGGAAGGTATTCGGTGAGCTTTGCTTCTTGTGTCTCACGTACCTTCTTCTTGAGTTTGTCCACTTCGGCCCAAACGGCCTCACGCTTCTCCACCTCAAGGTCCTCGACGGTGTCGCGAAGGTGTTGTATCTCTTCTTTGTCGGCCTTCACGCAGGCCTCCAGGTCTTGCATGATCTGCTTGGTGCGGGCACGCAGCTCGTCATTGCTAAGTTTTTCGACGGCAGGGTAAGCAGCCTTGATCTTCTCCACCCATGGCTGGATGAGTTTCATATCGCGGCTCGACTTGTCGCCGAAGATTTTCTTTAAGAAATCGTTAAATCCCATGTATTCTGTTATTATTGTTGTTTTTGTTTCAGTTGTTTTGTTCTAGATTTTCTAGGATCTCTAGATTTTCTAGGATCTCTAGATTCTCTAGATGTTCTAGATGTTCTAGTGAAAAATTAAAATAGCGGCAGTGCGCGGCAAGCGCTTGGAGCCCTGATTCTAATGATCTTGGCGACGGTCGGGGCGATGGTTGTAGCTTCGACGGGAGCGTGGATGCGCTCAGCCTTGACCAGTGAGGGGGCAAAAATGATGGCAGGGCCAGGATAAACGTCAAAACGTTTCTGTGGCTGGGGACGACTGTTGTCGTCAAGTCTAAGGTTCCATCCAGGTTGAAGGATGATGACCAGATCGCCACCGCCATTCTTGCGGTAACTATTGCGGATGCGTTCGATGCGCTGGCTGTAGTCTTCGTGAAGAAGTTGCTGGGCTGTAAAGACCTCATCGACACCACTGAAAAGTGCCACGAATTTTGCAGCCTCACGTGCAACGTCGTCCAGTTGCAGTTGCTTCTGTTCGATGAGCTTGTGATTGAGGTAAATCTGGTTGTCTTCGAAACCTTCAATC
>Ga0256407_10004365_pt1 | contig 23702 bp, 35 predicted proteins | sample RumenRJG_04DNA_FD_193489 | JGI IMG/M metagenome (GOLD analysis project Ga0256407, IMG submission 193489) | Bovine rumen microbial communities from Lethbridge, Alberta, Canada - RJG_04 | ecosystem: Host-associated > Mammals > Digestive system > Stomach > Rumen | place: Canada: Alberta... | reverse complement strand
ATCATAAGACTTGGTATGATCAACAATGTCAATTACAGCCTTATTGAAATCCTCAATCGACTTCGGCTTACCAATATCACCATGTTCAATCGTCATGAAACCTGGAGTTGTCGTAAGCTTCAGAAGATCAGTATCATCGATATTATTCTCAGATTCCACAATAGTTTTACCAAGGAGAATCTTCATGCGTTCGCAAAATTCATCATTTGCAGCTTTTTCTGCTTTGTTCTTATTGCCAGGGAACTTATCATTGCGGATAGCTTCCACAACATAAGACGGTTCGGTATCCTTAAACCATTCAACCGTGTTCTTAATTTCACGAACGTCAGTATTGAAACCACCGAACGCGAACATGTGTACTGTTTTTCCAAGAACATCTGCAAAATATTTTGCAATAATTGTAGATGCACCTGAACCAGAACCACCAGAAGTAGACGTAGCAATGATCACCATCGCATCATCCTGTTCCATCAAAGCATCCAAATTCAATTTGCCTGCTTTGAGGTTTTCCATGGCATACTTCTTTGCAAGATTACGCTCTTTACCGCAACCTTCCGTTCCCTCAATCAGCATTGCAAGTTCACGATACTTTTCAGGAATGTCTTTTAAAGTTGTATTCATCAAAAGGACATCATTCGGACCAATGATACCTTTCTCAATAAGGTCAATGACAGCCTTATTACCACACTGACCAATACCGATAACTTTTGCTTTCAACATGTCTCTTTCCTCCTAATCCTATTAGAGAAACTCTTGGCTGCTCCTAGCAATATTCACCACCTGCTGACTCCACTTATCATTCGTAGAATAGCAAGCTTTGTTCATACTGCTAAGAGTTGTGTATCCATTATCAACGAAGTTTTTCTTAATCCAGATAGCTCCATTGATGATACCCTGATCGGTACTGTCACCCATCACAGAAGATCCTTCTGTTGGGTTATTATCGACAGCATTGATACCATAATAATTATGTTTAAGGTTTGCAATATAGCTAGTGCCATATGCAGATTCCAAACAAGCTATGGATAAAATATAGATTGGGTGAATTCCGGTTTCCTTGGAAGCCTGGATAAATGCTTCGCCCTTACCAGTGAAATTCGTCCCATACTTTGTATGTTTATCCCACTGAGCAATGATACGATCCATATCTTTTGCAGTCAGATCTGTCTTCTGTCTAATATCAACGTTATCAGAGATCAACATCGTTTTTGCTGTCGTGACGGCTTCCGTATGCTGTTTCTCTTTTTCAATACGTTGCTTCTCCAGATTTTTCAGCTCTTCCTGATTGGCCTTGATATCTTCAAGGCCTTTTAGCAACTCGTCTTCGGCCTGTTGCCTTTCTTTAATTTGTTGATGAATTTCATCAATCTGATTATCGAGGATATTTACTCTTGTAAATAAAACACCCGTACACACGATCATTACGATCGCTGCAACGGTAGTAATAATCTCCTTTCTGTAACTACGTTTATTATTTTCCATTTTAGTCCTCCTAACGGTCTTAATGTAAGCCACATAAATTCTCCTTGGATGTTTCCAAGGAGATTATTGGCTTACCTATTCACTTTTGGCGGCTATTAGAATCTTTCTTAGATTCTTTATCTTTTCTACTCATAGCCTTATTATACTCTTTTTGATCTTTCTCATTGAGTTCATCAAAGCCGAGACCAAGATCGCCTGTCTCGTCAATGATACCAATCTTTGTACCCACATTATCATCTCCTTTATAATTACTGAGATGTTAGTTGGGCTCTAATTTTCTACCTATTCCATATAAATCATCCTTTCTATAAAACAAATCAAATATTTCTAGTGTATTTATATTCACCTCCTAATACACCTCATATATATAGTATATGCCTGAAATTTTGAACCGATGACAAAAATAAAGGGCTTACACAAACAAGCCCTGAGAATAAAATTACTCGATACCAAATAATTTTAAAATTATCATAATAAGATTAAGTATCATAGTAGCAACAAACCCTACTGGACTTGTCATTTTAATCACTCCTTATGAAAAGAAACTTTTAATGAGTTCTACGATAAATGATTCTTTTTCTTGCTTCTGTTCTTCAGTTCCCTCTGTTAAACTTTTATAAGTCTGAACATCTCCCATTTGAAGATAATCAAGACTCATATTTTGATCAAAAATATCCATAATATTTTTATTATCATTCATTTCTTTTACCTCAAGAATAAAATAATTAATAGATAATCTGAACAGGATACGATAAACGTATCCTGTTCAGATTTATTTAGTTATTTATTGTGATTTACTTTATGGCAAATATTCAATAACGGTTTATCATCTTTGACGATGATATATGGATAGTTGCCATGTTCTTTAGAGAATTGAGCAATTTCCTCACTACTAATATTCGTTTGAGAGCCATCGCTCATATAGATATTATAGATCGGCTGAGGAGGCTGAGTTGCAGCCATCATACTTTTACGATATTCTTGACGACGCATATATTCCATGAAATGGAAATATTTGTCCGTCATAAGCATAAGAACATCGTATGCTTTGTTGAGAGATTTGGAATGTTCAATATAATCGAAAATCGAATCCTTTTCGATATCTCCATTACGATATGCTCTCGTACTCATAGATCTGAGATTCGTATTGAACATAGCATTGTAGTCTCTGACGAATTCGTTGATTACGAATCCGAATTTGAGTTTGCAGAGCGAGCAGTAGTTCAGCAGTGCTTCATAGACCATTCTACCGTCTGTAATGACTTCGTATGGATTATGAGGAATATTAGTATTGTCGTATACATCCTCTTCACTGATATATTCTCCAGAAGAGTTCATATCAGGATTGAGGATAGCATTAGCAAACTGATCTTGAGGAAGATCACCAATGGTATAAGAACCATGATCTGCGATCTGAACAAGAACGTTTGCCACCCAATCGCAAAACTGTTTTGCTGTCGGAAGAGTGGATTTCATAGCAAGCTTATACATACCATTTCTGGTAATGATAGCCGTATTTCTAGTTCTTCCTCCGACATTGATATCAGCATAAGCTTTATCACCATTAGAAAGATGATATTTAAGCGCTCCCTTTGGATCTTTAAATCCTAAAACAGTTGCAATTTCTTTTGCAACAAGCATAGGCTCATTGAATCCGAATACGATATGAATAGCTCCAAATGGAGTATTCACTTCTTCAATATTTTCATTCTTTCCAAATTCCATTATACCACTTCTTTCAATTTACTCAATTTCGTGGGGGGGTAATTTTACCCCCCCACGAAATTTATTGAACGACAATTTTGTTTTCTAAGATGTATTCATATTAATACCTCCTTCTATATACTACATATATATAGTATATGTTTCAAATTTGGAACCCTATGCAAAAAATCGACTTTTCAGTGCAAGACAATTATTCCCTCTACTTTCGTAGAGGGAAGCTATTAATTATTTATTAGCAGCATGAATACATAATGTGAAATACATATAGATACTCTTCCAATAACTATTTTTTGTAGCCAATCTTTTCTTTCTCTTCATATATTTATCAGAATATTCTTTCAGCCATCCTTCTACCAATTCTTTTCCTCGATTCACATGTTTATCTTTTGAGTTTGGTTTCAATCCGATAGAATATGTGATGAAAGCGATATCAGTGACATCTTTTGTTTTCGATTGTTCAAAATACGTGCAAACTAGAATTCTTATAAATTCTTTTACTTCTGCTACTGCTGTAGGACCACCATTTAAAATTCCTTCAATGATAATTCTAACCTCATCTGCTTTAACATTCTGATCAGAACTCATTTTGCAGAATTTATAATCTACTTTATAAGTATTGATTCTCTCCATGGTTCTCTCAATAACTCGTTCTGCTTTGAGAGAATCGGAATCAGCCATATGGTAATCTCCAGTTTCTTCACTATTCAAACTATCTCCATCATAAGAAATATAATCTTTATTCTCATATGCTTTATAATACTCAGTAGCTATTTTCTTTAAAAACTCTTTAATTCTATTGTGAAGCTGCTGAATCAAATAAACAATATCAGCATCTGTAAAAGATTTGAATTCTTTCGAATATGCTTTTAACCATGTATCACACATAGTTTTTACAGATCCATATACAGATCCCGTTTGTTTGATAAGAAATCGATTGTTCAAATTATTAATCGCATATGTCATAACATGTTCATATTTTGCTGGTTCTGCTTTCGGGAACATCGCATAATGAATCGAAGGATAAAATTTACCACTAAATGCTAAATAGATACTAGTAAGATCTTCGTTATTATGATCTCCTTTTTTCAAAAAATATTTCAATATCGCCATACATAAAATCGTTATCTCATCTTTTGCATATCTAGGATTGAATGAAGATATAGGCCAATAATAAGTTTTAGATATTGCCGTTTTCACTTCTAATCTAGAAATACCAAGAGATCGAAATAAATCATCTGCATCTTGTTCAGAATAATAAATTCTATCCATAGGACCAATAGCAAATAGAGCATTTGCTCTTTTATCCATAAATCTAGCAAATACTTGTTTAAAAGCATTCGTCTTGCTAGGCATAATTTTATCTACAATTGGATATAGCTCTGTTAAAATAGCTTTTGAATCTGAATCATGTTTCGCAGCCAATTACATTCACTCCTTCACCAGTTTTATATGAAGGTCAAAAATGACAAAAAATAATCCCCTCTACCATTTCGGTAGAGGGACAGGTTCTAAATAGTTAATCATAATGTGAGCATGTAAGCATGATAGAGAATTAAAGATGCCGTGATGGATCCGCCCATGATAGCAGTCGAGCAATACTTTTGCATCTCTTCATGCCCGACAAAGATGCCGAATACCTGTTTAATTGTGTTTACCATATAGACTCCCCCTAATATTGAAATGACTCCATTCAGATAAGTTAGAATACTAACTCCATTCAGTATCCTCTATTGTAGTCATATACAATATTACCTGTAAGTTCCTCATTTGAGTCATGTTTCAAGAGAATCAAATCTACATTCGCAGTATTGATCTCAGAATTATGGGAAATCATAATGCACTGATTATACCTCAGCATATCCATCATTTTCTGCAGAAGAACAATGAACTGCATCCGATTATTGGTATCAAGCGCTCCGTCTACTTCATCGAGTTTCACGATGTTATATGTAGACGAAGATTTATGGAGGAGAGCGAAACTAATAATCATACTAATCATTGCAATCTGGGAAGCACTCATAGAAGAAATATCATCGTTCATCAATCCATTTCCACAGCAGGGAATCCGAAACTCTGTTTCATTAATAACAAACGGATACAAAACATATTCTCCATTAAACAACATTCCAAGAAGTCTATTGGAGATATCGATGATATCATTCATATACATCTGCATGAATACTGTTTGAATTCCAGTTGTAGGGGACGAATATTTCTTGAACAGTTCTACCATATTGAATTTGTTTGTGAAATCTTTATAATCTTTCACATACTCTTCATAGAGAACTAATTGATATTTGCACTTAGCAATCTCATCTTGAATATGAGGAATAATATTCATATTGAGATCTTTAAGCTCTTCCATTTTTGTATTTACTTCTTTGTCTACAGAAGAAGCCAGATAATAATCCGATTTCAAAGCATTCATCTTATCTTCAAGATCTTTTCTATTTTTCCATACAGAATAAGCATTCATCTTATCAAGAATATAATCTCTTGTCTCTGTATCCATATCAAGATCTTTCTGAAGATCACTTCTCTTTTGATAATTCTCTTTCACTCTCTGATCAAGTTCATCAATAATCGTTTGTATACTGTTATAAGATGATACTTTATTCTGCATTACTTCAATCTGCTCATTTACTTTTTCTATTTCAGATTTCAAATTCTTATAACTCGTGAGATAATTTTTGATATCATTGTATTTACCATCATACGGAATATCAATATTCGTACCAAAATGAATATGATCGATATCGATTCCGATAGATGCAAATAAATTAAAATTAGCATCAATTCTAGTAGTATAAGATTTAAAATCCGGAAGAATTTTATTATATAGATTTTTCAATCGATCTACTTTCTTAACCTCTTCAATCTCTTTTTCAAGATTTTTCTTTTCTTCATTGATTTCTTCATCAGATTCAATTCCAATGAATTCTTTTAATACAGGACAATGTTCTCTCATTGCTTCATTGCAATGGAGATTGATTTTAATCTTACTTCGATTCTCAATTTTATTATTCAAAGAATCTAAAATTGACTGAAGCTTATAGATATTTGTATTCGTTTCATTTAAGAAATATGGATCGGATTTTTCATTCAAACAATTCAATACGAGATCATATTCATTCTCTGTATAATTATCATCTAATCTTACAGAAGATGAAATTTGATTCAAATAGCTGATCTGATTCATAAGATACGTAAATTTATCATCATCGATATAATTATAAGCTGTGAATCCAGATTTGTTAAATTTATCAATAATCCATTTCAGATTATCTTCATATTTCTTTTTCTTATTAATGAAATCATTAAGCTTATCCTTATCCTGAATCGATTCATTCTTGATATAGTATGTTTGTACTTTATCTTTGTCATCTGTAATTACTTTATTCAGAATATCAATCGAACTCTTAAATTTAGAGATATTCGAATTCAATTCGATAATCTTATCTTTATCCCTTTCATAATCAGAATCATTATAATCTCCAATATCTGTTTTAATATTAGGAAGATTTTTTAATCTTCCATCATATTTTTTCATCTGAGAAATCACAGAGTTAATATCGATGTTTCCTACTTTTGCTTTAATATCAGCAATTTGAGCAATCAGTAGATTTTTTCTATCTTCCGAAGAGCCTAATTGATCTTCGAGAGTAGAAATATGGTTCTGAATCTGATCTGTATTTCCAATACTAGAGATCTTATTATTGATATTCGAGATCATACTCTTAAGAGAATTAGATTTCTTCATGAGCTTCTTATAGATTTCATTGTAAGCTGTAAGATTCTCCATGATCGAAGTAATAAATTTCTTTCGATCTGCAGGTCTCATATCAGCCAATCCTCTATTTGTCGAAGATAATTGAGACAACCCCAGGAAATTAGGATCAAAATCAAAAATGGTGGAAATCATTTCTTTTGCATCTTTGATATTTCCATTTGGAACTAAATCTACTTCTCCAGATGGATCTACTTTATAAACATGGCAAGAAGATTTACGAATCTTCTTATTCTCATATTTATACTGGATCTTAATGATATCCCCATTATCCATAAGATAATGAATCTCTTTGGATGCTTCTGAATTTGGAATCAAAGCATCTGATGGATCAGAGAATGGATTCAAAGCATTAAACAATGTACTCTTACCGGATCCATTGATTCCATGAATAATTGTGATGTTGTTCATACATTTCGAGAAATCGATCTCGATGGTATTTAATCCCATGCCATTATAAATACCAATGAAATTCACAAGCTTCAAATACAACAGTCTCATTTCAATACCCCCTATTATAAATAAGTAATTCAAGATATAAAAAATAACCCAGCCTGCGAAGACTGGGCAAAAGATGACTGACCTTCTCAGGTCAGTCTTTGTTATCTTTTTCCTCCTTAATCTTCTTGATATTCTCCATGATAAAGTCTGCGATATTATCCATCGCTTCTTTATCCTTAACGACAAGATCATAGAAGGCACACAGATAGGAACCTCCTTCTTTCTCATTTGTGAGAAATGTTACCCGCTGGATGATATTGCCATCCTCATCAAAGATGAGTCCATCAGACCCAGGCATCTGGATCGTCTGATAAAACTCATCGAAGTTCAACGGATGGTGATCTTCAATGCAAACTTCTTTCGTTCCAGATTCAGAGATCAGGAACGTTTTGTCATCCTGATTTTCGATCTGCATATATTCAGGAAGCTTGAACACTTGATACTTCTTGCAGAAATCTTTCTTGAACTTCAATGAGTATTCAGGCATCATGTGACGGAAACCCATTTTCTTAATCGACTCAAACATGTTAATCATCCTCCTCTTTATCATTGTTAACATTTACTAATTCTGGATGCCCAAGCTCAATCATATTCTCCTGGATCTGCACGATTTGCCGAGAGAGTTCACTGATGTGATCTCTCATCTGGATATTTTGTCTGGTCAACATGTCATTCATCTTGATAAGATGAAGAGTATTGACAAGACTCACAACGACATAAATAATCACTGCTGATATCAGCAGTTTATGTCCTTTCATCCTACCATCCTCCTTACACAGATAGCCATCGGATATACTCCGATGGCTACCGTAAGATAGTAAAGAATGCTTCCATATTCAACATATGAAAGCATGATGTTCATGAACAAAACTGGTATCGCAAACTGAACCAGCAATGTCAAAACATTCTTTACAAAGTTTTTCAGAATAAACGATACCATAAATCCTCCTTATTCGTCAATCCACTCAACTTCTTTTTCCTTGAGACCGAGCTGTACATGGTGGAGATCCATGAGCTCTTTCATCTGACGAATGTTGTCGTGCAGACGATCAAGGAATTCTTCTTTGGTCTCATTATCATCGATATGAATATACCGATGAATTGTGTAATTGACGTTACCTTCAAATGGCTCCTCCTTTCTAATAACATCTGTATCGTTGAGAATTTCTCTTGGCTTACAGACGCCATAGAAGTATACAAGTTCATCATTGAGGTTATCATCGACGAGTTTGATCTTTACCATCTGAATTTTCTCTTCTTTTGGGTTAATGAGTTCATCGATATGGAAGTATGCTTTTGTATTCATATACAAACCATACTTATCCATACGACTTGAGAACTTGTCTTTCAACTTCTTCACCTCATCATAATTTGTTGAAGCAAAGAGATTGAGATCTGTAAACCCATCATCTTCAGAGTTCGGCATCTCAACGCGAAGCACATAAATCTTTTCCATAATATTTTACCTCCAAAATATTTGGGGAGCTTTTTCAGCTCCCCATAATTACCATCAACATTCAGGAACATCACTCTACATAATCGTAGTGACGTTCTTTCTCATTCCATACCCAAGCCCCCTTGTCATCAGAGAACTTCTTATGGAGAAACTGTTTGATTCCCCATTTTGTTTCCTCTGCATCCGTCCAAGGAGATGAAGTTGTGATATTGAATTTCACATCTTCAATCTTGTTACCAACATTCCACCAGAAGTTATCACCGAAAATAGACATAATAAATTCCTCCTATTCAAAGTAACATATATTTATTCATCAATCTCCATCTCAAAAGATACTTTAAGATTGTAATTCAATGCATTCGCTATTTTCTCAAGAGTTCTAAGAGATGGAGATGATTTCTTATTTAACATATTTCTTACTGTTTTACTAGAAAGACCGCTGAGCCTTGCAAGCTCAGCGGCGCTCATATTTCGTTCAAACAGTATTTGATTGATTGTATTTACAACGTCCATTTAGCTTTCCTCCATTTTTCATATGGATTCTTTGCCAAATTGGCATTGTAATACCGATCGTCCTCGGTAACATCTTTGACGATCCACTGAGGGACTTCAAACTTGGTGGCTCTTTCTGTTGGTACCTCCAATTCAGCAACAGCCAAAGGATAGTTTGCACCTTCGTAAATATCAACTTCCCAGAACAAACCTGAGAAACCTTTCACTACTGCTGGAACTTTATAGCGAACTTTTTCCACTCTATCAACAGTCATGTTGAAGAGCTGTTCACCTTCTTCATAGGGAAGTTTTGTCTCGACCTCAGTGCGGCTAGCACCAACTCGCTTCCCTTTGATATTGAATACAGCATCACTCCATTTCTTTGGATAGTAATGATCTAATAATGCTATCCGACATGAAGAAACGCTATCTTCTTTTACTGTGAAATATCCCTGACGGGATCGTAGTACTTTGAATTTTTCCTCCTCTTCCTCCATGAATATTTTCTTATTGATAGTGAATTTGTACTCGATTTCTGTTGCCATTCTGCATCCTCCTTAAAAACAAATCATAATATTATCAACAGCAGAGTTATCACGATACATATGATAACTCTGCTGCTCTAAATATCCCTTTCTACCTACTACATATATATAGTATATGTCTCAAATTTTGAACCCATGTCAAAAAATCGACTTTTCAGTGCAAGGATATTTTAGGACTTTTTTAATTAAGTTATTTACCTGCTTCTTTGCAACGATATTCATGATATTCGTATACAAAAGAGGGTACCCATTGATCATCACCTGATACGCAAATTTATGATCGGTTTCTTTAAAACTGTCAAAATCCATATCTCCATCTTCTCCTGCCCAGATAAATTTCTTATCTTTCTTTAAATAACCATAATCCAAATAATGAAGAGTTTCAATTCCAGCAGTCGAGCAATCAATCATTGCCAGATGTTTCACAAAGAAGTATTCATCTGTGATAACTTCCAGAACATCTTCATCGATCGGATAGGAATTATCATATTTCGTCAGTCTATTAAAGATACTTTCAGTTTCTGTAAAGATCTTAATCTCCAATTTATTTGCATCTGTAAGATTAGTAATCTTTTCAGGAGTTATATCTCTAATAGTTAATCTCACCTGAAGCAGAGAAGGGAATGCAATACCAGGTGCTAATTTGTATGCGTGTTTCTCTCCTTCTTTTGTAATATTAAATCCATGTGTGAGTTTCAGTGTACTATTATAACCAAGGACATAGTATTTCTTCTCTTCCTGATTATAACCCAATTCAACAACAGTCCACATATTCGTGTTCTCCTTTCAAACATATAAACATCTACTAGGTCTATAAGCAATAACAATTCCAGTGTGTTTAAGATCGCCTAAGCCATAATCATACTCACGATTCTTGCGATACTTATAGCATTCTGCATCGAAAGAAATTTCAGCGTTCTCAAATAATTTATCAGAAATTCTATTTAAGTCATCGTTCTTTATAATCCAAGCATGATCTGTAATATAATTACCATGAGAATCATAAACATCTCTAACCAGAATAGTTTTCTTTTTATTACTTTTATGAACGTTTCCAGTTCTAATATATCGAGCATAATACTTATCTCTAGAATCAAGATGAGATTTTAAAGCTTCCCTGCACATCTTAAACACACCTTTCTTATTACTTATTAAACCAATATGTTACACACATACAGATAGGAACAACAGCAGAGATGATATACATAAGTATAGCATATCTTAACTGCCCATTTCTTTCCAAATTTTGACCGATTTTATTTAAGAATAAATATACGATCAATATTACTAAACATGGAGCTATCTGTTCATTAAAGAATTCTATCATAATTCATTCTCCTTAAAATAAAATAACCTCTACCAATTACGGTAGAGGTTAGATCATTTCAAACAGAATCAGTCATTATTGAGAGAATCGTAGAACTCCATAAGATTATTTGGAATGGGAATGCCAGCTTTCTTTGCTTCCTCGATCTGCTGCATTTCCTCTTCAGCTCTATCATAATCCTCCGGAGTGATCATCGGCATATCTGTCGCTGGATTCTCAAAATGATAGTCGATCACATATACCGATCCATAGTCACGAGAATATCCTTTCTTGATATCCACCAGTTTGACAATACCATATGCCAGCACAAATGCAGTTACCGTATTACCATAATCCAACTGCTTCTTTGCCTGACGAATGATATCAACCATAGAATCCTGATTGAGATCATAGTTGGTTGCGTTGATCACACGGATCTCTTCGTTCACAACGGCTCCATAGCTTTCTACACATGCCATAATTCATTACCCCTTTACAATATCAGCTTTCATAACATTAGAGCATACTTTATCTCCACTACCCAAAGAAGATCCTAATTTCAAATCTTTGATTGGGATCGTAGCAGACACATGACCTTGATCATAGATAATAAGATTATCATCATCACAGCATACAGAGATCTTCATAATGATATCATTCTTCTTCAATTTAATCACAGAAGATCCTGCACGGTTTCTCTTGGATACCTGAACAGCTGCAAGAGGAATTTTGTTCACATAACCATTTCTAGTTACTACAATCAATTCATTTGCTTTCGGATAAAGACAATCCATACCGTTAATCTGGAACTGAGATTTAATACTAATCTGTCCCTTAGCAGATCTTTTCTGATATGGAACATCCTTACCATTCAAACGAAGAACTTTATTTCTAGAATAGATTACCAGATCCATATTCTCACTCATGAACAAAACATCTGCTACCATATCATCTTCCAATTTTGTAAAGATGATTCCAGATGGAGCTACATTCAAGAAATCCTGGCAATCCATTCTCTTGATATAACCATTCTGTGTAATCACATAAATGAAGTTCTTCTTCTTTTTCGCAAATTCTTTCAGATTGGACTCTACAACCACAGTACAAATATCAGATGTGAGATTCTTGATCAATTTACGGATATCCATTCCTGGATTGCCTTTAGCTCCAAAAGGAATCTTACAAACAGGAAGTTTGAATACTTTTCCGAGTTTGCTAAAGATCAAGATATTATCCCGATTATCAGCATCAAATACACACAGAGGCTCATCTCCACCAAGAGAACCAATATTCTCTGTCATAGCTTCCATCTTCTTGATGCAATTTCCTTTTGTGATGATTACACGAAATACACCTGTCGGAATATTGGAAGCTTCCTCTTTCGAGATAATCCGACTCATTCTAGGACGACCATATTTCTGTTTATAGAATTTGAGTTCTTCCTCAATTTCTTTATCAATCAGCTCATCACTGTTCATCATATCAAAACAATGAGAAGCTTCTTTGATGGTTTCGTCCATGATCTTTTTGTATTTCTTATACTGACCTGGAGCTAATTTTGCAAGATTGATTCTTAAAAGATATCTTGCCTGAACATCTGTGATTTTAAGTTTCTCTACAAAATACTCTACATACTCTTCTACATTGTCAGACTTCTGTTTCTTGAGCATTTTATAGATCTTCTCAAATTCATCAGATTCCATGACTTTGATATAGAATTCCATCTCATGATATTTTGTTTTCGCTTCTTTCATGCGATTGCAATACATGCGGAATTTCGTTGTTCTACGGAAGTTGATAAATCTCTGAAGATATTCTTTATATCCCATCAGTGTCGGTTTATTATCTACCAGAATCTCAAAGTTTACTCCACGAGTTTTCTCCAAACTAGTCGAAGCAAACAGAACATCTCTGACGTATGCTGGATCCGATCCTTTCTTCAATATGATATAGATATCAAGATTTGCTTTATCCTCTTCATCTTGACCACCCATATTTACAATATCGATAATCTGAGGAAGCTTCGCAGGTTTGTCTTTATTGGTATTCATTTTATTAATTGCTTCTTCAATCGAATTGAAAAATACCAAATCTGGAACAGACGTTACATGAATCGCAGGACAATCTTTATGATAATCATTATTGAAATGCTGAATGATCTCAACTCTTGCTCTGACTTTATAACTGCCTCTACCAGTTCTACTAATCTTCTCCCAATCGGTATCGATAATATCGGTATCCATACAATTATCTGGAACTAATACCACTTTAGCATTCGGATGATGCATCAGATTAATGGTTGCATCAATAACCTCATTCACATTATGACGAGGAATATCCACACTGAATCCAGTAGCAATACCATAAGATCCATTGATCAAAAGATTCGGAACTGCTGCTGGGAAATACTTCGGTTCCAGAATCGTATCGGAAAAATTCGGTTCCCAATCGACCGCATTATTTGCATCTTTCAATTCAGAAATAATACAATCCAAAGAATATTGAGACAACTGAATCTCAGTATAACGATCTGCCGACATACGGAATCCATATGGATCGCCGAAGCCACCACCGGTCTCCTTAGAACCTTCAAACAAAGGAACCTTAATTTCAAACCAGTTTACCATCGGTTTGATCGATTCTGATACTGCTGCAGATCCATGTGGATGATATTTACCAATAGTTGTACCAACCACTGTTGCTGTTTTCACAGTACCTTTTCCACCAAGAGCTTTTGGATAAGCTCTCTCATCATGGAATGCTGCCCACATCACTCTACGATGCACGGGCTTCAATCCATCTCTTTCATCTGGAGCGACTCTTCGTCTTGCAACAAAGATTGCGTACCACAAATAATCCTCTTCATGCTTTTTCGCAATATCAACAGGAATTATGGTTTCAGACATTTCTTTCTCCCCCTTTATACTAATAAAGTTTTATAGCACATAAAGATATCAACAATATCTGCTATCTTATTTTCTTTCGGATAATCTTCTCCGATTTCTGGCAACGATTCACAATCATCCCAGAATTCTTCCGATACTGTTTCTCCAAATTTAAGAATCAGTACATTCTCTAATCTACCAATAAAATTATGCATTTCGTTACTCATACTATACCTCCTTGAAATGCATCCATATATGCATCTCATATATATAGTATATCATTATAATTTCGAACCGAATGCAATTCTCCTAGCTTTTGCTAGGAGATAAAAATATTATTCAATCAAATCAAATTCATAAATATTATAGTGACAATATTTTCCATTTATCCATGAAAATGTTTTTTCATCTTCACTTAATGAGTCATATTCTTTCTTACTAATTTGATTTAATGATTTTAAATGTTCAATTTGCTTTTCAGCATCTTCTTTATTTTTATACACTGCTGGATAAATATATTTTTCATAAGATTCTGTTGCATATACAATGTATACTTTCATTTTCCTGTACTCCCTACTCCACCTGTACGTACTTTTGTAGTATTATCATCATCTGTTGTGTAATAAGAATTTATAATCCCTTGAGCAATTCTATCTCCCGATTTAATACTTACGTCAGAATCGCCATAATTGTAAACTCCAATTAAAATATGACCTTCATTGGATTCGTTATCTACATAATCAGAATCAATAATTCCGGTAATATTTTTCAACATGAGATTTTTCTTAATTCCCATAGAAGATCTTACATGAAGAGCAAGATATTTATCAAAATCAAGATAGCACTTAATTCCTGTTTTAATAACAGCACTACCATGAGAAGGAATTACGATATCGTTCGGATTGTAGAAATCATATCCAGCAGAATGCGCTGTTCCACGTTTTGGTAAAATAACGCGATTATAAGATTCATCGTTACCACCATCAAGGATCCATTGTGATTTTGAGATTTTATCAAATTTATTCACTCGTAATTGCCTCCATTTATGATTAATTAGATTTGCTCTACATTGATGTTAGAGAGTTTATAAAAATAAAAATTTAAGCAAATTAGAAAAAATAAATATGGAATACTGAAACACCGTAGTGATGGACGCCAGTCCCTAACTACAAATGTTTAAGTTCATATTTATTTATTTCTACTAACAGAAAATATATATTCTCCATTAGTAGAATACTCTAAAATATCGTAGACGTTGATCGTCAAATCCTAGCTACGAATATTCGAGTTCTTTTACTTACTAACAGAAATACTTTAACACCGTAGACGCTGATCGCAAGATCCTAGCTACAAATGTTCGAGTAATTTTCCATTAGTGTTTGCACTCCCAGAACAAGGTGTCCGGACGACACCAATTATTCTGGGAATACTCCGGATTGGTGATTACCGATGCTACAAAGTTTCCTTTGCACATCGTAAACCCCAAGATAAAGCACACTTCACGACGAGAATCGTGAAGCATAAGTGCTTCATAAGTGCAGTTGTTTTGGCAAAAAACGATGATATCTTCAGCGTTAGCGATAACGCTTTCGATAATCTTCGCTTCTGACACCCTTCTTTCAACCTGGTGCTGGGTCGAATGCCATGTTTCCTTGAAGTAAAGGTTTTTTGTAATTTTGCCGACATTCGTAATATTATTGAACATAATGGCTCCTTTCCAAGCTTTAGAGACGACGCTCAGGGTGCTCATACCCTCATAGAAAGATCATTCTCTATCTTTCTTTCACATCTATAGTATATCATCAAAAAAATAATAAAATTACAAAAAATAAATCCCTCTGCATATGCAGAGGGAAATAATTATTTATTCAAATCAGCCAATAGAGAAGTTGCTATAACCCCTAAATCCTTCAGGGATTTCTTTGAGCTCTTCATATTTAATATTGATAATTTCTCCAACAGCCCCAGTTTCTTCTACAACTTTAAACCAAGACTGATCTTCACTGTTGCAAAATGGGAATACGCCAGATCCCACTTTTTCAATGACGGCATATTTGTAACCGCCACACTCAGAAAAATCCCTTGCATTTTCAAGAGTATTTTTCTTTGCATCTTCATAATTATCGAACCAACCAACACAGCGAGAAACTTTGCTGTTCTCATCTTCGATTGCCGTTACAGTATAAATGTTATTCATATTTTATTCCCCTTAATCTACTAATATACTTTAATCTACTTATTTATTTACTTTTCCTTCATCTACCCATTCACCAATAACGATCATAGCCTCCTTTAACAGTGCCATAGCACTTCCTCCAATCCAATCAAACCCATAAATCTCTCCATTCTTATATTTCCAGAATTCATCAACTACATAGTCATATGTCGTCGGCATAGACTCTGCAGCTTTCAACATCATCTCTTTATCTGCAAACAGAGAACAAACCCCGCAGGAAATTATCTCTGTCATTTCTTCTTCTCTCCATTTATCGATATCATCCTTACCCTCATCCGGATCTTCGGGGTTATCCGGAATGATACTATCTTTGAAGAGATTGATATACTTAGCCAACTCAATAGCTTTGATATATTTTACGCCTCCCATCGGTTCTTTCAGTAACATACTAAACGGATAGGCTTTCTCTTTTTTATTAATTAATTTCTTAACCGCCTCCTTCATATTTTCTTGCTTTTCAGCGTCATCAATAATACTTTCCAAAAGTCTCCATGCCGAATCATTGTTGTTCTTGTTTTCCATTATTTATTCTCCTTTTCTTCTGCTCTATCAATTTCACTATATGCTAATTCAATCAGTCTGTTAATTATCTCTTCCCTATCATAGTTTCCATCTTCATGATAATCACCTCCCTGAGGATCTACATAAAGATGATAATTACTATCTTCATCCTTTTCAATCTCGATACCTATCCGTCCCAAACCAAAGAACGGAGAAGTATCACTCATCTTTTTCACATAACTGATGATATCTCCTAATTGAAGGAGAATCCTTTCTCTTTCTGTTTTGGCCACAAAATATCATCCTTTCTTTATCAATTCTTTGTAATAGGTCATATCGAAACCTTTCTTCTCGAAACCTTCGATACATTTCCAATACAGAAAACCTACAATTTTATTGTGGTATGTATCATCTTTAAGTTCACCAAAGATTGCTTTTTTACTCACCTCCATCGAAACAATATAAAGCATACAGATAACAAACAGAATAGCTGTTACCCATTTCGGAGCTCCTGCTAAAATAGCAAACAAAATAGGGCAAATAGCAACGATATCCATGATAAACAAAATCATGGATACGTAATTCTTACCTTTCTCGTCCCTGATAATAGCATATTTACTCATTATCTTCATCCTCCTCTTCTTCAAGTTCATTCATCTCATCATAATAATTCTCTAATCGAGAACATGAGCATGGATTCGGAGTGAGTCCAAGCATATAGCTGGACTCATTGTTCCACGGGCAAATAGTGCACGGGTACTCTGGATAGTTTGTCATAATAAATTCCTCCTTATTCATAATCGGAATTGTTCGTCATGATCATATGTTTTGCATTGATTTTCCTAATATGCTCATAACGATCTATCCAATACCTTTCATTCTTCTTATTGATCTCATCGATTTTATCTTTGAGATCCATTTTCGTATTAGTAAGTTTAAGAGCTTTTACAAGTTTCATCCTGCCAACAGGATACTCCATCTTATAGAAATCAAATGGAGAAATATCATTTGCAACAATCTTTGCAAATCCATTGTACGTATTGTACTTTTCTCTTTTGATCATCATAATAAATTCCTCCTTTAAATAATACGGTCCCTCTTTATTCCTACATATATATAGTATATGTTTCAAATTTGGAACCGTATGCGAAATTTTCACTTTTCAGTGCAAAAGAAAATTTATAGAAATTATAAGCAGAACCCATAAAAGGTTCTGCTTATATATTTTAATAATTATACATACTGGCTGCTTTATCATATGCATATTTATATGCAGCTTCCAGATCAGCATAGAATGGATATCTCAAAGTAATAAACTTTCTATATTCTTTGGAGATATCAGACATTGAAACGCAAATAATATTATTTGCACTTCTTCTAGATTGATCTGTTCTATAGTTCATACTATCTGTAGCTTGCATTACACCTTGTACAAACTGATTTGCATACATATGTTTGGATATCTCAATATTCCTTCTATTAAACTCTTCGCTTTGAATGATTGTAGAATGCCTTTCATCCTTGATCAATAAATTCAAGAATAGAGATAAAAATCATCTGATTAGCAACCGCAATAGCATCATCAATTTTTCCGATTGCTTCTAGATACTTAGGATTACTGATAGCTTTTCCATTATTATATTTCTTTTGATATGCTCTTCTACTAACAGACAGATTGGTTCTATAAGCATTATTATAGCGATGCTCAAATTCCATCCATGCATTACCCATATGGATATTCGACATTTTAGCATACATCTTAATGAGATCATTAAGTGTAGAACGAGCAGATCCATTAATAGCATGATCTTCAAGCTTATTAATAGAATTAAACACTGAATTGTACTGATTGCCCATATCATAATGGCCAGTCTTTCTAAGACTAGGAAGCACTTCACTAGTAACCCAATGTTTGAATTCTTTAGCAGATGGAAGCTTACTGCTCATAATGAGCGAATAAAGACCACTCTCATTAATAGTAATCATATTTGAATTGTTTCCACCTTCATTACGGTGAATCACCGTAATGAAAATATCTCCTTTATCAACATGAACTCTAATAGCATCATTTGCTCTTTTATATCCAAGTGCATTGCATACATCAATACCAACAAACCATGCGATACCATCTTTTTCTATCACTCTAATGCTACCAAATTTTTCATGATAGAATACTTTAAATCCTTCCATATTAATTCCTCCTATTAATTAAAAAGGTTCCGCTGCAAATCACAGCGGAACCCACATAATTGTTATTTTATTCTTTTGCAATTAAATCATCTTTGATTTTCTTGAGATCTTCGATGATTTTGTCTTTTGCTTTGCGTTTATCATCTTCATTATCAATAATGAAATTGTATCCGCTGACCTTTTCAAAATCTTCATCGATGGTTTCTTCAGAATATACATCAACTTTCCACAGAGAAATATACCAGTTGCCTTCGATATCACTATTTTCTTCAGGACATGTATAAATCTCAATTGCCATTTCCCCAAGAGGAAAATCTTTCAAACCATCATAGTTGAAGCAGTTAATATACTTCAGGATATTATTGAAATCGCTTTCGATTTCCTCATTCGTATACTTATAATCATTAGCATTTTCGAATTCATCGATTGGAATGAAATGATATGTATCCCTTGCTTTCTTGGTCTTATTCAGCTTATTGGCGATAATTGCTGCAGTCCTTTCATCTTCAACAAAACCGAGATATTTATCGGTAATATGAATTGAAAAGGATCCCGTTTCTGTTGATCTTATGATTGCATAAATTTTCTTCATGTTAATTACCTCCATATAATTTAAAACATATTTTATATAAAGAGAATCAATCCCCTCATATCATTCTTTTAAAACATTCGTACAAATCTGATGAATTTCACGATAATAGTAATAGTCAAATACAAGAGGATTCGTAGGTTTCTTATTTTTATTTAATTCATGTACGATTGATTTAGCTTCAGCTTCATCATATACATAGCCCAAACAATAATCGCTTCCATAATAAATCTCATAAATTTTTTCTTTTGTAGTTTTTGGAACGTAAACTTCAATTCCACCAAGTTTTGTCTGCTTTTTTACTTCAAGCGTCATCATAATAAATTCCTCTTTTGATGTACATATACTCCTTCTTACTTCCTACATATATATAGTATATGCTTATAATTTTGAACCCCAGTCAAAAAATCGACTTTTCAGTGCAAGACAATTTATCCCTCTATTCGTGGATAGAGGGAGTGTTTTTATTTATTCCAATACATATTAGTGTCTGTACAATCTGCAATAGAATGCTGTTCTGGATACATATAGCATTCATCAGGAGGTGTAAAATTTTCTGTATGCATAGATAGTATATAATTGAAAATAAGTTTACCCTATCATTTTTTCGAACAAAATAAATCCCTACCATTATGGTAGGAAATAAATATTTACAACTCAAACAATATATTGTACTCCTATCGAAATGATAGCGTTCAACTATATTCATTATAGTTCGGTCCGAACTATAATGAATATAGGGATGGTGATTATATTGAGCTTATTGTTTAATATGGTATGTAAAGATAATAGAGTTTACGATACTATAACTAATAGAAATATATCAAATGCGGAGATAGCAAATAATATAGAATTACCTGATGGGAAAATAGGTAGTGTATATTCACATATCACTGATCATCAATTATCAACATTTAATGCTGGAAATCAATTAAATTTAGGAATAAAAGATTTTTCATGGAATATATGGATGTATCATCGCCAGCATAATTTTTATGATTCATTTCTTATTTCTGTAAATTTAGATGATGGGTCATTTTTTGTAATGCCAGTAAATGCTTCAGGAGGATTAATTCACGGACGTACAGCAATATGGATTAAAAATATTGAATATAGTAATTCTAATATAACAGCAAAATATCAAAATTGGTCTAATGTATTACTTTGTAGAAAAAATGGAATTTTTTATTATTTTATAGATGGAAAATTAGTATTAACAATTACTAATCAAACATTATATAATTTAAATTTGGCTGGTAAAGAGATTTCATTTTTCTGTGCATATCGTAATTATGTAAATGGATATGATACTAGTAGATCTATAACTGGATATTGTTGGAAAAATTATGTTATAGATAAATGTTTACATACTACTCCATTTAATCCATATAATAATTTACATGAAGAAATAGATTGTTATACAATAATAGAAGATGATAAAGAACTATACGGAAATTAAATAAAATCCCTACCAAAATGGTAGGGATTTTCATTATTTCTTATCATATTCATCTTGTACTTCAAAAGCAATTCCATTTCTACTTTTATTTATATCTATAATTCTTTGATTCTTAGATCCTCTAAATACAAGAGATATATCTTTCTCTTCCAATACAAATGGACCATCAACCAATATATCAATATCTTCTAATAATTCTTTATGTTCTCGATGAATGTACTCATATACGTATCCGGTATACACCCAAATTGTCTTTCCAGTATCTCTTGGAATTATTCGACGAATATCTTTTAATAATTGATGGGTATCATTGATATTCTTCGGAGCAAATGGATCTCCTCCCAACAGAGTAAATCCAGAAATATAATCTTTCTTCAATCCATCTTCGATCTGTTTCATCACATCGGAATCAATTCTTTTACCATAATCATAATCCCATGTTTCTGGCTGAAAACATCCTTTACAATGATTCTCACAACCAGATACCCAAAGAGTTACACGAACTCCAGGACCATTTGCAATATCATAAAACTTAATATTTCCATAATTCATAGAAATAGATCTCCTTAAAAAATAAAGCTGACCCGCTAAATTGGCGGGTCAGCAAATAGATATTTGATTTCTTATCTATAAATAGCAAACGCATTATCCCATGCGTATTGATATGCAGATCTCAGATCTGCTACGAATGGGTATTCCGTGTTGATGAAGTTGCGATATTCGCGAGGAATATCTGCAAACGAGATGCACGGGATATTACCCATCTTAATAGCGACGCTCTTGCGATAATTCATGCTATATACATAGCCGTTCAGATTATTGATGAACTGTTCGACATAGAGATTCCTGGAGAACTCCATATCCCTCTGATGCTGAATTTCATCATATGCGATATCTTCCTGGATAGGCATAGCATACCTCTCTTTGATCATCTGATCAACAACAGCAATTGCTTTGTTGATCTTATCGACTGCTTCCAGATACTTTGGATTGCTCATCTTTTTGCCATTATTGTATTTCTTCTCATATGCTGCTTTGGAGACATGGATCTTCGTATGATACGCTCTGTTGTAGCATCCTTCGAATCTTTTCCATGCACTATTCATGGAAATACCAGCCATCTTGGCATATGTTTCCATCATATGATCGAGATGTTCGCGATCGTTGCCTTTGATAGCATGATCTTCCAGCTGATCGACAGCATTAAAGAATGAATTAGATTCTCCATTCATGTCATACTGTCCTTCTTTTCTCAACGAAGGAAGCACTTCGTTAGAGATCCAGTTCTGAAGCTGAACGGCATTCGGCTTCTTAGATTTCATGGAAAGCTGATAGAAACCAGCTTCATTAATAAAGATTCCTTCTCTACTCTGATTTTGACCTGGGGCGTGAAATTTACGCCCCAGCTTATTTTCATTAGACACATGCGCTTTAACAGCTTGTTTGGTATCTTGATATTCCAGCATAGATGCTACATCCTTGCCAAGCATCCATACATCACCATCGATACGAGAGTATCTTATATCTCCCAATTCTGTGTGGTCTACCAATAATTCTACTACGTTTTCCATAATAGTTCCTCCTTATAAAACCTAAACTAGATATTCATGAAAGATATACCTCTCTGATATACCCTTCATATATATAGTATATTTTTATAATTTGGAACCCTAGTCAAAAATCGCACTTTTCAGTGTAAATCACAGATGGAATACTCTATCATGAATATCTGCCATTCTACCCTGATTTGCTTCATTTACACCAATATATCCACAAATCCTACGTGGAACATACAAAGATGCATGATCTGTATTACCACACTTAGGACACTTCCAGATGAGTTTATCATTCTCATCTTTCACCATATCTACTTCACCTTCATACCCACATTTCGAGCAATAATCATATCTTGTATTAAGCTCTGCATACATTATTGTTTCATAAATATATTTAAGCACGCTCAATATAGCTGGAATGTTATGCATCATATTAGGGATTTCGCCATATGAAATTGCTCCACCTGGAGATAATTTTTGGAATTCAGATTCTAATTTAAATTTATGGAAAATATCAATAGGTTCTTTTACAAACACATGATAACTATTAGTGATATAATTCTTATCAGTAATTCCTTCAATAATACCAAATCTCTTTTGCAAACATTTAGCAAATTTATATGTAGTGGATTCTATCAATTTTCCTTTTCGACTATATTTTCATCCTATAAAAATTATTTATAGGAGGCTGCTCTTTCGAATAACCTATGTTATCCTACTCTACTAACTAAAAATAGCTTTCGATAGTCTGTTCACATTTACCAATATAAAATTGGATTTAGCACAGGATTACATAAATGCTTTCCCTGTTAGCACATTTTCTAACTATCATTTCCTATAGTTCCTAAACGTAAAATGCACACCCTCTGTGGAGGTTAGGCAGCTTTTTCATCTTGTATTACTACAAGAGGCCCCATAGAACCATTAAGCGATTTTAGGGCTACCATACACCGAGAAGTCAATATTCTCTTCTTGTTTCCACTGTTTACATT
>Ga0256407_10004364_pt1 | contig 23713 bp, 17 predicted proteins | sample RumenRJG_04DNA_FD_193489 | JGI IMG/M metagenome (GOLD analysis project Ga0256407, IMG submission 193489) | Bovine rumen microbial communities from Lethbridge, Alberta, Canada - RJG_04 | ecosystem: Host-associated > Mammals > Digestive system > Stomach > Rumen | place: Canada: Alberta... | reverse complement strand
CTTATGGTACCATGCCTGGGCGCAAAGTGACGTCCCCGTAAGTGACGAATGCGGGCAGGACGGCTGGAATTGTAATCCTCAGCACAGGAATTCTGAGTTTTGGGGCCGCGGCAACGGTTGGATAGCCATGGCGCTTGTGGATGTATTGGAGTATCTGCCGAAATCCAGTCCGCATTATAAGCAGCTCAAAGGGATGTTCTGCAAAATGATGAAGAGTCTTCGAAGGGTGCAGGATGACAGCGGTATGTGGTACCAGTTGCCGGCGCATCCTGGAGATGCGGGCAATTATCTGGAGAGCTCCTGCACAGCCATGTTTGGATATGCTGCTGCGAAAGGGTCCCGTCTGGGATTATTGACGCGCAGATATTCCAAGATGGCCTGGAAATCCTGGTCAGGAATCAAGGGGGGATGTCTGAAATATGAGCCAGACGGAGTGTATCTCACCCGTATTTGCCCTGGTACCTGCGTCGGTGACAAGGATTATTATTATAGCAGAGGAGTAGTTGCTTGTGGAGAATCCTACGCCTTGGGGGCTGCGATAATGTTATGGAATGAAATCGAAAATTATTAACAATCAATGAAAAAAGTATTGTATGCATTGGCTTTGACCGTGTCGGTGGTCTGCTCTTGCGGGCATCCGGGCGGATTGGACAGAATTCTGGCAAATATCAGGGAGCCGGTGTTTCGCCAGGCAGAATACAATGTTACTGAGTTTGGCGCGGTCGCAGACAGGAGTGTTGATAGCAGGGACGCTATCAATGCCGCAATCACCAAGTGCAGTGATGACGGGGGCGGGACAGTCGTGCTCCCTCAGGGTGTGGTTTTTAGCAAGGGAAGCATCATCATAAAGAGTAATGTCAATCTCCGGATTCCGGAGGGATGTGAACTTGTTTTCAGCGATAATCCTTCGGACTATCTTCCGGCCGAGCTGACCGTATGGGAAGGGACTGAACTATACAACTATTCATCGCTTATCCGGTCAGATCACTGCAATAACATAGCTATTACCGGAAGGGGTACGATAAATGGAAACGCCAAAGGATCCTTTGCTCAGATGCGCCCCCAGCGATCTAAGCAGCAGGACACCTTGCGTCAGATGGGGATTGACCTTGTGCCTGTAAGGGAACGTTATTTTGGAGAACGGTCGATATTACCTCCAAATATGATTGAGCCTTTCGGGTGCAAGAACGTATTGATTGAAGGTGTTACCATTATAGACAGTCCGTACTGGGTATTGCATCCTACTTTCTGCGATAATGTCACAGTCAGAGATGTAACCATCAACAGCTATAATAGGAACAATGATGGTTGTGATCCCGAATACTCCACTAACGTCCTGATTGAAAACTGTAGATTCAATACCGGAGATGATGCCATTGCCATCAAGGCCGGCCGGGACCAGGACGCATGGCGTATCGGTCAGAAGACCGCCGGTATTGTCATCCGGGACTGCGAGTTCTCATCCAGGTGCAACGGCCTTTGCATAGGCAGCGAGATGGCGGCCGGCGTAGAAAATGTATATATGTACAATGTCCATATCGGGAGCTGCTATACGGCGATTTACTTCAAATCCAATCTGGACAGGGGCGGGTTTATACGAAAAGTGCACGTCCGCGATATCACTGTCGATCAGGTCAAAACAGCTTTTATCCGGTTTGAAAACAACTACCACGGCGCGCGCGGCGGCTTCCACCCCACCGTTTTTGAGGATTTCCATATCAGCGATGTCAAGGGCGGTTCCTCCGGAGAATGTGGTATCTATGCAGTAGGCGTGGATGGTTACCCGATTAAAGATGTGACACTAAAAGATGTAACTCTTGAGAATTGTCCGACACCATACATTGCTTCAAATATTGAGAGCTTTTGTTTTGACGATGTCACGATTAACGGGGAAAAATTACCATTTACTCTTGGCGGGACATCCGGGGGAATGCTTTCAACAGCCCCCGATCAACTAAAAACTGACTGAAATGAAACGATTGTATTCAGGTTTTGTTATTCTGCTGTCGATACTTCTGTCTGCGCATAATCTTGTTGCTCAGGAGTTTGTCTATACTGATGCAACCAGGCTGCCCGTTTACGGAAAAATATGCAACGATACTTATGGACCCTTCACCAGGCTTTCTTCCGACTTGGAATCGGTGTGTCGTCCACCGTTGTGGAGGCTCGGGCGAGACAGTGCCGGCGAATATGTCCGGTTTGCATCAGATACGGGTGTATTCAACTTGTGCTGGACTTCGACATTCGACACTCAGTCTACCAATATGTCGATGTGTGCGGTAAAGGGTCTTGCCCTGTATGTCCTTGATGGAGGAGAATGGATATATGTCGGCACAGGAAGGCCGTCAGGTAAAGGGAAGGAGAACAGCTACAAGATATCTTGTAATAAGCTTGCCGGGACAATGCATGAGTATATGCTGTTCCTAAGTCTGTACGATGGCTTGGACAAGCTGAAGATAGGAGTCCCCGAAGGATACAGCATATTGTCTCCGTCGACAGACTCTCCGCGCAGTGGCAGGCCCGTGATAATGTATGGGACCAGTATATTGCAGGGCGCCAGCGCTTCACATCCCGGGATGTCCGGGAGCAATCAATTGGTGAGAATGCTGGACAGGCAGGTAATCAATCTCGGTTTCAGTGGAAACGCGCTGCTGGATATGGAGATAGCTGAGCTTATGGCAGCATATCCTGATCCTGGGATATTTGTGCTGGACAATATGCCAAACGGAACCCCGGAGCTGATCCTTGAAAAGCAGAAGATATTCTATCAGGTTTTACGAGAAGCGCATCCTGATGTCCCGGTCGTATTTGTGGAAAACCCCAACTATCCCGGGATGCGCTTCGACGAGGGAAGGGAGCGGTTTGTCCGGAGCAAGAACGAAGCACTTCATAGGGTGTTTGACGATCTTGTATCTTCAGGCGAAAAGAATATATATCTGGTCAGAGCTATGCAGATGTTAGGTGACGATAACGTTGGCACCATCGAGGGAACGCACTTCACGGATATTGGCTTCACTTCCTACGCGGGCATCCTTGCCCCTATACTGGAAACTCTCCTGAGCAAGTATGATTGAGTCATAAAGACGACTATCTCAAGTTCGTCGAGAAACTCACCGACAAATACGACCACTTCAAGTAGATTTATTTGCTACCATTTGTAGAAATGGAAGAACCGAATATGAGACAAAAGATACAACGAGGAGAGAGCGAGTTCATCTCCGGCATCAGGGAGTTACTGATTGAAGCTAGAAAGAGTGTTGTCCGGCAGGTCAACACTACTATGCTGACGACTTACTATGAGATTGGACGCAGAATTGTCGAGCAAGAGCAGCAAGGAAAGGAAGATGCGAATTATGGAGAGTATATTCTGGTAAGATTGTCGAAATCGCTTTCCGGTAGCTTTGGAAGGGGGTTTTCCAAACGAAATTTGGAATTGATGCGCCAGTTCTACCTGACATATAGGATTGCGAAATCGCCGATTTCGCAATCTTTGAGCTGGACGCATTACATCCGGCTTATACGCATCTCCGACCCAGATGAAAGGTCGTTCTACGAGATCGAAGCCGCTGAAAACAACTGGAGTGTCCGAGAGTTGAACCGGCAGTTCGATTCGGCACTATTTCAGCGTCTGGCTTTGAGCAGAGACAAGGATGCCGTCAAGCAACTTGCCACCAAAGGGCAAATCGTTGAAAAGCCGCAGGACATACTGAAAGATCCTTACGTTCTTGAATTCACCGGTCTCCCCGAACTGCCCCAGTATAGTGAGAGCAAGTTGGAACAGCGCCTCATTGATGAATTGCAGTCGTTCCTCCTGGAGTCGGGAAAAGGATTCTCTTTTGTGGGCCGCCAGCAACGAATCACCATCGACGAGGATCATTATTTCGTGGATCTGGTGTTCTATAATCGATTCCTCAGGTCCTTTGTGCTCGTAGATTTGAAGATAGGCCAATTGAAGCATCAGGACCTTGGGCAGATGCAGATGTATGTCCACTATTACGACCGGTTTGTCAAGTTGCCCGACGAGAATAAGACCATCGGTATTATTCTCTGTCGTGACAAGAAAGATGCACTGGTGGAGATTACTCTTCCTGATGAAACCAACCCGATTTTCGCCAGCAAGTACCAAACAGTGCTTCCCAATAAGGAAGAGTTAAAGGCTCTGATCGAGAAGAAATAGACACGCTTACATCACAGGCTTATGATGCCGGGACCGCGAGATACTGACTCCGGAATCCAGTTTATAATCCAACCCCACCTACGTAAGTTTTACATCCGGGATTTCATAACTTTGAAAAATATGAAGAATCTTTTAACCACCCTATTCCTTATAATTTCGCTTTGCGCCTACTCAAACCCCGTGCACGACATGCTGGAACGCATCGATGAGGGAGCCTCGTCAAAGTTCGTTCTTAAACTGAGCAGAAGCGACAAAGATTTCTTCGAACTCGACCAAAAAGGGAAGAAGATAGTGGTACGGGGCAACAGCTATGTAAACATCGCCACCGGTGTCAACTGGTATCTGAAATATTATGCAGGCATACACCTGAGCTGGAACTGCATGCACGCGGATCTTCCCGAAAACCTACCTCCGGTGAAGACCAAGGAACGCCACGAAACTCCTTTGCAGCTACGCTACGATTTCAATTATTGCACTTTCTCCTACTCAATGCCCTTCTGGGATTGGGACAGGTGGGAAGCCGAAATCGACTGGATGGCCCTGCACGGAGTAAACCTGCCGCTTGCGGCCGTGGGTGCCGAATGCGTATGGAAGGCTGTTCTGGAGCGTCTGGGCTACTCACAGGATGAAATCGGACGCATTATCGCCGGCCCGGCTTTTCTGGCATGGTTCGAGATGAACAATATCGAGGGATGGGGAGGCCCGCTGCCGGACAGCTGGTATGCCCGCGCCGAATCTCTCCAGAAGAAGATTCTCGCCCGGATGAAGGAATGGGGGATGGAGCCGGTGCTCCCCGGATATTCCGGCATGGTGCCGCACGATGCGGCCGGTTGCCTGGGGCTTGACCTCGCTGAGGTGGGCCCGTGGAACGCCCTCCAACGCCCGGCTTTTCTGATGCCCACCGACCCACATTTCGCAGAGATTGCAGCAATTTACTATGAAGAACAGCAGAGACTCTTCGGAAAGGCGGACTACTATTCTATGGACCCCTTCCATGAGTCCTCGACGGGTGCCGGTGTGGATCTCGCTGCTGCCGGGCAGGCCGTGATGGCCGCCATGAAGAGGGTAAATCCGAAGGCGGTGTGGGTGCTGCAGGCGTGGAGCCAGAATCCCCGCGACGAGATGATAGAAGCCCTGGGAAAGGGTGACCTGCTGATACTTGACCTCTTTAGCGAGTGCAGGCCCATGTGGGGGATGGAGTCTATTTGGCGCAAGGAGCAGGGCTACCGCGGGCATGAGTGGCTTTTCTGCATGTTGGAAAACTTCGGCGGCCGGGTGGGTCTGCACGGAAGAATGGATCAGCTGATAGAGAATTTCTACCTCACAAAAAGCCACCCCATGGCAAAGGATATCCGGGGAACCGGATTTTCCATGGAAGGAGGGCAGAACAATCCTGTAATGTTCGAACTTATGAGCGAACTCCCCTGGAGAAAGGAAATATTCAGCAAAGAAGATTGGATAAAGGAGTACTGCTTTGCGCGTTATGGGGTGCTGGACGCAGACATCGAAGCTGCCTGGGCCATTCTGGCACAGGGCATCTACAACTGCCCGCGCGGCAACAATCAGCAGGGATGCCACGAATCCATTTTCTGCGCCCGGCCAGGGACCGATGTCTTCTGGGTGTACGAGCGCTCGAAACTGAGCAATTACTACGACCCGCAGTCTACCCGCAAAGCTGCAGAGCTCATGCTGCGTGCGGCTTCGCGCCTGGAAGGAAACGACAATTACGAATATGACCTCGTGGACATAGTGCGACAGGCACTTGCAGATCACGCCCGCGTGGTTTACCAACGCTGCATGGCAGGATACAAATCATTCTGCAGAAGCGATTACCAAAAGTGGCGCGACTCTTTCCTGAACCTTCTTCTTTGCCAGGACGAACTCCTTGGCAGCCGCAAGGAATTCATGCTCGGAGAATGGCTGCGTCAGGCGCACGCCGCCGCCTCCAACCCGGACGAAAGAACTCTCTACGAATGGAACGCCAGGGTGCAGATCACTACCTGGGGCAATCGCGACTGTGCCAACGACGGCAAACTTCATGAATATGCCCACAAAGAGTGGAACGGCATCCTGAAGGATTTCTATCTGCCCCGCTGGGAACTCTTCTTCAAAAATCTGGACGCAGCCTTCGACGGCAAGGCGGTGGAACCCATAGACTGGTATGCTGTAGAAGAGCCATGGTCGCACCGTACGGACCCTTACCCTTGCACGCCTCTCGGCCCCGCAGTTTCCACAGCCCGCAGAATATATTCAAAGGTTTTTGAATGATAGTGTCGCGCTTGATTATTCCGTTGCTGCGGACATCTGATCCCCGCCGGTACCGGCCTCGCCGACTACCAGGACATCGTGGTCGGCCGCAAGGACGAAGCTGTCCAGGACCAGCTGATGGATCTGTAGATCCGGGTATTGTATGCAAAACGGACTGTTTTGCATACAATAACCCGAAAACAATAGTTCCCGTATGCAAAAACCCATTATTTGCATACGGGAACTTCTTTTATGCCATTATCTTACCGGAGAACAAGTTCGACAGGGCAGTGGTCTGAGCCGAAGATTTCGTTGTGGATGTCGGTCGAAACGATTCGCGATGCGATGTTCTGCGACACGAGGAAATAGTCGATGCGCCACCCGACGTTCCTTTCGCGGGCAGCCATCCTGTAACTCCACCAGGAGTATTTCGCCTCGCCGGGATGCTGGATGCGCCAGGAATCCACGAACCCCGCGGAGAGCAGTTCGCTCATCTTGCCGCGCTCCTCATCCGAGAAACCGGCATTCATGTGGTTGGTATCGGGATTCTTGAGATCTATCTCCTCGTGAGCGACGTTCATGTCGCCGCAGATAATGACGCCCTTCTTTTCCGCAAGGCGGCTTACGTAGGCACGGAAAGCATCTTCCCAGCGCATACGGTAGTCCAGACGCCTCAACCCGTCCTGCGAGTTGGGGACATAGGTGTTGACCAGATAGAAATCGGGGTATTCAAGCGTGACGGTACGCCCTTCGTGGTCGTGCTCGTCGACACCGAGTCCGTACGATACGCCGAGCGGCTCGTGCTTTGCCCATACGGCGGTTCCGGAATAGCCCTTCTTTTCCGCATAGTCCCAATAGGACTTGTATCCGAGGAATTCGAGGTCGATCTGACCGGCCTGCAGCTTGGTTTCCTGAACGCAGAAGAAATCGGCGTCGAAATCTGCAAAAATATCTGCAAACCCCTTGCCTGCAACGGCCCTCAGGCCATTCACATTCCAACTGACAAACTTTATTCCAGCGTCCATTCCGCTCCGTCCTTGGTGTCCTTGACTGTGATGCCGAGAGCCTTCAAGGCATCGCGGATGGCATCGGAAGTGGCCCAGTCCTTGTTGGCCTTGGCCTTCGCACGTTCGGCGAGCACCATATCCATAAGTCCGCCGATGATCTTTCCGGAACCGGCCTCGGCCGCTTCCTCGTCGCGGAGGCCCAGAACTCCGAATACGATGTCGTCGAATATCTGTACAAGAGTAGTGATATCACCCTTGCCGAGTTTGAGAGTGCCGGCCTTTGCGCTGTTGATGATACGTACGGCCTCGAAGATGTGGCTGAGGGCTATAGGAGTGTTGATGTCATCGCAGAGTGCATCGTAAACGCCTTCGAAAACTGCCTTTACCTCGGCGGATTCCGCAGGGCAGCTGTCGGGCGCGACCGAATCCGAAAGCTCTCCGTAAGGGAGGGCGGGTGCGCTCTTGCCTGCCATCGCATAAAGATCCTTGGCAGCCTGCATCACCTTCCTGTATGCCTTCTCAGCGGCCTGGAGCGCCTCATTGCTGAAGTCCAGGGTTCCGCGATAATGAGCCTGAAGGATGAAAAAGCGTATGGTCATCGGGCTGTAGGCACGATCCAGTTTGGGATGGTCGCCGGCAAAGAGCTGAGGCAGGGTAATGAAATTGCCGAGGCTCTTTCCCATCTTCTGCCCGTTGATGGTGATCATGTTGTTGTGGACCCAGTAATGCACGCCCTGGGTGCCGCGCGAGGCGACGTTCTGGGCGATTTCGCACTCATGGTGCGGGAACATCAGGTCCATTCCGCCACCGTGAATGTCGAATTCCTCGCCGAGATACTTCTCGCCCATGACGGAGCATTCCAGATGCCAGCCCGGGAAACCTTCGCTCCAGGGGGACGGCCAGTGCATTATATGCTCGGGCTCCGCCTTCTTCCACAGGGCGAAGTCGGCGGGGGCGCGCTTGTCGCTCTGCCCGTCGAGACTGCGGGTGCCTTCGAGAGTATCGTCCAGATTGCGTCCGGAAAGGATTCCGTAATGATGGTCCTGATTGTATTTCGCGACGTCGAAGTAGACGCTGCCGTTGCTGATGTAGGCATAACCCGCATCCAGAATCTTCTTTATGGCCTCAATCTGCTCGACTATGTGTCCCGAAGCGCGGGGCTCGATGGAAGGAGGAGCGACATTCAGCTGCCGCATCGCCTCGTGATAGCGCAGGGTGTACGCCTGCACTACCTCCATCGGCTCAAGCTGCTCGAGACGGGCCTTCTTTGCGATCTTGTCCTCTCCCTCGTCGGCATCGTGCTCGAGATGCCCCACGTCGGTAATGTTCCTCACATAACGGACCTTGTATCCGAGATGGCGCAGGAGTTTGAACAGCACGTCGTAGGTTACTCCCGGACGGGCGTGCCCGAGATGGGCGTCACCATAGACGGTTGGGCCGCAGACATACATCCCCACATGCCCGGGATTCACGGGCTTGAAGATTTCTTTGTTGCGTGTGAGGGTATTGGTGAGGAAAAGAGTGCGCATGTCAGTTTAGTTCTTGAGTTGGTAGGTAATGGTGGTCACTACGCGGAGTTTCTTGATCTGGGGATTGTTCTCATCCTTGCTGGTTATGCTGAACTGCCCCTGGTCCGCGGAAAGGATCTTGCCTAGCCTGCTGCCGGAGTTCTGCGCAAACTGTTTTGCAGTAGCCTGTGCATTGGCAATAGCCTCTTCCATCATCCTGGGCTTCATCTCCTGGAAAGATACGTATGAGTAGGAGACCGGCTCGGAGTACTCGTTGTTGATGATCGCTATGCCCTGTTGCAGGAGTTCTCCCTGACGCGAGATAAGGCCGCGCACCTTGTCAACTTCCTTGGAATTGACGGACATCACAGTCTTGATCTTGAAACGGAAGGGGATGCGTTCTGCACTCCAGCGATCGGCCTCGTTATCGGTGACAATAGGAGTACCGACGGATATGTCGCCTGCAGCGATGCCGTTGTTTGTGAGGAACTTACTGATCTTGCCTATTTTGGCAGATGCGTTGGCATAGACCTGCTGGAGGTCGTTGCCGGTTTCGACCGTGGTGATGGACCAGGTCACCTGGTCGGCCGGGACCTCAATCTCGGACAGACCTTTGACTGTAACTTTCCTGTCTCTGTTGGTGAAGTTGTCGAGACCAGCCTTGAAGAGGAGGCCGAAGATAACGACTGCGGCAGCAATGATGCATGCCTCTATGATTCTAGACTGTTTCATAATACAAATATAGCGAAATATTGACATTGTGCATTATACAAGATTCGTGCAGAAGCTCCAACATCGAATAAAAAATTTGGTCACCCTTATTGCGCAAATTTTGCGCACATTTTTATATCTTTGCAAATATGAAACAGACCACCCTTCAGGATATAGCTGCAATCTGCGGATGCTCGATTACAACTGTTTCGCGTGTGATCAACGGGCAAGCCGGCAGATACCGTATAGCTAGACAAACTGCAGAAAGAGTCATGGCGGAGGTCACCGCCTGCGGGTACATCCCTCCATTCACGGCTCAAAGCCTGAGGCGAGGAGGCTCGGGAATCATCGGCCTGCTGCTGCCATCGATAGCGAACCCATACTTCGCCGATATGGCCGGCTCCATTGTTCCTGACCTCTACAAATCGGGGTACAATACCCTGCTCATGGACACCATGGAAGATGCCGCCCGCCTGAACGAAGCTGCAAGGAATCTTCTTCTGAGAAGGGTGGAGGGCATAATAGCAGTGCCCTGCGGAGATGATCCGGAAATACTTGAACAGATAGCGAAAGAAGTGCCCGTCGTGCTGGTTGACCGATACTACGAAAACTCGGATCTGCCATACGTAACCACCAACAATTTCAAGGGAGGATATGACGCCGCCAGAATCCTGATATCCGAAGGCCACAAGAGAATCACCTGCATTCAGGGAGAAAAGGACTCCATGCCGAACAAAGAAAGGGTGAAAGGCTATCTGAGGGCGATGGAGGAGGCAGGACTATCGGAATACGCCCAGGTCGCAGGGAACGAGTTTTCCGTTCAGAACGGCTATCTTGAAACCAAGGTGCTGATGAGCGGCTCACAGGCTCCCACGGCAATATTTGCGCTCAGCAATACCATTCTTCTGGGAAGCCTTCAAGCTTTGAGGGAATCTCAGAAAGAAGTCCCGGACGATGTATCGCTGGTATCGTTCGACGACAATATGTATATGGACTTTCTCACTCCGTCCATCACCAGAATAGGGCAACCCGTAGACAACATGGCGAAACTGGCCGTGAAGATTCTGTGTGACAAACTGATGCAGCCGGACAGCAACGCGGTCAATTCGCAGATACGCCTCACACCCAGCATAATCCCTGGCAATTCTGTTGCAGGAATCCATTGAGTCCGGCACATTTTGCGCAAAATTTGCGCAAATTTCAAATCGCCGACATTCGTTTTTTCCTTAATCGGAAAACATATGCCGGTCTTATTCATATCTTCGCTTTCATCCCATAAAATTATTAATCAGACACTTATCGATATGAACAAAAGAATTCTCGTCATCGGCAGCAGCAATACCGATATGACCATTAAAGGCGAACGTCTTCCAATTCCCGGTGAAACAATAACAGGCGGAATCTTCTACATGGGTCCCGGCGGTAAAGGAGCGAATCAGGCCGTGGCGGCGAAGCGCCTCGGCGGAGACGTAGAGTTCATCTGCAAAGTCGGGAACGACATGTTCGGCGACAATGCCCTTGAAGGCTACAGGAAAGAAGGCATGGACATTTCCCATGTGATGCGTTCCAAGGAGGCTTCCGGCACTGCTTTGATTCTGGTAGACGAAAGTGGCGAAAACTGCATTTCCGTAGCATCCGGGGCCAACGGTGACATAACTCCTGCCGACATCGACAGTGTTGCGGACGTTATCCGCAGTGCCGGATTCCTCATCCTCCAGCTGGAAATACCGGTAAAGTCCGTATTGAGGGCTGCGAGAATCGCACACAAAGCTGGAGTCTATGTTATTCTGAATCCGGCTCCCGCCTGCGAACTGCCTAAGGAAATCTTCAAATATATCTCGCTTATGACCCCCAATCGTTCCGAGGCTTCGATCATGAGCGGATGCGACGTTACCGATGAGGCGTCTCTCGAAAAGGCGGTGGAAGTGCTCAAGGGCTACGGAGTTCAAGACTTTGTCGTCACTCTCGGTAGCAAGGGATCCCTTGTTTTCAAAGACGGAAAGGCCGAAATGATTCCTTCCCTCAAAGTGAACGCCGTCGATGCCACAGCCGCAGGTGACACTTTCTGCGGTGCGCTCTGCGTAGCATTGTCCGAGGGACTGAGTCTGCAGGATGCCGCCAGATTTGCAACCAAGGCCTCCGCGATCACCGTACAGAGAATGGGGGCGCAGGCATCCATCCCCACTAGAGATGAAATAAAGTAAATTCCCCTGCTTATGAAAATACTGAACTTTTTATTTGCTGCAGTATCCATTCTGTTGTTCTCCATCCCGGCGGTGGCGCAAAATAGGGATGTCAGCGGAACGGTTACAGGCAGCGACGGTGAAATCCTCGGTGGAGCCACCGTGCTGAACAATGCCAGCGGAGTATGGGCCGTGGCCGACAATCAAGGTCACTACAGCATATCCGCAGCCACCGGCAATAAGCTTACCTTCGCATTCTTCGGATACGATGACCTCACTCTCACTGTGAATGCAGCTTCGGTCCTGGATGCTGTGCTCCCCGCAGCAGCTTCGATGATGCTGGACGAAACGGTAGTGATCGGTTATGGAAAGACCACCAAAAAGGAGATAACCGGCTCGGTAGCAAGCCTCAAGGCCGAAGATCTCGATGTAGGAGCCTTCACCAATGCGGGCGGTCTGCTTCAGGGAAAGGTGGCGGGCCTATCCGTAGTCAATCCTGACGGCGGCGATCCCGAGGCCTCCTTCCAGTTCCTGTTGAGAGGAACCAACACTCTGTCGGCCGGCCAGGGGCCGCTGATCATCATCGACGGAGTGATCGACGCAGATATCCGCAGCATCAATTTCCAGGAAGTGGAATCGGTGGATGTGCTGAAAGACGGCTCTGCCGCGGCAATCTACGGTACCCGGGGAACGAACGGCGTGGTGATCATCACGACCAAGCGCGCCCGCAGCGGAAACACCTCCATACAGTATGACGGTCAGGTTTCCATGCAGACCGTGCAGGCGAGGGCCCTGCCTATGACGGCCAGGGAATTCGAATACACCATCAAGAACTTCGCCCCGGCCAAGACCATTAATCTCTACGGATCCGACACCGACTGGTTCGACGAAATCACCCGCACCCCTTTCAGCCACAAACACAATCTGGCAGTTTCCGGAGGAACCGAACAGTTCTCGCACCGCACCGTACTGAACGTCGAGAAGAATCAGGGTCTGCAGATAGGCAACGAAGCCAGCAAGTGGCTGTTCAAGACAAACATCCGCCAGTCCGCGCTTCATGGATGGCTGGATCTGGACTACAATCTGAGTTACACCAAGCGCAAGTCGACACCGGCCAACTACAGCGCATTCTACCAGGCATTCATCCATAATCCTACCGAGCCGGTGTATGATCCCACGGCAAAGGATTACGGCGGATACTTCACCGTTCCGGAAGTGGACTACTCCAACCCAGTCGCACTCATCAAGGAACACAGTGCCAACAAGGAAACCGGCTACCTGAGTGCAAACGCACGAGCCACGCTGAACATCCTTCCCATCGAGGGGCTCAAGTGGGACAATTTCTTCAACTGGTCCGATGAGAGATACTTCAGCCAGGATTACAAATCGTCATACTATCCCGGAAGCACCGGAAAGAGCGGTATCGCAAGATCCAACGCCGACCAATACAACAACTTCCAGTGGGAAAGCACTTTGCAGTACTCCAAAACCTATAGAGGCCATTCCGTCCAGGGCATCCTGGGATACACCTGGCAGGAACAGATGAACTGGGAAACCGAGATGGAGAACTACGGTTTCGATACCGATTTCTACAAGTGGAACAACATGAGTGCAGGAAAGGCTCTCCAGGAAGGTCTCGCCGACATGTCCACGAATCGCTCCTCCAGCCGCTACATAGCTTTCTTCGGACGTGTGATCTACAACTGGCAGGAGAAGTATCTTGCTTCCGTGTCGCTCCGCCGCGACGGTTCCAGCCGTTTCGGGAAAGACCATAAATGGGGATGGTTCCCTGCAATCAGCGCAGGCTGGCGCATCAGTAAAGAGCCTTGGATGCAGAATATCAAATGGCTGAGTGAACTGAAGCTACGCGCCGGCTATGGTGTGACAGGCAACCAGGATTTCGGCAACTACAAGTCGCTCCAGCTCATGGGTTCCGGCACAAATTTCTTCTATAACGGCAAGTGGGTCAAGTCTTATGCGCCGGCATCCAACTCCAACCCCGACCTCGGATGGGAGCGCAAGAGCGAATTCAACGTCGGTCTGGACTTCTCCGTATTCGATAGACGCATCGGTGGCACGGTCGATTACTATTACAGGCTTACTACTGACCTTCTTTACGATTATAAGGTTCCTGTTCCTCCTTACGACTACAAGACCCTGTTCACTAATGTGGGTTCCATCAGCAACGCCGGAATTGAACTGTCAATCTATGCAATTCCCGTGAAAACAAAGAGCATCGTATGGAATTCCAGTATAGTTGTTGCCCACAACGAGAACAAGCTCATCTCCTTCACCAACGAAGAATTCAAGGACGCGGACTACAACATAGGATGGGTTGCGACGCCGGTGGGAGCATACCTTCAGCGGCTTATCGAAGGAGAAAGCCTCGGATCATTCTATGCCCCGAGATGGACCGGAGTGGGAAGCGACGGCAACGACCATTTTGAAGACGAGTTCGGAGGAAAGACCCAGGAAGCCAAATGGCAGAGAATAGGATCGGCATATCCCGACCTTACCCTGGGATGGAGCAACTCCGTCAAACTTCACAACTGGACGTTCAGCGCCACCATCCGCGCAGCAATAGGAGGCCTTGTATTCAACGGCTACCGCGCGCAGTACGAGAACCTCAGCAGCCTCGGCCTCAAGAACATTATGAGTTCCTGGCTCAACGACACCTCTTTCACCGGGCCGGTACGCTACTCTTCAAAGTACCTCGAAGATGCCAGCTACGTCAAACTGGACAATCTCTCGGTAACTTATGACCTGCCCTTGAAGAACAAGTTCATTCACGCGGCGAAGGTGTTCGTATCCGGGCAGAATCTACTCTGCATTACCGGATACAAGGGCGTGGATCCAGAGGTCAGTCTCAGCGGGCTCACTCCCGGTCGCGAAAGTATGAGTTATTACCCCAGGACCAGCACCTTTACCCTTGGAGCATCCCTTACCTTTTAAAACTGCACCGGTATGAAAAAGTTGTTTTACATAATAACGATGTGCATAGCCGCAGCGGCCTGCACCAATCTTGACGAAGAGATTTACTCGAAGATTGCAAAGGAGAACTTCTTCACTTCGGAAGAGCAGTTTGCAAGGTATTCGGCCCGAGCATATTCATCGCTTCAGCACTGGGGAACGGAGAAAAGTTACTGGACCTTCGATATGCTGATTACCGATGAGGCTTGCACTCCCATCAACCCCAACGGAGGCTGGTACGACAACGGCCGCTATGCTGAAGTGCAGACCCATGATATTCCCTTCAGCAATGTTCTGCTTGAGCAGGCTTGGGATTTCTGTTTCAACGGCATTTCGGCCTGCAACGACGTTCTGGACTCCTTCGCCGAAGTCGAAAGGGACTTCGACGGAAAGAACAGGGTGGTTTCCGAAGTTAAGGTGCTGAGAGCCTTCTACTATTTTATGGCAAGTTGCTACTGGCCCAACATTCCTTTTGCCACGACAAAGAAAATGGACGGATACCCCGAGAAGAAAGACAGGGCGTTCATATTCGACTTCGTGGAGCAGGAAATCAAAGACAATATCGATCATCTTGCCGTAGAGCCCTCATCGGAATATTACGGGCGAGTGACCAGAGGCGTGGCCGATTTCGTGCTTGCAAAACTCTACCTCAATGCTGAGTTCCTCGTCGGGAAAGTGATGTGGAAGGAAGCCGCCGATGCCTGCCGGGACATTATGACAAACAATAACGGCGGCAGTTGGTACAAGATTGTCGACAATTACAAAGACCTGTTCGCCGTCCACAATGAGTATTGTGCTGAAGGCATTCTTGCGATCCCTTTCAGCACAATCTACACCGTATCCGACCATTATGCTTTCCTTATCTATATGTCCACTCTTCCGGTGAATTTGTGCAAGCCTCTTGGAATTCCTGCTGACGCGTGGGACGGAATTGTCGCACAGCCAGACTTTATGGACAGTTATGAAAGCGGGGACAAGCGCAAGGAATGGACCTGGATGTTCGGGCAGATGAAGGATATGGCAGGGAACAACCTGACCATCGACATTCCGGATCCGCTCGATGACACAAAATCCATCACCGTCCCATACATAATCGATCCCTATATGCCGGAAGAGGCTTACTCGACACACCGTACTGCACTTCAGGGTGCAAGAATCGGCAAATGGGATTACCAGAGCGACGGCACCCTCACAGGAGGGCAGGTCGGAATGGAGAACGACTTCTACATCATGCGTTATTCCGATATCGTGCTGATGTATGCCGAAGCGATGATACGCCAGGGCAAGGGCGCTGAAGTGACCGGCAACGCGGATCTTGCAAAAATACGCACCCGCGCCGGACTCTCTCCTTTCAGCGCCGCCGACCTTACCTTAGAGAATATCTACCAGGAACGTTCTCACGAACTCGCCGTCGAAGGATGGCACAGGCAGGATATGATACGCTTCGGCAAGTATCTCGGCGCCTGGTGGAACAAACCTGCGAAGGAACAGAAAGATTTCAATCTCTCTATTCCCAAGAGCGCTTTAGCAGCAAATCCCAATCTGTCGAAGTAATATGAAAAGAATTCTTTATATACTAGCCGCCTTGCTGATCGCGGCATCCTGCTGTCAGCAGAAAGAGATCAGCCGCAGCGAACTCAAGGACAAGATCGCCGGCGCCTGGATAGGCCAGATGGTCGGCAACATATATGGTCTCGAATACGAGAACAAGTTCGTGGACGAACCCGGCGAGGGTCCCTTCGTGTTCAACAAGGCCATGCGCAAGATGTCGGCCGTCGACGGCGCTTTCTCCGATGACGACACCGATGTCGAATATATCTATCTGATGATGATGGAACAGTATGGCGTGGATCCTACCTACGCTCAGGTCAAGGAAAAATGGATGTACCACATCCGCGACCGCGTGTGGCTCGCAAACCGCGCCGCCCTGGGCCTGATGCACTACGGCTTCGCTCCTCCTCTTACCGGTAAAAAGGAGTATAATCCCCACTGGTTCCAGATTGATCCCCAGCTGATAAACGAGATATGGGCCTACACCGCTCCCGGAATGCCCGATTATGCCGCAGGCATTTCAGACTGGGCGGCCAGGATCACTTCCGACGACTGGGCAGTGTCACCCACCGTAGTGTACGGGGCCATGTACTCGGAGGCGTTTTTCGAGAAAGACATTCCGACGCTTATCCGCCATGCAAAGGAGTACCTCCCCCAAAAAGACCGTTTCCGCGCCATCATCGACGAGTGCCTTGATTTTTGGGAGAAGAACCCTGACGACTGGAAGCCTGCCCGCAAGGCAATGGCCGACAAACTCTATTTCAACGAAGACGACATCACCCGCAGCATCTGGAACGCCGATTTGAACGGTGCGATGGGAATTCTCTCGCTGCTCTACGGAGGAGGCGATATCGACAAGACCCTCCTCATAGGCTGCGCAATGGGATTCGACTGCGACAATCAGACAGCGACAATGTGCGGACTTCTCGGTGTCATCAACGGAGTCGGAGGTGTGCCGCTCGACCGTGCAATGCCTTTCGAACACTGGACAAAACCTTTCAACGACCGATATATAAATGTTACCCGCTATGATATGCCGGATGCCTCGATAGAAGACATTATCGAGAGGACAGTAGTCCTGGCTGAGAAGAACATACTCGCCAGAGGCGGAAAGGTGCGCGAAGAGAATGGCGAAAAGATCTATACGATCAATTCCAGGGCGAAATTCCACGCCGCCGTCGAAGCCGGCGCCACTTTTGTTCTCCCCGAGAAGAAAGGGCGCAACCTGGCACCGGAAGCAGCTGAAATACTTGCCCTTACCCGCGAGACCGACAGGGCTACGCTGGATTCCTGCTGGCTTACCATCCCTGTATCGTACCGCGCATACACCGTCGATGTGATCAACGACGGCATCACCGGAGGCCCCGGAGCGGCGTTCTACTCGCTGGGGAGCAAATCCAACGCCCCCAAGCGCGATTACTTCGGCTACCGCTGGGACAAGCCCGTAACCACCGATATGATCTCGTTCCACTACGGACCTCTCGAAGAATTCGGCGGCTGGTACAGCAACCTGCATCCCGAATATCTCGATGAGAACGGAGAATGGAAAGCCATCGAGGCCAAGGTCACCCCCGACTGGCCCTACTGCGACGAAGTCTTTTTCCAGCCGCATAACGGCGAGTTTGTCTTTACCTTCCCCAAGGTTACCACCACCGCAGTACGCGTGATTGGCGACGATGCCGTACTGATCCATTGGAACAAGTATACCAAAGCCGTGTCGTCATTTATTTCAATCACAGAACTCGAAGTATATGAAGCGAAGTAGCATCCTGATCCTCGCGCTCGCCGCGGTATCGTGTTCGGCGCCCAAGACAACCGACACGACTATGAGCACCGACACCCTCCTTGACAAGATTATGGGAGGATGGGCGGGCCAAACCATAGGCGTCGTGTACGGTGCTTCCACCGAATTCAAGCACCAGGGAACACTGATACCCGACAATCAGCCGATTTCGTGGGGCCAGGGATACGTTAAGCACTGGTGGGACCGAAAGCCTGGCCTTTTCGACGATGTTTACAACGACCTCACCTTCGCCGAGGCGTTCGAGCAGTTGGGGCTTGACTGCAGTTCCGAAGAACTGGCCCTGCGTTTCGCATACGCCCCATATCATCTCGCCCACGCAAACCAGGCCGGACGATACAATGTGCGCCGGGGCATTATGCCTCCGGAATCCGGCAACTGGCTCAACAATCCCCACGCCGACGATCTGGACTTCCAGATCGAAGCAGATTTCATAGGCCTGATGGCTCCCGGAATGGTGGAGCAGTCTCTCGAGATAGCAAAGAGAGTAGGACACATTATGAACAGCGGCGACGGTTTTTACGGCGGAGCCTATGTCAGCGGCCTTTACTCCGCCGCTTTCATCGAGAACGACCCTGCCAGAATCGTTGACCTGGCCCTCGAGGGAATTCCTGCCGAAAGCACTTTCTGGCAGTGCATCGACGATGTCCGCAGACTTCACAAGCGTTACCCTTCCGACTGGAAGCAGACCTGGTTCGAGATACTCAAGAAATGGGGCTCCGACACTGGCTGCCCGAAAGGAGTGTTCCTGAGTTTCGACATTGACGCCAAACTCAATTCCGCTTACGTTACCATCGGCCTGCTCTATGGTGGGGGCGATTTCGGCAAATCTATGGAGATCGCCACCAGATGCGGGCAGGATTCCGACTGCAACCCTGCGACAGTCGGCGGAGTGCTTGGTGTTATGTACGGAAAAAGCGGCATCCCTGCTTTCTGGAGAGAACCTCTGGATGAAATCTGGGACCTTGACTTTGAAGGCACCGACGTGTCGCTCGCCAAAGGCTCCCGATACTCCTTCAACCAGGCGCTTCAGCTCATAGAAAGGAACGGCGGCAAAGTTTCGGACGGCGAAGTCCGCATCCACGCCGCGCCGGTGGAAGTGCTTCCTCTGGAACAGAACTTCACGGACACTTATCCCATCTTCCGTGACCAGAAAGATGCCTGGATGGAGAAGGAATACACCTTCGACTTCTCCGGCAACGGGTTCTGCATCTGGGGCAATCTTGTTTGTCTTCGTGGAATCAGCAAAGGCTACGCCGACCGGGTTGCGAAGAAACACGTAGGTTCGGAAGTTTTCGCACTTGCCGAAGAGGGAGATCCCTATGTCGCCGAAATAGAGGTATGGATAGACGGGGAACTGGATCAGATTTCTGTTCTGCCCATGCAGGGAACATCGCGGAAACTTGAACCTGCCTGGAAGTATCTGCTTCCTGAAGGACGCCATACGGTCAGGATGGTCTGGCGAAATCCGGACCCTTCGCAGTATCTTCTGCGCATAAACGCTATACAGTATTATTCAGAGCATCCCGTACAGGATGTATATTATCACAACTGATATGAAAAGATTATGCATAGTCCTGTTTTCGCTGTTGGCGGTGGCCTGCACCCGCAACTCTCTGGAATATGGGAAGACCATACGCATGAGCGAAGATGAAATGATGGACCGGATTCGCGGCGGCTGGTTCGCACAGACCATCGGCTGCACATACGGAGGCCCTACCGAATTCAAATTCAAGGGTGGCCTGATCCAGGATGCCGAGCCCATTTTCTGGAGCGACGATTACATCAGTGAAACTTTTGTGGAAGATCCCGGTCTTTACGACGATGTCTATATGGACCTCACTTTCCTCGAGGTTATGGCAGAACTCGGAATCGAGGCTCCGGCATCGGAATTCGCAGACCGCTTCGCCAATGCTCCTTACAAACTCTGGCATGCCAACCAGGCTGCGCGCTACAACATCCTGAACGGACGCAGTGCTCCCGAATCCGGCTATTGGAAATATAATCCTCACGCCGATGACATCGACTTCCAGATTGAGGCTGACTTCATCGGTATGCTAACTCCGGGACGCCCGAACGATGCAGCTGCAATCGCAGACCGGATCGGGCACATTATGAACTATGGCGACGGATGGTACGGAGGCGTGTTCGTAAGCGCCCTTTACTCCCTCGCATATATTTGCGACGACATCCCCACCCTTGTTCGGGAAGCCCTCAAAACCATTCCGGAAGGCACCAAGTTCAGGAATGCCATAGAAGACGTGATCAGGTTCCACTCAAAATATCCGAACGACTGGAAATCCTGCTGGTTCGAGATCGACAAAAGGCACTCCTACGACGTTGGCTGCCCGGAGGGAGTATGGAACGGATTCAACATCGACGCCGTGATCAATTCTGCATACGTGGTAATCGGGCTGCTTTACGGAGAAGGTGATTTTGAAAGGACAATGGAGATTTCTACCCGATGCGGGCAGGATTCCGACTGCAACCCGGCTTCTGCCGCCGGCATACTGGGCGTGATGCACGGGTACAACGCCATTCCCGGAAAGTACCGCAAAGGGGCCGACGCGATTGCAGATCTTCCCTTCCCCTACACCACGCTCAGCCTCAACAAAGCCTGTGAAGAGAATCTCAGGCTGATGAAACAGACAGCCGGGTGCAACGCAGAAGGTGGAGAACTCATCTATACTACGGAAGAGCCTGTGGCAGTAAGGTTTGAACAGTCCTTTGAAGGAATCAGACCGGTAGGCAAGGTGGTTTTGAAAAAACGGTTTTCCGACACGCCTCTTACTCTTGAGTTTGATGGCAACTCTATAGTGGTGGAGGGCAGCGTAGTCAAGACCGGGCATGACGACTCCGATTACCGTGCCCGCATTCAGGCCTTCCTGGACGGAGAAATGGTAGAAGAATTCGTGATGCCTCACGACTATATAACGCGCAAGTACGAGGTGTTCTCGAAGTACTGCTTCGGCAGCGGACACCACACGCTGACGCTGAAACTGATGAATCCTCACAAGGATTACGAGATTAACGCACAGGAAATGGTAATCTATGATGAAAACTAGACTCAGTCTGTTTTTTGTGGCCTTGGTGCTCACCACCACTTGTGCCTGCAACGGAAACAGGGAACACTATCTCCCTGATATAGACCCCGTGCCTTTCGAGCGCTATAGTTCCAATCTTACGTTCAACAGCAAGGTGCTCGATATGGTGATCAAATACGACATACTGCTGCCTGAAGGTTACGACAAAGACACCGACAAAAGCTATCCGGTTGTGTATGCCTTCCACGGCTACGGCGACGACAACAGCTCCTGGAACGGGCAGTACATGAAGGGAGAAGCGAAAATCAAGTCGCTTGAAGCAGAAGGGCTGGAACCCATGATTTATGTATTCCCCATGGGATACACAAGTTACTGGTGCGACCGCTATGACGGCACATTCCCCTATATGACCATGCTCGCACAGGAATTCATCCCGATGATTGACAAGACATACCGCACGAAGGCGGACCGGGAGCACAGGGCGACCATCGGTTATTCGATGGGAGGATTCGGAGCTATGGTTTTCGCGATGAAGCATCCCGAACTGGTATCGATGAGCGCGCCGCTCAGTATGTCGTTCCGCACCGACGAGCAGTATATGAAAGAATCCCAGAACGGCTGGAACAACCAGTGGGGCAAAGTTTTCGGAGGAGTAGGGGAAAGCGGTCCCGGCAGGCTTACCGATTATTACAAGGAGCACTGCCCGCTGCACCAGTTCACCTCCGCCAATAAAGACAAGTATTCCGGAGTACGCTGGTTCCTGACCTGCGGCGACAATGAAGAACAGTTGCTGATTGCCAACGACGACCTCCACGTGCTGATGCGTGACAACGGCTATGCGCACGAATATCGTGTCTGGGACGGAGGGCACTCCACCTCATATTGGAGGGGAGCGATGGAAGAAGTTCTTCCCTGGTTCTCATCCATAATGGCTGGAGAAGACACATGGCAGAAAACCCTTAAGGAAGTCAAAGTGCCCGATAACGTCAGTTTCAGTTCGGAGGGAGTATTCGAGACAAAGGCTTATTCGGATGCTGGACACAAAGGCGGTGTCGCCCTGTACCTGTTCCACGATGGACTATCAGAAGATCTGGTGAAAGACGCCATTGCTATCCTGCAGGAGGGTATGTCTCTCAAAAAACTTGTGATCCTGCCCTGCGACACCCAAAAGAAAAGTGCTTCCGGGTGGGTGGACTTCTATAAGAATACTTATCCTGCCGATTCCCGTCAGGCTATTGCCATTGGTAAGGCCGGAACATCCGTTTACAACAGCATTGATCTGTTCAGCGCAGTGTACTTCGAGAATGCCGATATGGGCACTTCGGTGACAGCCAACAAAAACATCTTCTACTATATCGGGCAGTGCGACGAAGGCTCCGGATACAGTTCTGCTAACGCACTCTACAAATCCTGCAAAGCCAACGGGGCCGAATTCGAATACAGATGCCGCAATCATCTGGAAGATACCCGCACCGATATGCTCACAGGTATTGCATACATAAAATCCAATTTACATAATTTTAATTCATCAACCTCTTTAATTCAAACAAAATGAAAAAAGTTTTTTATGCTTTTGCACTCCTTGCAGTTGTAGCAGCTGCATTCTCAGGATGCAAGAAAGACGAGAAGGACGAACAGAAAATTGTCAAGCGCCTCACTATGTGCGGTGACCAGTGGGACAAGTACTACTTCACCTACAACACCGACGGCTCTATCAAAGAAGTTGACCGCAACAAGATGGAAGACGGCTCTTGGGAAAGGACCTGGACATTCACTTGGGCAGGTAAGACCGGCACTGCAAAGTATGTAAAGGAAGGCGAGGAGAAGGGTGACTGGACATTCACTCTCGGAGATAACGGTTTCCTGGCATCCTGGGCAAATGAATGGGGAGACACTTGGGGATTCTCCTATGACAAGGACGGTTATCTCACCAAGATCGAGCGCACAGACAAGGGCGCAGTCAAAGCAAACTGCACTTGGACCGCCGGAGACCTTACAAAATGGTCCCGTTTCAAAGATGACGGTTCCGAGGAATGGAAGATTCAGACCTTCCTTCCCGACGAGAATGTTGCTGGCATCTTTGCAGACGCATGCGATAAGGCCGGTGTAGACCGCTGGATTTTCGAAAGCGGTTTCTGCGGCAAAGCTTCCAAGCACCTGCTTGACCAGGCCGGATGGGAAGGTTCAGAGTCCATCGCCGTGCATACCTACGTAAAGGATGCCGATGGTTTCGTGACCAAGGTCAACAAGGTCTACGGCACCGACGATCCTGAAGTTTACGAGTATGCCTGGGAAGTTGTGAAGTAACAAATCCCTTTGTTCTATATAAAATAGCCGGACTAATATTGATGTGACCCCCAAAAGTTGGACGGTTTAACATTAGTTATGAGGCCTTAGATTGGAAGAGAGCTCGGTATTGCACCGGGCTCTTTCCTTTTAGCCTCAGTTTGATTCTATCGTTGTTGTAGTACCGGATATATGTCCGGAGAGCATTCTTGAACTGGTCGATAGAGT
>Ga0256407_10004363_pt1 | contig 23713 bp, 18 predicted proteins | sample RumenRJG_04DNA_FD_193489 | JGI IMG/M metagenome (GOLD analysis project Ga0256407, IMG submission 193489) | Bovine rumen microbial communities from Lethbridge, Alberta, Canada - RJG_04 | ecosystem: Host-associated > Mammals > Digestive system > Stomach > Rumen | place: Canada: Alberta... | reverse complement strand
GGGCTTCGCTCCCAATGTCAATATCGGGATGGACAAGTTCGCCGCGGATGAGGATTTCGTGCTTGATGCCACAGCGAAAGGAACCCTCGACGGGCTCGCGATCAACGCCGACCTGGAAGCAGTCGATTGCGGGCGCCTCTACGCCGACGTACTTATGAGCAATGTCCTCGAAAAGACGATTCCTATCTCCTTCCGGGGAAAGGTCCACACCGACCGTCTCGACATAGGCCGCATCGCCAGGGTGAAAGCGCTCGGGAAGACTACCCTCATCACCAAGGCTGAAGCTGTCCTCGTCCCCGGAGCGCCGTCGATCCGCATCGATTCGCTGAGAGTGGACCGTCTCGACGCTCTCGACTATTCATATACGGGGATTGCGGGAGCCGGAGTCTATTCCGGCAAGGAATTCGACGGACGCCTCGTCTGCAACGACCCTAACCTCAACTTCATATTCCAGGGCATCGTCTCATTGTCCAAGAAGACCAACAACGCCCTCTATAAGTTCTACGCCAATCTCGGCCACGCCGACCTTCGGGCCCTCAAGCTCGACCGCCGCGGAGGCGCGTCCAAACTCAGCCTCTGGACCAGCGCGAACTTCACCAACACCTCAGACGGCAACCTTCTCGGCAATATTTCTGTCCATGACTTCATCCTGGAAGACAACGCCGGGATCCATAAGATCGGCGACATCGACATATCGTCGCACAACTCCGACAACGTCAACCGCATCCGGCTCACCTCCGATCTGGCTGATGCATCCTATGTCGGTTCCGGAATGTTCGGCGAATTCATAAACGACCTCAAGAACATAACGATACGCAGGGAACTGCCGGCTCTCGACACCCACCATGAAGAGTGGTCCGGGAACTGGTACAACCTGAATCTGCGGACCAGGGACACCCGCGACCTGCTGGCTTTCCTGAGGCCTGGCCTCTATATCGCCGACAACACGGTGCTCAATCTGGGCATCAGCAGAGAAGGTCTGCTGGATGCCCACCTTACATCCCAGAGGCTGGCCCTCGGTAACAAGTATATGAGGGATGTCGACCTTAAAGCCGACAACACGATAGACAATCTGACCGCCCATCTCGTCACTTCGGAAATCAAGCTTCCGCCGCTTCGCACTGATGCGACCGACATGCTGTTCTTCTGCGAAGACAACAGGGTCAACCTGGGATTCAGCTACGACAACAACCATGGCTCCGGCAACAAAGGAGACGTCTATATCAAAGGCTATCTGAGCCGGAATGACGACAATATCCTGTGCATCGATGCCGACCTCATCCCGTCGAAGATATTCTTCAACGGCTCGCAATGGATTCTATCCGGCAAGGAACTCAACATGACCGGAAAAGACATAACCGCCGGCGACGTCCGTTTCACCAACGGAGAACAGTCGATTTCACTCAACGGAGGATACTCCCGGGATAAGACCGACATACTCCGCCTGGAGATGCAGAGATTCGACATTTCCCTGCTCAACAGTATCATCGGCGCCGACATGGACCTCTCCGGATCAGCCACCGGCTGGGCCAGTCTCGACTCCCCTGTCAAGGACAGGTTCGGTCTCCATCTAGACATGGCCATAGACTCTTCGGCAATCGCCGGAGCGCCGATAGGCTCTCTCAAGTTGCGCAGCGTCTGGGACGACAGTATCAACAGTTTCCGCTTCCTCGCACGCAACGACATTGATGGTGTCAGGACTCTTGATGCGACCGGTTCGCTCAGCATAGCAGACAAGTCCCTGAAAGGTTCTGCAAATCTTGACGGCCTTGACCTGACATATCTGAAACCTTTCCTCAAGAGCGTATTCAGCGATATCGGAGGAACCGCGTCCGGAGAAGTCGGATTCTCCGGAAAACTGGACGACATAAGGCTGACATGCGACAATCTGAGGCTGGAAGACGCCCTTCTCAAGGTTGCGTTCACCGGAGTTCCTTACATAGTCAGAGGTCCTCTGTCCGTAAAGAACAACATGCTGTCGTTCGACTCGATAACCATCAGGGATTTCAACGACGCCAGAGGATCGCTCAGCGGAGGCCTAAGCTGGAAAAAGAATTTCACGGCCCCTTATCTCGATACCCATGTCACCTTCAGCGACATGCAGATCATCGACATAAAAGAAGGCGGGAATCCTTCGTTCTACGGCAATGCCTACGGTTCCGGAAGAGTCGACATCACCGGTCCGTTCAATGCGATACGGCTTGACATAGAGGCCGCCACTTCGAAAGACGGAGAGTTCCACCTTCCTCTCAATTCCAGCCAGTCGGTCAAGATTTCCGACCTGCTGACCTTTACGGAGGACACCAGGAATCTCCATGTCGATCCGTATGAAGAAATGATGAAGGGCATAGACCACAAGGACAAGAAGACCAGTGATTTCTCCGTCCATGCCAACATAACTCCGCATACCGGGCTCCAGGCCTTCATAGAGATAGACAAATCCAGCGGGAACGTGCTGTCCGCCCGCGGATCCGGCAATATCAATGTAGATTTCCGTCAGCTTGGAGATGTGTTCAGTCTCGGAGGAGCTTACAACATAATGGACGGCCTGTTCCACTTCTCCGCGCTTGGAATCGCCAGCCGCAACTTCACCATCCAGAACGGCAGCTCGGTCAAGTTCAACGGCGACGTCATGGATACCGATCTCGACATTGACGCCATCTACAAGGCCAAGGCCTCCATCGGAAGGCTTATCGCCGATACGACATCCGTCGCCACCAGAAGGGCGGTGGACTGCGGAATCCATATCTCCGACAAGCTGAGCAACCCGAGAGTCAGCTTCTCGATTGACGTGCCGGACCTCGATCCGACTACGGAGAATCTGGTACGCTCGGCTCTGGATACTGAAGACAAGATACAGAAGCAGTTCATCTCCCTGCTTGTCTCCGGAGGTTTCCTTCCGGACACCCAGAGCGGAATTGTCAACAACGACAACCTTCTCGCCAGCTCAGTTGCCGAAATCATGGCCAATCAGCTGGGCAAGATTCTGGAGTTGCTGGAGATTCCGGTAGATGTCGGACTTGACTACCAGCAGACTTCGACAGGAACCAATGTATTCGATGTCGCCGTATCTACGGCTCTGTTCAACAACAGGGTTACCGTCAACGGCACTATCGGAAACCACCTGTACAATACGGAGACTTCCAACCAGGAAGTAGCCGGAGACCTCGACATAGATATCAAGCTGGACCGTCCGGGCAATTACCGGCTTAACCTGTTCTCGCATTCAGCCGACCAGTACACCAATTATCTGGACAACCTGCAGCGTAACGGAGTCGGCATAACTTATCAGAAGGAGTTCGACTCGTTCTGGGAATTCCTGCGGAATATCTTTGTCTCTCCAAAGAAACTGCGCGAGAAACAGCTGGAGAAAGCGGCTGAAGCAGTACCGCAGAAACGTATTGAAATAAAAGCAGAAAATGAATAAAGGCAAACTATATCTGATTCCGTCTCCTCTGGGAGAGTATGATCCCGCACTGGTGCTTCCGGCTCCGGTCTTCGAGATTATAAAAGGGATCCATACATACGTCGTCGAAGAGACCCGTACCGCCCGCCGGTTCCTGTCCTCCGCCGGCCTGAAAGGCCATATCGGAGAACTCGAGTTCCATGAACTCAATGAACATACAGCCCCGGGAGAGGTAGAGGCCTTCGCGTCGCTGTTCAACGACGGCAACGATGTCGGACTGATCTCCGAGGCCGGCCTTCCGGCCGTAGCTGATCCCGGCGCCCTTCTCGTGGCATTATGTCACCGTTGCGGAATCGAAGTTGTTCCCCTGGTAGGACCGTCGTCTCTGATGCTGGCCCTCATGGGCTCAGGACTGAATGGACAGAGCTTCGCTTTCCGCGGCTATCTGCCGGCCAAGCCGGAAGAGAGGAAAGCCGCGCTGAGAAATATCGAGAAGCAGTCGGCCGCGATGCGCCAGACCCAGATATTCATCGAAACGCCTTACCGCAACGACCAGATGCTCTCCGATATTCTGGGAGTATGCGCTCCGGGGACAAGAATCTGCGTTGCTGCAGACATCACTCTGCCGGACGCGTTCATAAAGACAAAGACAGTAAAGGAATGGAAGACGGCGGTGCCGACAATCGGCAAACGCCCGTGTGTGTTTTTAATGCTTGCTAAATGAAGATAGCTTTACTTACATTGGGATGCAAACTGAATTACGCGGAGACTTCGACCTATGAGAGAGGGTTCGTCGCTGCGGGACACACCATAGTGCCCTGGAACGAAAAAGCGGACCTTTATCTTGTCAATACCTGCAGCGTGACCCAGCATTCCGACAATAAGTGCAGAAATATAATCAGAAAATGCCACAGGCAGGCTCCGGACTCCCCTATCGTCGTGACCGGATGCTATGCCCAGCTGCGCCGGGAAGAAGTAGAGGCGATCGAAGGAGTAAGGCTCGTATTCGGAGCAACGGAGAAGTCGCAGGTCGTGCCGAAGACTCTCGAGCTCATGACCGGAACGGACAACCTCGGCGCTTCCGAGACTCTCGACTCGTTCAGTGCGACGGCGCTCAAGACAATGGCGGAGGACACCATGCCGGCATATTCCAGCGGCGAAAGGACCAGGGCCTTCCTGAAGGTCCAGGACGGCTGCAATAACTTCTGCGCCTACTGCACGGTGCCATACGCCCGCGGGCTCAGCCGTAATATCCCTATATGTGAGGTTGTGAAGCAGGCCTGGCAGATTGCCGGGCTTGGCATAAAGGAGGTTGTGCTTACCGGAGTCAACACGGGAGATTTCGGAAGGACTACCGGAGAGACATTCCTTGATCTGCTCAAGGCCCTGAACGAGGTGGAAGGCATCGAAAGATACCGCATCTCCTCCATAGAGCCTAACCTCATAACAGAAGAAATAATAGACTGGATAGCATCCGGGACCAAGTTCCAGCCTCATTTCCATATTCCGCTACAGGTCGGCAATGACGAGCTTCTGAGCAAAGTCGGGAGAAAATATACTACCGAGCTGTTTGCATCCAGGATCGACTATATCCGCAAGGCGATGGAAGGACCGGGCAAGCCTAAGGTCTTCTTCGGAATAGACGTCATTGTAGGCCTCCCTGGAGAGACCGACGAGAAGTTCGAGGATACCTACCGCTTCCTCGAGGAGCGGATCCGTCCTGCATTCATCCATATCTTCCCATATTCCCGCAGGCCGGGGACCAGGGCGGCTGTCATGAAGGATCAGGTGCAGGACAGCATAAAGACAGAACGGGTAAAGAGACTGGAGGAGCTCTGCGACAGGCTTAACGCCGAATTCACGGAAGCCAACCGGGGAATCCGCGAGAAGGTGCTCTGGGAGTCTGCGGAGAAAGACGGTACGATGTCCGGATATACAGGAAATTATATAAGGTTGACCAGGCCTTACGATGCCGCGCTGTGCGGTACTATTCAGGAGGTTACTATATGATGAAGGCGAAACTTACTTTTCTCGGGACAGGCACTTCGCAGGGAATTCCGATAATCGGATGCCAATGTCCGGTCTGCACTTCTGCAGATACGAGGGACAAGAGGTTCAGGGCTTCGGCTCTGGTGGAGTACGGAGGACTTACGATTCTCATTGATGCGGGCCCTGATTTCAGGAGCCAGATGCTTGCCGCGGGAGTCCGTCACCTGGACGCCATCCTGCTTACGCATAACCATAAGGACCATACCGGAGGACTGGACGACGTCAGGGCGCTCAACTATATAGACAGATCCGCAGTCAATATCTACTGCGAACCGCGCGTACTGGATACCCTTAAAGTGGAATATGACTATGCATTCGCCGAGGACAAATATCCCGGAGCACCGGTATGGCAGATCCACCAGATAAGCGAAAAGCCGTTCGTGATATATCCGGAAAATCCCAGGAAGGAACTTGTCTGGGTCCACGACGTAGGTTACAGATACATGATGCCGGACGGGAGTCTCGTACCTACCGGCAATCCGCTGGATACGGCGGAAGTCGTGGACGATCCGGAATTCACCGGGCTGTGCAAGGGAATCAAAGGAGATGGGGTCGAGATAATACCGATAAGAGGAATCCACGGCCAGATGCCGGTTCTGGGATTCAGGTTCGGGAATATCGCCTATATAACGGACATGAGCATGCTTCCGGACATTGAACTTGAGAAACTCAGAGGTCTGGACCATGTGACCCTCAACACGGTAAGTTACAAGCCTCACCACTCGCATTTCTCTCTGGAGCAAGCCGTGGAACTCGCCCGCAGAATCGGGGCGAAGCATACCTGGCTGACCCATCTGAGCCACAACTTCCCGGTCCACGAGGAATTCTCGCGGGAGTTGCTGGAATCATATAGCGAGGGCGGAACTGTGATCCAGCCCGCCCACGATATGCTTACTTTACTTTAAGGAAACGCCTCCGAGATTAGACTTGGAAGAGCTGTGCACTGGTGACGAAGCTGCGGAAGATGCAACTCCGGAAGCCGATGCAGGAGCGGCAGCGGACACTTCTCCGGCCACCTTCTCGAACTCTCCGTCCTTGAGCATCTTGCAATTACCCTCGAAGCGGGCTCCGAGCTCTACTGAAAGTCTCTTTACGTGGAGGTCACCATTGACAACGCAACCGTCTTTAAGAGCAAGAGTATCACGCACATAGAGGGATCCGGTCATCTTTCCCCAGAAGTCCACATTATCGCAGATGATGTCTCCGCTGATGACGGCTTTGTCGCCTATCACTACCCTTCCCTTCGAGATGATCTTTCCATCGAAGCTACCATCGATACGGATGTCGTTAGGAGAATTAATCTCTCCCTTCATGCTGGTGCCGGTAGAAATTCTACTGACTTCATTTACATTTACAGACTGTTCCATTGTCTTGGCCATATTAATTACTTTAAATTCAAACTTTAGACGAGGCCTTTACCGTGGCAGTTCTTGTACTTGAGACCGGAACCGCATGGACACGGATCGTTACGGCCTATTTTCTGTCCCGCCTTTACCGGCATATTGGCCTTCTGCTCGCCATTTGTTGAAAGGTTGTTCCTGTTTGTCTGGAGCTGACTCATATCCGAGCGGCGAGGCTGCGGAGCTCTTGTCGCAGGAGCGTCTTCACGGAGTGCGATAGCGCTGCGGAAGAGGAAAGTCAGCACATCCTTATTGAGAGCCTCGAGCATGTCTGCGAAGAGATTGTAGCTCTCGAGCTTATATACTACAAGCGGATCCTTCTGCTCATATGAGGCATTCTGTACGCTCTGGCGAAGGTCGTCCATATCACGGAGATGGTTCTTCCAGTGCTCGTCGATCTGCCAGAGGATAAGAGTCTTGCTGAGAGCCTTGGCAACTTCCTTGCCTTCGTTCTCATAAGCCTTCTTGAGATTTACTCCGAGTCTGAGGATACGGCGGCCGTCAGTGATAGGAATAGCGATATTCTCATACATCTTGCCCTGCTTCTCATATACCTCCTTGACTACAGGATTGACTCTGTTGATAAGAGCCTCCATCCTGCGGTTGTAAACGTCCTGCATATGCTCTACGAGCCTTGCTCTGAGCTCTGCCGGCTTGGCCTTCTCATAGAAAGCGGCATCGAAGCCCGGATCTATGGACATCTGGCTCATAAGGTACTCGGAGAAGTCCTCGTATGTCATGCCGTCGGTCCTCTCTACGAAGAGATCGACTGTCTCGATCATCATGTTGAGGATGTCGATCTCGATCCTCTCACCTGAGAGGGCGTTACGGCGGCGCGAGTAGATAGCGTTACGCTGATTGTTCATAACGTCATCGTACTCGATAAGTCTCTTACGGATACCGAAGTTGTTCTCCTCGACCTTGCGCTGCGCCTGCTCGATCCTGCCGGAGAGCATCTTGCTTTCGAGGGCATCGTCTTCGGTCATTCCCATCCTGTCCACGATTCCGGCTATCCTTTCGGAACCGAAAAGACGCATCAGCTTATCCTCGAGGGATACGTAGAAGGTTGAAGATCCCGGGTCTCCCTGACGTCCCGCACGACCACGCAGCTGGCGGTCGACTCGACGGCTGTCATGGCGTTCCGTACCTATGATCGCAAGTCCTCCGAGGGCCTTGACCTCTGGAGAAAGCTTGATATCGGTACCACGGCCGGCCATGTTGGTGGCGATAGTGACGGTGCTGGACTGGCCTGCACGTGCGACTATCTCAGCCTCGCGCTGGTGCTGCTTGGCGTTGAGCAACTGGGCATCATGGATACCTGCGCGCTCCATCATTCGGAGCAGGAGTTCGGAAGTCTCGACATCGGTAGTACCGACGAGGACCGGACGGCCCTCCTTGCGGAGTTCGAGGACTCTTGCGATGACAGCCTTGTATTTGGCGCGCTTGGTCTTGTATATGAGGTCATTCTGGTCGTCGCGGATTACCGGACGGTTGGTAGGGATGACGACTACGTCGAGTTTATAGATTGACCAGAACTCGCCCGCCTCTGTCTCGGCGGTACCGGTCATACCGGCGAGTTTATGGTACATTCTGAAGTAGTTCTGCAGGGTGATGGTGGCGAAAGTCTGGGTCGGATCCTCGACCTTGACATTCTCCTTGGCCTCGACTGCCTGGTGCAGACCGTCGCTCCAGCGGCGGCCTTCCATGATACGGCCGGTCTGCTCGTCGACGATCTTGACTTTGCCGTCCATGATGACGTAATCCACATCCTTCTGGAACATGGCGTAAGCCTTCAGGAGCTGGATCATCGTATGCACGCGCTCGCTCTTGAGGGAGAACTCCTCCATAAGCGCATCCTTCTTCTCCTGCTTGGCGGCAGCATCGATGTCCTCCTTCTCGATCTCGGCAATCTTGCTTCCGACATCAGGAAGTACGAAGAAATCGGCTTCGCCGGTCATTCCGGCAAGGAGTTCATGACCCTTGTCGGTCATGTCTACGGAGTGCTGCTGCTCGCTGATCACGAAGTAGAGCGGGTCGGTAACGACAGGCATTTCCCTTTCGTTATCCTGCATATAATAGTTTTCGCCTTTCTGGAGAAGAAGCTTCATGCCAGGCTCGCTGAGGAATTTGATGAGCGGCTGGTATTTCGGAAGTCCCTTCTGGCAACGGAGAAGGAGCTTGGCGCCTTCCGCCTCGTCGCCTGCGGCTATAGCTTTCTTTGCATCATTGAGAGTCTGAGTCACGAAAGCCCTCTGCATGGTGTAGAGCCTTTCGACATAAGGCCTGAACTCCATGAACTGCTCGTCGGCAGTGTTCTTCGGAACAGGTCCGGAGATGATAAGCGGAGTACGGGCATCATCGATGAGCACGGAGTCGACCTCGTCGACGATGGCATAATGATGCTTCCTCTGCACGAGGTCGTTCATCGTTACTGCCATATTGTCACGAAGATAGTCGAAACCGAACTCGTTGTTGGTACCGAAAGTAATGTCGCAGTTGTATGCGCGCTTACGTTCGTCACTGTTCGGCTGGTGCTTGTCTATACAGTCTACAGAAAGGCCGTGGAACATATAGAGAGGGCCCATCCACTCCGAGTCACGCTTGGAGAGGTAATCGTTGACCGTGACTACATGGACGCCTTTTCCTGCGAGTGCGTTAAGGAATACCGGAAGGGTTGCGACGAGGGTCTTACCCTCACCGGTCGCCATCTCGGCGATCTTGCCCTGGTGGAGCACTATACCGCCGACTATCTGGACGTCATAATGGACCATGTCCCAGGTAATCTCGTTACCGCCGGCGACCCAGTGGTTCTGGTAGATTGCGACATCCTTTCCGTCACGCTCTTCTATCCTTACGAAATCCTTGTCAATGCTGAGTTTACGGTCAAAGTCGGTTGCGGTGACCTCTATCTCCGAGTTCTCCGCAAATCTGCGCGCGGTAGACTTCATTATCGCGAAGGCCTCAGGAAGAATCTCCATGAGAATCACCTCGATAGCGTCATCCTCCTCCTTGACGAGTCTGTCGGACTCGGTAGCAAGGTCTTCCTTCTTCTTTACCGGGATATCCTTTTCGAGTTCGCCCTTTATCTCCTCTATCCTCTTCTCGAACGGTGCCTCAACCTCGCGGATACGGGCCTTGAGAGCCTCAGAATGAGCCCTCAACTCGTCATTGGATAGTTTATCAATAGCCGGGTATGCAGCCAGCACCTTCTCGAGGATCGGCTTTATCTGTTTCATATCGCGGTCTGACTTAGACCCGAATATCATTTTCAAAAAATCAGCAATTGCCATTATCTAGTCTTTTTCTTTTCTGGATTTCAAAAACTGCACCTCCCTGCGGCATCTGCCAAAAAGTCATGCAATCCCACAAATATACTAATTCCGCGCGAACATATCAAGCCTTGAACGGTTGTCTGGCGACAATCGAACGTCCGAGCGTAAGTTCGTCGGCATATTCCAGGTCCGCACCGAATCCGAGCCCTCTCGCCAGAGAAGAAACCCTGACACCGAACCTGCTGATCTGCCGATAGATATAAAACGCGGTAGTCTCCCCCTCGACGTCTCCGCTGAGGGCCATGATGACCTCGACCGAATCAGGATCTTCCTCCGCAAGGCCGGCGACTCTGGAGACCAGTTCCGACACTGTCAGGTCCGACGGTCCGATACCGTTGATCGGAGAGATTATCCCCCCGAGGACATGGTATAGTCCATGGTACTGGCCGGTATTTTCTATGCTCATGACATCGCGCACATTCTCGACGACGCAGATGGTCCGCCTGTCCCTGCTCTTGTCAGAGCAGATCGAGCATTCTTCTCCGTCGGAGATCATCATGCAAGTCCTGCAGTAGCGCGCGTCGTCGCGCAGATGGTTGATCGCATCCGTGAACCGGTGCACGTTTTCCGAAGGCTGGCGGAGCAGATGCAGCGCTAGTCTGAGCGCGCTGCGCTTGCCGATGCCCGGCAGAGAGCCGATAGCCTCGACAGCGTCCTCCAGCAGTCTGGATGGATATGTATCTTTAATCAATCCCATAAAAATCAATCAGTCCGGGCATCGGGTCGGCCATGACCTTGCCGATTCTTACGCCCTCCTGCTCCGCGACCATCCTGAGCACGTTCTCGGCCGCGGCGGCAAATCCGCCGACGACTCCGACCTCATTCCCGGCGGTATCATACCGGAGCAGGAACTTTCTTATGAAGTCACGGAAATTATCTTCCACAATACGGCTCACAGCCTCGTCTTTCCCGTACCACGAAAGCACATACGGGGCGAAAGACGCTAGATATCTTGCCGGAGCCTCTCCTTTGTAGACATTGCGTACTACGGTCATGTAATCGACCTCGAACTTCTCGCCGAAGTCCCTTGCGACCTCAGCCGGCAGCATTTCTTTCAGATAATCCGCCACGAAACGCTTTCCCAGCGAAGAGCCTCCGCCCTCGTCTCCGAGTATGAACCCGCACGGATGCAGGTTGCGGACGACATTTTCGCCGTCATAGAGACATGAATTCGAGCCGGTCCCAAGTATGCAGGCGATTCCGGGACGGCGCCCGAATACCGCTCTGGCAGCCCCGAGCAGGTCTGAAGCATACTCTACCCTCGCGCCGGGAAATGCTTCCGAGAGCGCAGCGTCAAGCGCTGCCGGCGCTGCTATGATCCCGGCTCCATAGAAATATATGCCGGAGACGTTCTCCGGACGGCCGAGTTTTTCAGCGGCATCTCTGACTATCCTCCGCACAGATGTAGCGTCGGCGGTGGAGAGATTCAGTCCGGCCGTATATACGCAGACAGCGCCGTCAGGGCCGAGGGATGTCCACCCGGCCTTGGTAGCGCCGCTATCTACGATGATTTTCATTAAAGCACCTCGATCAGCTCGACCTTGAAGATCAGGGCAGCGTACGGAGGGATGGCGCCATGGGCTCCGGTCTCGCCGTATGCGAGGTTATATGGGATATAGAGTTCCCACTCGGAACCTTCGGACATCAGCTGAAGAGCCTCGGTCCATCCGGCGATGACCTGGTTGACGCCGAATACTGCAGGTTCGCCTCTTTTGTATGAGCTGTCGAAGATTTGGCCGTTGGTGAATTTGCCCTCATAGTTGCAGCGCACCTGGGAAGTCTTTCCAGGCTTGCGGCCGTTGCCGGCCTTGAGGATCTTGTACTGCAGACCGCTGGCGAGGGCGACAACTCCGGCTTTCTTGAGGTTCTCGGCAAGGAAGGCCTCGCCGTCTTTCTTCATAGCCTCTCCGATTTCAGCTTCCTCAGCTGCGCGCTCAGCCTCTATATTTGAGAAATACTCGTCCAGAAGACGGCCGGCCTCTTCGTATGATACGGCAGGCTCTTCGCCGTTAAGGGTAGCCTTGACTCCGGCGCAGAAATCGTCGAAGTTGATTCCCTTTACTCCTGATCCGAGCATATTGTGGGCGATGCTCATGCCCAATGCGTAACTTTTCTTATCCATTTTCATTTAAATATATAATATGCAAAGATATCGTTTTTTATCGTATATTTGTTGTCTATGCGCAAATTATTGACCATAACTGCAACCCTTATTGCCTGCGGGGCTCCCGCAGTCCATGCACAGTCCCTCTCCGACACTCTCGAGATAAAGGAGTCGCTTATCTCGGCTTTCCGTATCGACAATACTCTCGCCGGCCAGCATATACTTTCCGACAAGATCCAGGCAGCACCGAACCTTGCCGACGCGATACGTCTCTTCTCGGGAATCCAGCTGAAGGATTACGGAGGAGTAGGCGGACTCAAGACAATCAATGTGCGCAGTCTCGGCAGCGAACATACTACGGTAATGATCGACGGGATTCCGATCGAGAATGCGCAGAACATGCAGGTCGATCTCGGGAGGTTCAATGCTTATTCTTTCCGGAGGATGGATCTGGATTCGGCCCCGCACTACGGCTATTTGCGTTCCGCCAGAGAGATGGGAGCCGGGAGTTCGCTGAATCTTTCTACAGATTATGCCGATTTATATGGAAAGACTGATTCTTTCATAGTTCGTCTCCATGGCGGCGCATTCGGAACGTTCTCCCCTTCCGCATCGTGGAGGCATCACGGGAAGACTTATGGAATGTCTTTCAATGCAAGCCTGCGCACTGCCAACGGCCGCTACCGCTTCCATGAAAAAAAATATATTGACGTCCCTGGAGGTATTGCGGGCTACGATACTGTAATGACCAGACAGAATTGCGACCTCACTTCGGTGACCCTGGACTGGAACCTGCTTGCCTTAATAGACGGACGTCTGAGAGTAAAGGCATATTACTATGGCTCTGGCCGCGGTCTCCCCGGTCCCGTAATACGAAGGGCGCAGGGCGCCATCACTAGCAAGGACAGGCAGGACGACCACAATGCTTTTCTCCAGGCCAGCTATGAATCATACAGTCTGCCGCTTCAGTTTAAGATCCAGGGAAAAGTCGGATATGACTATCTCTGGTATCGAACAGATCCGGAACATGATCCTCAGGCTCTTCCGATCAGCAACCATTTCCGCCAGACTTCGGCCTATCTCAGCGCCGCGGCAAGCGGACAGCTGGCTACTGACCTGCACTATAAGTTCGCGGCGGATTTCCAGTATAATTATCTGGATTCGGACATGGCGGATTTCGCTTTTCCTAACAGGTTTACTACCTGGCTTGCAGCGGGAATGGATTTCAATATCGATCCTGTAAACGTGGACGCTACAGCCGTTTACGAGCTGGCCAGAGACTGGTTCAGGAAAGGGAGTGATGTCGGAGGCTGGTCTCTCGCCAATGCCACCCGGGATAAGTTCTCACCTTCTTTGAATCTAAAGTGGGCGCCGATCTGGAATGTACTCAGTTTCCATGCTTATGCCCGTCGCACATACCGGCTTCCTTCGTTCAATGATCTGTATTACACGGCCGTAGGCAATTCAAGGCTTGTACCGGAAACGGCTGACCAGTTCGGTCTCAAAGGTCTTTTCCAGTACCGTCTGAGCCGGACTATGCTTTCTGAACTCAACGTAGAGGGATACCATAACAATCTGACAGACAAGATCGTGGCTATACCGACTTCGAATCTGTTCCGCTGGACCATGTATAACATCGGAAAGGTCAAGGTAGACGGCCTGGAGGTCAAATACGGACTGTCATACGATAAGGGAGAATTCAGTTCTGACCCGAAGATGGACGGCTTCGACATAGTCTTCAAATATACCTGGCAGAGAGCCCGGGACTACAGTAATCAGAAGTCTGTCACATATATGAACCAGATACCATACACTCCTATCCACAGCGGCTCGGTTTCCGCGTCTGCAGTCCGCAAGGGCTGGAGGATCGACCTCAGCGCCATAACAGCTACAAAGCGCTGGTACAATTCCACAAACCTGCCGGAATATGAGCTCGACCCATATATGACCATCGACGTCTGGATGTCCAAGATCATTCCTGTAAGGGACGGCAATCTCACCCTGCGTCTGTCCCTCAACAATATATTGAACGAGCAGTACGAGGTCGTGAACCGCTACCCTATGCCGGGTTTCAACGCTCTTGCAACAATTGAATACAGTTTCTGATATTTTTACGTAACTTAGCGACTCAAAAAAATTTAACTTAAATGAAAAAGATTACACTGCTGATTTTCAGCTGCATTCTGGCCACAATGTTTGCCAGCTGCGTAAAGGATGACGTCAAGAAAGTCATTATCACCTCCGATGACGACAAACTCGCGGGTGAGAAAATTCAAGTAGGTGAAAACGAGAACGTTAACCCTTATTATAAGTTGTTCGTTCTCAACGAGGGAGCCTATATGGCTAACAATTCGACCCTCGATTTTCTCCGCTTCACTGACAACACTTATGTACGCGATGCTTTCGGCAAGATGAACCCTACGATTGCCATGAATCTTGGAGACATTGGAAACGATCTTCAAGTATACGCCAACTCTCTCTGGGCCGCCATGAACGGTTCCGGCATCGTAGAAGTAATGAGTGCTTATGATGAAAAACATCTTGCGACAATACCAGTTCCACAGCCTCGTAATATAGCTTTTTACGACAGCTACGCTTACGTCTCATCATATGCAACAATCAAAGATGCAGAAGAAGGTACCGGAACTCTTTACAAGATCAGCCTCAGGACTCTTGAAAAGATCGATTCGATTTCAGTCGGCTATAACCCTGAAGGCGTGGCCGTCTGCCAGAACAAGATATTCGTCGCCAACAGCGGCGGACTCCATGCAGGATTCGACAATAGAGTATCTGTAATCAGTACAGAGACCTTTAAAGTAACAAATCAGATTGAACTGCCATTCAAGAATCTTAAGAATATTGTCAGCACGAATGACAAAGTATGGGTTACCGCCCAGACCGATTACTCGGAGCAGCATACTTCACTGTCCTGCATCGATGCCAAGGCCCTGTCTATAGTCGATCTCCCCGCAGCTCTGAAAGAAATGCACGTATCGAGTCTCATCGGCTATCCTTCACTCAATATGTTATTCGCACTGGTCGCAGACAGTGATATCGCTTATCCTTATTCCGGATATAATTTCTTCTCTGTCGATACCAAGGAGATGACGGTAGAAAAGATTCCTTTCGCCGGCTCTGCAGCTTCGGACGTCGTGACACCTTATGGTCTTCAGGTAAATGTTTTCACTGGCGATATATATATTGCTGACGGCGGAGATTATGTCAACCCTGGCAAGGTATACTGCTTCTCTCCGGATCTCAAGACAAAGAGATGGGATGTTACGGCAGGAGTAATTCCAGCACATTTCGCTCTTTATAGCCCGGTTTACTACTAATGGATATAATCCAGATTATCGAGATATTCGCCTTTGTCACGGGGATTATCTACATAGTCCTCGAGATCGGGCAGAAAAACACAATGTGGGCAGTCGGCATCCTTACAGGTGTCGCCTGCTCATATTCTTTTGCGGTGCAGCACCTGTGGGCTTCCATGGGACTGAACATATATTACGTCGCCATGTCCATATGGGGCCTGTACCAGTGGCGTCGGGCCGGAGAGGCCCTTTCGGCCGAGAATCCTGACGGAGCGACCATCCATCTGGCGAAGCCGGGGAAAACAGTCCTCCTCTGGAGCGCCGTTCTCATGGTCATAGGCACTGCAGGCATGATCGCCCTGCTCCGGGCGCTCGGAGACAGTTCCACAGTGCTCGACGCAGTGGTGGCGGTCATGAGCGCTATCGGCACATGGTGGCTGGCGAAGTCGTACCCGCAGCAGTGGCTGATATGGATTGCCGCCGACATTCTTTCGACAGTCCTCTGCCTGACATCCGGCATGTACTGGATGGCAGTGCTTTATCTGGCCTACACGTTGTCGGCGATATACGGTTATTGGCACTGGACTAAAAACGGCCGCTATATCAATACCAATAAATAATGACTTGATACTGTCATTTTTATTTGGTAAATTTGCGGCCGCACGGTTAGAAAAGTGGTTAGAAAGTTTATTTTTATTCTATAAAATACTATGGTATCTTACAAAGAAATTGGCCTTGTAAACACCAGAGAGATGTTCAAGAAGGCCGTTGCAGGCGGATATGCAATCCCTGCATTCAACTTCAACAATATGGAGCAGCTTCAGGCTATCATCCAGGCCGCTGCCGAAGAGAAATCTCCTGTTATCCTCCAGGTATCAAAGGGTGCACGTAACTATGCAAATCCTACCCTTCTCCGTTATATGGCTGAAGGTGCTGTAGCATATGCCAAGGAGCTCGGCTGGGAGAATCCTCAGATCGTTCTTCACCTTGACCACGGCGACAGCTTCGAGACTTGCAAGAGCTGCGTTGACATGGGCTTCTCTTCAGTGATGATCGATGCTTCTGCTCTTCCTTACGAGGAGAATGTCGCTCTTTCAAAGAAGGTTGTCGACTATGCTCACCAGTTCGATGTAACAGTAGAGGCTGAGCTTGGCGTTCTCGCCGGCGTTGAGGATGAGGTTGCTGCTGAGGAGTCTCACTATACACGTCCTGAGGAAGTTATCGACTTCGCTACCCGCACTGGCTGCGACTCCCTCGCTATCTCTGTAGGTACTTCCCACGGTGCATACAAGTTCAAACCAGAGCAGTGCACCCGCGACCCTAAGACCGGTCGTCTCGTTCCACCTCCACTCGCATTCGACGTTCTCCACGAGATCGAGAAGAAGCTCCCTGGCTTCCCAATCGTTCTCCACGGTTCTTCTTCAGTTCCACAGGAGTATGTTGACATCATCAACGAGTATGGCGGAAAGCTTCCTGACGCAGTAGGTATCCCTGAGGAGCAGCTTCGTGAGGCTTCCAAGAGCGCTGTCTGCAAGATCAACATCGACTCTGACTCCCGTCTCGCTATGACCGCTGCTATCCGCAAGGTCCTCGCTGAGAAGCCAGGTGAGTTCGATCCACGTAAGTACCTCGGTCCTGCACGTGACGAAATGAAGAAACTTTACATCCACAAGATCGTAAACGTTCTCGGATCCAACAACAAAGCCTAAACGAATCATTCGTTAAACATACTTCGCCTCTCTCGCCTCCGCGAGGGAGGTTTTTTTCGTCTCCTCCACCTGAATCATGGCACTTCATTTGCAAAAAGGCGGTCGAACCTCATTAATTCCACTGATATGAAAAGGATTATATTGTTCTTTGCTATGTTGTTAAGTATTACAGCATTTGCACAGAAGCCCCAAATAGACACCGTTCTGGCCATGGACATAACATGGTTTAACGGAAAGACACCAGAGCAGATAATTGCCAGGTTTGGAACGCCGAAAGAGATGGACCTGACCGCATCAAACTACCCTGCAGATTATACCCTCATTTATGAAGATTTTATCGTTCAGCTCTTCGAGTCTCCGGAAGGATCAAGATGTGGCCATCTCGATTGTTTCAGTACGAGTTCCCCTTATTTTTCCGTTCTTTCAGATATTTTTCCAGGAGGCATCCACGTGGGAGGAAAAATCAGCGATCTCAGAGACTTTGACTTTGCCACATATGCACATATTAATAGAGGGAATGCCAAACATAATTTGACGGCCACAAACTATAAGTGTGGATACGGAGAATATCCTGAACACTATACGATATACTCTGAAGACAGCAAGAGCATTTTGATTGACGCTGAAAACGGCGTCATCATGAGTTGGGTAATCTTTTACAACGACATAGCAGAGTATAAACCAGAAACCAACGAGGTCACCATCCCAATGGTAGCGCAATAATCTTTTCGCCTTATTAAGTATTCGTTCCGGAGCTGTCTGCTCCGACGAAACCCGTGGCCACCCTCGGCCACGTTAGAGGGAGGGGCCCGCAAGATACGAGTTCTGCGAAGCAGGACGAAGTAGATTGTGGGAGGGATGGAGCGAAGCGGAAGGTTTCGGGAGCAGACAGCTCCGGAACAGAAAAATAAGGCGATGAGAGATACGAATAAAGCCCGGCGGAAAACCGTCGGGCTTAGCTGTGCGCGAGATCAGACTCGAACTGACACGCCAGTAATAGGCACTACCTCCTGAGAGTAGCGCGTCTACCAATTTCGCCACTCGCGCTCAGAATGGAACGCAAAGTTAAGAAATCTTTTTGAATAACCAACATCCGCGCTAAAGAAAATACTCAAAAGAAAACGTTCTGGACCAGTAATCCGTCCGGAAAGTAACCGAAGTCCTCGAGTAATCCACTACCAGTTCACAATCCTCAAGATCCGGCAGGCTCCAGTCGTATCCCGAAGCCGCCATAATCTCCCCCAACGCAAACGTCCTGAGAGTACCATCGGCCGAGACAATATCCAGCAGCAGCGAATCATCCCTCTGCCTCGGCAGCCCGACAGTACAGACTTTATCCTCCCCCGGTTTCATCCGGAAACCGAAAGGCCCGGCAAGCGGCAGAGCATTGCGGCCATAGCCACAGACCTCGCCACGGACCGTCAGGGAAAACGGATAAGGTTCCGACGGATCCGATAGCACAAGCCTAAGCGAAAGCCGGCAATAATTCTTGCGCAGTCTAACGGTATCCCGGATGAATTCGCATGAAGCGTCATACTTACGGGAAGCCATCATTACCGGAGGGCAATCCTGCCCGTACGGGATAGTCATCCCTTCATAAGACGAGAGTTCCGGGGGTGAATAAAGATTGACGGAGACGTCACGGCGAGGGACTTCGACAATATAGCCTGCCGAACCTGCGGGGATTGTATCAGAACGGCTGAATCCCTCCGCAAAGGCATATATGGCGACCGGCTCGCCGGGCGGCTCCGGGAAGTATAATTCCAAATGGCACGGACACCTGTCACGGTCCTCCTTCACCGAGCATCCGAGAAATGAGACAGTAATAAAGAGGCAGTCAAGAAAGACAAGACAGATGCGAGGATAACGTGCCATCAGAATATGAAACTAAGTGCTACAATGATATCGTCCGGGAGAACAAAGAATTTCTTTCCGGAATCGGTAACCACCCCGCATACCGGGCATGCGTATTTCTTGTAATCGTCATATCCCGTCCAGAAGCCAAGGCCGAACTCGATATTCAGCCACTTCGTGAACATATGGGAATATCCGGCTGTGAATCCTGTCCCAAAGCGGTCTCCTTCCCTGGTTTCTCTTGATACAAGGCCACCGACATTATATTCCTGATATTGCATCTTGCCGGCAAGCCACCAGCCGGAATATATATGCCACGGCCAGTATCTGACTCCTATCGCGTAAGACTGCTGCTTGTTCCGCGCGCTGCCATCTTCCCCGAAATCGTAAGAGAATGGGTTATAGCGCACTCCCGCAGAAAGATTCCAATGCCGGTCTACCGCGTAATCAGCCTCGGCATTGAGAGTGCCGAGATTGGCATACTCCAGAAGATTCGTAGAAAGGGCCCAATCCTGGGCCCCGGCGCCCGGGCCGGGGATCAGGAGGGACAATATAAATAAAAAGCCATGTAGCCAAATTCTATTCTTCATATCTGTCAAAAGCCTGGTTTATCATTACACTTTTATCCGGATATAATTCCAGCAGCTTAGCCTTCAGCTTTGCCCTGTCAGTAACAGCGCTTGTAAGAGCACTGAATATCTCGGAACGCGTCATTCCCCTCTCATCCAGATAGCGGAATATCTGCGGATGGAACCAGTATGAGGAGCCTGCCGTCGGCATCTCGCCGCCATAGCGATCGTTATACAACGAATTCTGCATATAGTAAGCCCACATTTCGCCTACTTCGCAATATCCCGCATCCGGACTCGTACCACTGCCATATGCGATGCCATTTTCGGTAATGAATGCTTTCAGTATGTAGACGATGAACTTATCCCAATACGCCTTCCCGACCTTGACGAAATGGCTTGCATGGGCCAATTCATGGCAAGTCGTAGAATACAGGTCAGCATAAGTCTCGCAATCCTTCGCCCCGATGGTGATATCCGGAGCAAAAAGTTTCAGGATAATCGAATATATTCCCAGATAGGACTTGACAAGAGCGTGGTCAGTAATCGCGCCATGGTGCATCATTACGGCGCTGCCCGGGGTAATCTTCTGGAATATCCATATCCTCAGATTCTTCGGAGGAGCAGTGATATCCATGTCGTCCTCTCCGCAGCGGGTTATATATTCATAAGCCGCATTATTCACCACGCACCTGCAGAACAGTTTCCTGTCGGATGAAGAAGATATCTCGAAATCCTTGCCCTCGGAAGACCATTTCCCAAGTCCGGAGGTGGAGGCCGGAATAAGAATCTTGTTGAATCCAATATCGAAATTCTTCTCGTTATGGAACAGCAGCCTGTAACGGACCTTGGAAGAATACTTCTTCTTCATCTCATAATATCCGTCCCTGTCCGTATAATCGGTCGCGAACTTCACGAATGAGTTGCATACGACCTTGACTCCGGCGACTCCAAAAGCCTTGCCTCCGTTAGCGTCAGGATCGACTATCGTGACCCTTCCCTTTGGAGCGGACTTGCCGCCCCTGGTCTGAGGATCTATCATCCCTCCGTTTCCGGTAAGCCTGTATGACTCGGCCTCGACCGCTTCCCAGTCTATATCAGATTCGGCAGCTCTGGTCACAGGGTCATTCTCGGAGATATAGCACTTGTCGAGAATCTCATGTCTGATTCCCTTCGGAATCTCCGTACCCTCCGGCAGGACGCAATAGAGCCAGGTGAATTCGTCCTCATCGATTGCGGGATCATGATAATAGTCGCCTTCCTTGAGTATCTCATAATCGAGAGGATGGTCCATTATCTGAAAGCCCATATCTACGATACGGTCGTACTCCTCTTCGGTCGCAGGCAGAAAGCGGATATAAGTATCAGTCGGCTGCAGGTCGATACGATCCGCCTTTGTCGGATATAGCGACGCCAGAGCCTTGGTCATGTTATCTACGGAGTATGGGTCTTCCAACTGGTCGCCGAGAACAATCATCTCGTGCGACAGCTCTTCGAAAGACTGTTCCTCCGCATCGAAGTCGTTCTTCCCGAAATTGTCGCAGCTCTGGGCGGCGAGTATCAGGAACATGCAGGAAAAATAAAATAGTCTTTTTCTCATAGCACAAATCTTTTTCTCGGAGGCAAATGTAGATGGACTTATCCGTTTGCCGAAACCGCAAACGGATAAATAGCAAAAATGCCCCTGCGCTATCGCAGGAGCCTCATCCTGATATCCCGGAGACCATAGAAATGCAGCAAAAATCGCAGTATCGGCAGAAAAAGACGCAAAAAAAACGGATAACTGTCAGGAAAGACAATTATCCGTTTGCAGAGAAGTCAGCGACTTCTAGAAGTATGATACAGTCTTCTTCTCGATCTCTGAGAGGAGGCTGTTTGCGAGGCGGCTCACTCCGAAACGGAAGAAATCCTTGTTAAGCCATTTCTTGCCGAGGATCGTATTGACTATGCTGTAATAGCATACGGCATCCATTGCGGTAGAGATTCCGCCGGCAGCCTTGAAGCCGACCATGCGGCCGGTCTTCTCATAGAAGGCCTTGATGCACTCGCACATGATATACGCAGCCATAGGAGTAGCATTGACTGATACCTTTCCGGTAGAGGTCTTGATGAAATCGGCGCCCTCTTCCATTGCAAGGAAGGAAGCATCTGCGATAAGCTCAGGAGTAACGAGAAGTCCGGTCTCGATGATTACCTTGAGGACAACCTTGCGTCCCTGAGAGGCAGCGGCCGCATCGATGCATTCGCGAGTCTTGCGAATCTCCTCCCCTGCGGCAGCATAGTCCCCGGCCATGAAAGAATTGAGCGCAAGCACAATATCTATCTCGTCAGCGCCATTCTTGACAGCCATTTCACACTCGTGGAGCTTCACCTCAAGGAAGCTCTGGGATGTAGGGAAACAGCCGGCGACGGTCGTCACATGGACCCCTTCGACCTTCTTTACAGATTTTACGGTTCCGGCAAAGTTAGGATAGACGCAGATTGACGCAGGAAGCGGGTACTGCTGATAATCCTTCGCAAAGGAATTGACTTTTTCTGTAAGTGCAGTTATTGATGCTACTGTATCGGTCGTACTGAGAGAAGTGAGGTCCATAATGGAGAAGCACTCCTTCAGCACGTCATTTGAGACAACCTTTTCAAGGTTCTGTGCTATAAGATTCAGACTTCTGTCGACGGCTTCCTTGTCAGGAGTATAGCCGTACTTGGTGAATAAATTTTTCATAATTATTTAGCCATTTATCTGTATTACAAATCCTTCGTCAATCAGCGGCTGGACAAGTCCACGCATCTGGCCGACGGTAAATTTCTTCAAATCCTTTGCGGGAGTCTCCCTGTCTATTGTATAGACCATGATTTCGCGAGGCCTGAGTTCCCTGACGATATCCATCCATCCCTCTACCACCTCTGGAGAAGATGAATCGAAATCGGAACTTTTCAGGAAAATCGTCTGGAGTATGAAATCCCCTTTGAACTTCTTCATGTCCTCGACGACCTGACGCACGCTGTAATCTCCCGTAGGCTGGTTGATTCTGGCGACAAGAGCATCCGAAGGGGCATCCAGCTTGAGTATTGGATTGTCCACCTTTCTCAACGCATTGAAGACCGAATCACGGCCGATACGGGTCGCATTGGTAAGCACCGATACTTTCGCGGACGGATAATAGCGGTCGCGAAGAGCGATTGTTATATCTATGATCTCGGGGAATTCAGGATTGAGCGTCGGTTCGCCGTCTCCGGAGAATGTGATCGAGTCGATCAGAGTGCCTGCAGCGGCACATTCCTTAAGCTTAACCTCGAGTGCATCATGAAGCTCGGCAGCCGTAGGAAGAGTATGGTCTCCCCTGCCGTCCTTGTTCCAGCCGCACTCGCAGTATATGCAGTCGAAATTGCATATCTTGCCGTTTCTGGGAAGAAGATTGATTCCCAGGGACGATCCGAGACGACGGCTATGTATCGGTCCGAAGACCAGTTCTTCCCGCATCATAGGCTTTAGATTACCCTATATGAACGGCTCTGAGGGGTAAGCCTCAGGCCTTCTCCGATATTGTCGATATATACGAGGCCCGGTTTCATGCCAGGGGCGATACGTCCATAACGGTCCTCTACAGAGAGGAATTCAGCGCCGTTGCGGCTTGCCCAGGTAAGCAGTTCTCCAAGCTTGAGATCAGCGAAGTTCTCCTGGAGGCAGCGCAGTTCGGCAATCATATCCAGGTCATCATTGCTGGACAGAGAATCGGTGCCGACCGTAAGTTTCATTCCATTCTCGCGCATCAGGCCGACAGGCGGAAGAGCGTTGTGGATGAAAAGGTTAGACAACGGACAGAGTGCAATATAAGCATTTTTCATGACTTTCTTGACTGCATCCATTCCTTCCTGGTCCATGCAGACTTCGTGGACAAGCAGTATATGCTCGTCGAACGGGGCCGGATGCACCTTTTCAAGCCTGTCTATGAAATACAGAAGCGAAGACTTTCCG
>Ga0256407_10004362_pt1 | contig 23720 bp, 20 predicted proteins | sample RumenRJG_04DNA_FD_193489 | JGI IMG/M metagenome (GOLD analysis project Ga0256407, IMG submission 193489) | Bovine rumen microbial communities from Lethbridge, Alberta, Canada - RJG_04 | ecosystem: Host-associated > Mammals > Digestive system > Stomach > Rumen | place: Canada: Alberta... | reverse complement strand
CCTTCATAGTCGTATCGTTATTAAATTGTTAATCAGGTCATAGCCCGCTTCTTCAATGGAACCCAATGGCAACATGTTGCCCGCCTTTATCCTTGGGTGAGAACTCACTGCGCACGCGTTCGAACTCCTTCAACTCGCGACTGGTGACAGAAGGTGACTGACGGGCAATAGACTCCTCCAGCAGCGACTGCGTAATCACCTTGTAGGGCTGGTCTTTCTCCTTGATGCTGGCATTGAACATCTTACGAGAAGCCACCTTGACGATATAGCTGATGTCGCTGCAATTATATCCCTTTGTCAAGTCGGCAAGCTTTTCGAAGTCGATGTCCTCGGCTACCGGCAGCTTTGACAACTCCAGTCGGAACAAGCTCTCGCGAGCCTTGCTATCAGGCATATCCACATAGATAATCTCGTCGATGCGACCAGTGCGCAGAACAGCTTTGTCAATGCGCTCGGGGTGGTTGGTAGCCGCCAGGACATAGATGCCTCGCTCAGCAGCATTGTTCAGCATGCACAGGAACTCGTTGGTCTCGCCGTTCTGGTAGTTATGGTCGTCGTTGGAACGACGTGGCACCATCGCGTCGAACTCGTCAAAGAAAATCAATGTGGGAGCCTTACTCTCAGCCTTACGGAACACCTCACCGATTTTCTCCTGTGTGCCATGCACAAGGGTCGATGCCAGATCGTCGGGCACAATCTTCATGAAGTTGATGCCCACCTCCTCAGCAATCTTCTCGGCAAAGAATGTCTTGCCACACCCTGCAGGACCATAGAAGAGCATGCTCGGAGGAGTAATTCCATAGGCCTTGGCACACTCCTGGTTGTTCAGCACATTGATGAAGCCTTCCGTCACCAACTGCTTCAGCTCGTCCATGCCAGCCACATCACCAAAACCATTGCGCTGCTTGGGGGCAGGTCTCTCCACCACCCTGCCGGTAGTCATCTTGCGGAGCCACTCCTTTTCTGCATTCGTCTTTGCGTTCATTTCTTTTAACCTCCTATGTATTATCTGTTCATGATTAAAAGAGTGGCGCAAGTAACCATTTTCTATCAGTAAAAATAAAGATGCCCCTCATTTTTTATGAGAGGCACCTTGTTTGTATGCTTAACAGCGAACGTTCTTAATCGCGCAATAGATTCATCGCTCATTCTTCGAAATGATTTTTACTTGTAGTTTTTCTGCCTCCTTATTATAGTTGATAAAGTTCAGGCTCCACCATTTTTCATCCAGCCATTCTCTCTTCATCTTCATTTCATCGTCAATCCTGTCACACCAGCATTGAATCAATGAGTCATTCTTGAACCACAGGACGTAGTGGTTGTTCGACTCTTTCACTTCCATTTCTGTCATAATCACCGTGTTAGGTTCGTGCTCCTTGACGAACGAGGCAAGAACAGCGTAGAGATTATCAGGAGCCGACGCCGTATCAATGGTGTATCCGAGCTTATAAACAGAAACATCATCGTTAATCATGTCACCCTCCATAGGATAAAAAAAGTTGATATTTGAAATAGCGTCATCTCCCAAATCTTCAAAATCTTTATGGAGCCTGTCCAGCCATTCGTCATAATCAGCTTTCCGCATAACATAGTGTGTATGGAATTCCGCCACAGTACCCTCGTTATCAATGGCAATAAACGTACCGTTTTGCGTATGGAACGCATCACTGTTGCCAATCAGATTACTGCAATGGAAGACGCTTTCCTTTTCTATTCCGAACTCCTTCAGGAAAGCGTCCAAAGCAACCTTCACTACCTTATTGCGGTAATAATGTTTCTTGACATAAGAGTACACAAAAAACAGCACCAAGGCCACAAGCACATATACGCCAAGTCCTGTGACAGCCAAATAGCTTGCAACTCCACCAATGATGGCATAGATGACAATCCCTATTATCTTTCCTGTACAGCCTTCGTTCATCGTTTATTTTTGTTATACAATATCATCCTTTATCAGTTCATATTGTGTGTATTCAGGGAACCACTTGTCAAGTATGGCATCCACTTTTTCCTCTATTTCTGGAGTGATATTCTTACACAGTTTCTGATAGGTAACCGACAGAGAGGCAATCTCATCGAACCAGCCAATGATTGGCAATCGCTTGGCATCCAATATGTCCACTGGGAATACAACATACGATAAGGTGGAGAAAACCAACAGCTTATCCTCCCACGGAGTCTCTTTGCTCTTCATCACATAGAAGAGGAGCAAAATGGGTCTTGTGGTCACTCTACCAGCCTTACTAGCAAAACTACTGATTCTGTCCCAAAGGACATCGTAATTGATAATGTTTGTTCTTTTCATCATTCCAACAACTTTTAATATGGTTTGCTTTTTAGGTTATAGAGTGAAGAAACCACCAGATTCTATCAGTAAGAATGGAATCCCCACATCTGATTTGATTACAAATGTGGGGATCAACACTTATTCAGTGACCATCTGCATGCTGTATTGTTTAAAAATCGCATTGAGTACATTTGACTCGACCAGCAATTCTTGAACAATTTCTTTCTGTTCATGAGTGAAAGTATCTTCTATTTTGCGGAAGATAGAGAGTACCTTCTGACTTTGTTCTTCCAGTTCTTCTGCGGTAACGATACCGTCCTCCATAATTTTCAAGAATGAAGGCTGACTCATGATGGTTTGATTGATTTTCAAAGAACCATCTTCAGTAAAAAACACTTCTTTCATCTTTGTTTATTTCTTAATGGCTTCATAAACTTTTTTAATATCCGCATTCTCCCTAAGAGCCTCTTTCATAGACTGCTCAATATCACCATCATAAAGAGCCATATTAGCAATGGATTTAAGATAAACCCAACCTGCTGTTAACGTAAGGGCATATAATGCACCTGTCATAATGGCGACTGATTGGAAATAGCCGAAACCTGTCCATTTTAAACCAGCAGCAATAGCCAAGATTCCCAAATTCTGAACGAGGTTGGACACGACAGCAGATCCAATACTTTTCATCTTGTTTTCCGCAAAATTGATACCAAGTGCATTATTGATTCTCAAATACATAGTCCACACATTCGCTGTTGCTGCAACCATATCAAGGCCACCAATAGGAATAAAGGCTGTCACCACAGCAATTCCTGCGTGTCGCTTTACAATTTGTACAACGTCCTCAGGCAAGACATAGCATGCTGCAGCATTCATCTTTTTATAAGCTTCAACAGCCTGCATCGCTGCTGCATAAAGTTCTTTCCATTTTTCCATATTATTGAAGTTTTATTTGGTCTTAATTATTGTCTTTATTTTACTTATTGTTTTATTCACGTAGTTTATTCTTAATCATTTCGACATCTTTTTTCTGTTCATCAGTTAATATATTCATATCTTCAAAAAGACGGAAGTCATTCAAGAATGCCCATTTAAATTCGGTTTTCCATTGTGTATAGATAGTCTCAGCTTCTGCAACTTTTCCTTGCAGGAGTAGCGATGCTGCCAAATTTGTGTAAATCCAGTGTTGTGTTTCGTCAGCAGCGATGGCCTCTTTTGCCGCAGCTTCTGCTTCAACATACTCTTTTTGTAAAATAGCATGGAAGGATAATCCCCCCAAATCATTTGCATACTGTTTCTTGTTGCTAGCAGGAGCCTTGATATATTCTTCTTTAATATAAGGAATTAGTATCTTCCCCACTTTATATGCTGACTCAAAATCATTATTCTTTCCATAGTTATTTATAGCCTTCCGATACCATTCTATAGCTGTCAAAGGATCTTTTCCCACTCCTTTTCCTTCTGCAAACAAGTCTGCCAGTTTTTTTTGAGCCTCAGCATCATCTTGATCAGCAGCTTTTAGATACCATTTTGCTGCTTCCCAATAGTTCTTTCCTCTAGTCACACGGACATTTACATTGTCTTTTTTTATTTTTCCTTTTTTCACTTCATTATATAGGGTATCTGTCTTGAGAACCATCGATGTCGTTGCATAATAGTCTCCTAAACGTTTTTGTGCTGGTGCATAACCTTGCTGGGCTGATTTCAAATACCATTCTTTGGCCAATTCTTTATCCGTCTTTACCCCAAGCCCGTTTTCATACATATACCCAATCCAATCTTGTGCAACCTCATAGCCCGCCGATTTTTTAAAACATTCCATCGCCTTGGTATAATCTCTGTCAACGCTCCATGCATGAAAATAAAAAACTCCTACCCACCACCATGCTTCAATGTGATTTTGAGCAGATGCTTTTTCAAACCATTTCAAAGCCTCCTGATAGTTTTTTTCAACACCTTTCCCATAGTAGTATGCGCATCCAAGCTCATACTGGCTATCCACATGTCCGTGTTCAGCAGAAGTGCGGAACAATTCCAGCGCCTTTTCATAATCTCCTTTTCTTCGGCGATTCATTAATATCTTTCCTGCACTGTATCCTGCAGAAACGTTACCAATCTCTGCAGCTTTTTCATACCACAAATAGGCCTCATCTGTATCTTTTTTACGCCCATTTGTACCATTAGCATAATAATCACCAATAATACTTATTTGATCTGCACTTTTTCCATTAAAGGCGCGATTAGCTTTTATGGGATGCCTAGGAGCTGTGTTTTTATCAACAGTAATGGTTTCCTTGTAATCTTCCATATCCTGAGCTGTAGCCACAATATAATGAGTGCCATACTTCAAAGCGCAAGAATAAGAACCTCCAGAATAAGCCGTTATACTGTCTTTTCTATCACCATCTATAAACAATAGCATAGGATGACAAGGGTCGCTAGACAAGAAAGAGACTGTTTTCTGAGGAACTGGATGTTTCCCCTCGTATGGACAATTAGCGATAGCTTTTTTGCAGGTAGGGCACTGGCCGAGTTGTGCATGTAATTTATTAGGCTGCAGCAGAAAAAAGATACTCAGCAGAATGACAGGGAAAATACGATTCATAAGCAGTCTTTTATTCTATTTTCTTTCCATTTTTATTATAGTAGGCGCCATGTGCTATGTCTGGCTCTTCCTTTTCATTAAAGGCTCCTAAAAAATAGGTACCATCCTTGGCAAAGGTATAACGGCCTTCCACCAACATACCATTGACAAAAGTACCTTCGAAAGTATCTTTGTTGGGGAAAAGGGCACGTCCCTTCCCCTCAGGTTTGCCTTCGGCATTCAAAGGTCCAGTATAAAGATACTTCTTTAAATTTTTGCTATTAATCTCCATTTCAGAAGCCTGTCGAGGAGTTGTAGGTGTTATCGTGGTGTCTGTCTTAACAGGGGCTTCGACGGTATTAATTGTTTTTTCTTCTGTGTACAACTGCTGCCGTAGTTCTTTTATCTTCGAGTTGCTTAGGAACCACGCACAGAAGAGAGATACCAAAAGAATCACATAGATCAAGTGTATCCACCAACGGAAGCCGCGGTTACCATTCATTCCACTTTTGGTTTGTTTTTGCTCTGTTATGCTCAGTTGCTCCTTGGTTTTAGTTAATTCGCTTTGTTGTTGGGCAATTTGGTTTTCCAGTCGTTCCACCTCACTATGGTATTTTTGTTCCATATTTGTGACCAACTGGTCTTTCTCGGTAAGAAGTTCTTTATTCTTCTTTATTTCAACGTCCAAGCTTTCTTTTTCCTGTTGCAGACTCTTCAGTCCATTTTCCAAGCTTTCTATCTTGTATTTGAGTTGTTGAATCTGCTGTTCACTCTTTTTTCGAATTGGACTACTGCTGATAATAACATTCATCAGTTTTTCCTGTTCGGCAAGGTCTTTCACTTTGTCCTTAACCTCTAATAGAAGATTACTGCGATCTACTTCGGTTTTTGTCTCCTCATTGTTCAGCTTTGAGCAGGCCAACCTTATAGCCTCAATATCCTTTTGCTGTTGCTCTTTACGCTTGCGTATTTCTTCCTCAACTTGTCTACGCTTATGCTCCTCTTCTTTCTTCTTACGCTGAACCTCCTCCTCTTCTTTTATCTGCTCCAACTTACTTTTCACAGCCTCTACCAAATCTTCCAGACCTGTATCAGGGTTTTTATAATAAGCAATATACTGCAGGTCGACTATACGGAAGAGTACGTCATCATCGTATGGAGTATTATCTAACCGAAAAGGTAATATGGGAATATGAAATTCATCAGCACTAGCTATCTCCTTCCTGGTGAATGGTGATTTGTTGGCATTTTCGGATGCAATAAACACGAAAATCCTTGATGCTTTAATGCTGTTAAGGATTTTCTTAGCCCATGCATCACCAGAATAGATACCCTCCTCATCAAACCAATAGCTTATACCTGCTGCTTTAAAAGAGTCCTTGACTTTCGACACGATATTCCCTGGAATAACATTAGCATTCTCGTCAACATAGTCTTTGCGCGAGTAGCTAATGAAAACATCGTATTTTTTCTGGTCCATCTACAACTTAATAGTTTTAGTTAATCATAATGTTCGAAGAGTTCACCGAGCTCCAGGAAGGTTTCACACAGCTTTTCGACAAATTCAGGTGCCTGCATGGCGGCGATGATTTCTTCCTTGGTCCCTGAAGCGACGATACAGTCAGACTTATATATTCCGGACGGGATATATGCTGCAGCCTCCACATAGCGCATCTTAGGGTCTGCAACAATATCCTTGGGCATTTTGTACACCTTTAGGCCATACTTTCCCACAAACTCTTGGGTCCTTGAATCAGGATTCACAAAGAACTCAAGGACAGGGGCAAAATCCCCATACTCCGGCACATGGTCCACAATCTGCTGAATCATGAGCTCAATAATTTTATTCACCTCTTCTTTCATATCGCTGCAAAGATAGAAAAAAATATTGAAAGTAACAAATTTATTTGGTCGTTTCGTAACTTTTGCCTATCTTTGCAACGAATACAGACTGCTAACATGGTTAACGAATCAAAAGTACTACACGAAATCACGCCGCTGGGCGACCACGACTTCCTCTACATTGCCGATAGGCACAAGAAGGAGTTCACATACCCTATCCACCATCATAACATCCTGGAACTCAACTTCGTAGAGAATGGTGCTGGCGTTCGCCGTGTAGTGGGCGACTCCAGCGAGGTTATTGGCGACCTGGACTTGGTACTCATCACCAGTGGTGAACTGGAACACGTCTGGGAACAGCATCAGTGTACTTCTGAGGACATCTACGAGGTAACCATACATTTCGACCTCAACTTCTCTGATACCAGCATCTTTGCCACCAATCCCTTCCGTTCCATCAAATTCATGCTTGACAATGCCCGCAAGGGCCTTGCCTTCCCTGAGGAGGCCATCATGAAAGTCCGTCCACGCATTATCGGCATCACAAACATTACAGATGGATGGCAGGCAAGTATGGAGCTACTCCAGATACTCCACGAATTGTCAGAGTGTCCTGATGCCCATACCCTTGCCAGCTCTGCCTATGCCAAGGTCATCGTCGAGAGCGACAGCCGCAGGGTTCTCAAAGTCAAGGAATATATCAACAAGAACTACATGGACGAAATACGTTTGACCACTCTGGCCGATCTTGTAGGTATGACTTCCACTTCGTTCTCCCGCTTCTTCCACCAGCATACAGGCAAGAGTCTCAGCGAGTATATCATCGACATCCGCTTGGGCTATGCCACCCGCGAACTGGTGGATACCACCACCAGCATCAAGGAAATTAGTTTCTGCTGTGGTTTCAACAACCTCAGCAACTTCAACCGCATCTTCCGCAAGCGCAAGGGCTGCTCCCCCTCCGAATTCCGCGAAATCTACCGCAAAAAGCGCATCAAGTTCTAAAAGCTTTCTTACTTTTCTTACGGCATAGTGGCCGCCTAAAATTAAACAAGGTGTGTACGTTCCTTACGGCATAGTTGCAGTAAGGAACGTAGCATTGCCAAAGATATAGAGGACGTTCTCACAGGCGGGCACCAGGATGGTCTCGCCCTGATGAATCTTCACACCATTGATGTTGGCCTCACCCCACAGACACACCACAATGACAAACGAGTCGCAGTGGAAGTCTATCTGTTGAGCCACCTGCACCACCACGCGGTGTACCACGAAATAAGGACAGTTAATGAGCTGACTGGTGGGCTTGGTAGAATCGTACGACGTACGGTAGGCAGGCCATACCTGATAGTCGATAGCATCCTTGGCTTGCTCCACATGCAACTCACGGGGATTGCCATGAACGTCCTTACGGCCAAAGTCATAGACGCGGTAGGTAATGTCTGAGGTCTGCTGAATCTCAGCCAGAAAGTTACCAGCACCGATGGCGTGCAATCTACCTGCCGGCAGGAAGTAAAGGTCGCCCTCATGAGCCTCGTGGGTGGCAATGACATCCTGCATGGGCGAACGTCCATTGACAGGTTCAGCGGTAGCCAACTGCTCATATTCTTCAGGGGTGATACTCTCCTTTAGTCCTGCATAAATCTTCGAACCTACGTCGCTCTTGATGACATACCACATCTCAGTCTTGCCCGCACAGCCATGACGCTCCATTGCCAGTTTGTCGTCGGGGTGCACCTGTACAGACAGGTCCTGACGCGAGTCAATAAACTTCACTAACAGCGGGAACCGGTTGCCGAACTTCTTATAGACGTGATCGCCAATCAACAATCCCTTGTACTTGTCGATGAGTTCAACAAGCGTCAAACCCTCATCAACATCATTGATCAACCCACGATTGATGGCTACACTTTCATGACCAGGCACGCCACTGATTTCCCAGCTTTCACCAACGTTGGGCTGTGCGTTGAAGATACCCTTGAAGGGGGCTATCTGATAGCCACCCCAAATGGTAGTTTTCAGATACGGTTGGAATTTATAAGGTTTCATATCTTTCTATTATTTCCAGACACATACGACCATTATGGTACGGACACTTCCAGAAACCCGCCTTGTCGTCGACAGTATTCAGTGTTCCGTCAGGATGGCGACTCCAGAACCATTCACCATGTTCGTAGTCAATCAAGTTCTCCTTGATATACTCCCAGCAGTGTAGAGCCTTTTGTAGTGCATCCTCGTCACCGAAGTGCTGGTAGATGTTTAGCCATCCCACTACATTCTCAGCCTGAACCCACCAATGCAGGTCGTCATCCACATGACCAGTATCCAGGTTGGCCTCATGAATCATCGAACCATCAGGACGCAGGCCCTTCTCTGAGGCTTTAGCAACCATCTGGACAATAGGCTCCACCTTTGCCAGCACCTGGGCATCGCCCAATACCAGTGCTGTCTCGTGCATCAGCCACGAGCACTCGATATCGTGACCATAGCTCTCCAACTGTTCGGCACCACGTGTCCAGTCCATATCGAAGAACAGGTCAAGGTGGTGCGTCTCCGGATTCAGTATCTTGTCTGTGAAGATATCTATGAGATTACGCAAAGCCCCTTCAACACAGAGCACGGTTTCCATCGACACACTGATGTCTATAGGCAAGACGGAGCCGATAGCTGGCACATAGTCACATGACTCCTTGGCTTGCAGTTCCTTCAGACAGCGAAGAAGATTAGTATAAGGTTCGATAATGTGAAGATGGGTATTCTGAGACTTGGGGAAGTTGGCGTCCAACTCCGACAAGCGCATGTCGGCAATAGGTTGCCAGTCACGAGTCATCGCCTCTATATAGCCATTATGTTCACGGTCGAAGGCATGTTCCTCAATACAGTCAAATAACTGCAAAGCATAGTCCAATGCCTCCCGATTACCAGTTGCACGAGCATATTCTGTCAAGCCATAGATCACAAAACCAATCGCATAGAACTGCTTCTTCGTATCCACTGGGTTACCCTTGTAGTCTAAGCTCCAATAGACACCTCCATACTCCATATCCATGAAGTGCTCAATGACATAATCCTTGGCACGGGTAGCCATCGTGAGATATTCTTCCTTGCCCAGCACCCTGTAGGCTGCTGAGAAGGTCCAGAGGATGCGGGCATTCAATATGGCACCTTTGTCGGCATCAGGGTGCAACAGCCCCTTACCATCCATCCTGCCATAGAAGCCTCCATGCTCCTCATCCACCATGTTGTCCATCCAGAAGCGCAGAATATTGTTCTCCAATACCTCGCGCACCTCCAGCTTTAATCTCTGTACTGTCTTCTCCATCTCACTTCCGATTCTTTTCTATCAGTTTCTTGATAGTCTCCACACTGCCTGCGGTATAGAGCTTATCCTCTGGGGTGTGCATACAGTAGTCCACCAAGCGATCGACATCGCTCACGGCAACATGCATACGGGTATCTGCAGAAGCGTAGTAAATCAGCACGCGACCGTCTTCATCCTTAATCCAACCATTGGCAAAAGCTACGTTCATCACGTCGCCCAGATACTCGTTGCCCTCAGGAACAAGGAAGAAACCACCAGGACGGGCAATAACCTTCGTGGGGTCATTGAGGGCCGTCATGTACATATATAATACGTAGCGCAGGCCATCAGCAGTAGCACGCACACCATGAGCCAGGTGCAGCCATCCCTTGTCGGTCTTGATGGGGTGAGGACCCTCACCATTCTTCACTTCAGTAATCGTATGATACTTGCGCTCATAGATAATTTTCTCGTCCTTCACCTCAGCATGGGTAATGTCGTCACACAGTGCCCATCCGATGCCACCGCCACTGCCTGTGTCGATGAAGCCATCCTGTGGACGGGTATAGAAGGCATACTTACCATCAATGAACTCGGGATGCAACACTACGTTGCGCTGCTGCGACTTCGATTTCAGGTCAGGCAGACGCTCCCACGTTTTCATATCCTTCGTACGGGCAATGCCTGCCGTAGCCGTAGCAGCACTGAGATTGCCTGGCTGCGAGTCGTCATGACGCTCAGCACAGAACACACCGTATATCCAGCCATCCTCATGCTGCGTTACACGCATATCATAGACGTTGGTGGCAGGATTGTCCGTATCGGGCATGGTAATAGGCTCCTCCCAGAAACGCCACTGGTCGATGCCATTGGGACTCTCTGCCACAGCAAAGAATGACTTGCGGTCGGCACCCTCCACACGACATACCAGCAAATAGCGGCCATCCAGTTTGATGGCACCGGCATTGAGCACGGCATTCATCATGATGCGTTGCATCAGGAAGGGGTTATCCTGTTCACAGAAGTCATAGCGCCACTCCAGGGGCGTATGCTCAGCAGTCAGAATAGGATTCACATATTTCTCATAGATACCATTGCCACCCTCGGCGACATGGTTAGGACGCATGAGTAATGCCTCATGGCGCTGGCGCAAGGCCTGTACTTTCTCTTGATAATTCATAGATTTATTGATTTTTCGGGTGCAAAGATAGGCATTCTCTACCGATATATGGTACACTTTCTTGTCTATCTATGACACATTCTTAATTTAGTTTATTCGTTAATGATGAAATGATGCCAAGTGTTGTAGAATCGCTCAGGAATACACTGTTGAGTCCTTGTTCTTCTTGAGCAGGATCACCACAGTAGTCGTCGCCCACCTGCCACTGAGTGTGACGTGGTTGGGCATAGCCGCCCCATCCCCAGAAGTTGCAACCGGCGAAAGCGCCACCCTGTTGCATATTGTCACTCACCAGCTGGAAAATATAACGGTAGTAACTGTCGCGGCCTGTGGTAGGACTGCCTGCCTCGAAGGACATGCCGTCACGCGGATAACCGAACTCCTCCATCACAAGGGGCTTGTGCAATTGCTCACAAATAGCCAGATGCTTGTCTATATACTCTTGGGAATTCTCGCAAGCGCGAGGAAGATTCTCAGCTAAGCTGTCACGCTTTGCCCATCCCCAATTGTAGGGCCACAGGTGGACATTGCAGTAGTCTATGTTCTTGTCAGCACAGATACGCTGATAACAGTCATAGTCCATTTCACACCCCCATGCTCCCTCGCTACCGATAGAGATGAGGTGGTTGGGATCGAGACTGCGGATGAGGCCCGAAGCCTCACTGAGCCATTTCTCAAAGGCGGGCAATGCCTCCTTGGAGAAAGCACGCGGTTCGTTGCCTATCTGCCACGACATGATGGCAGGGTCGTCGACATATTTTTTGTTCGTATATCGGTTAGTACGGCTGACGATAAAGCGTACATAGTCGTAAAACAACTGATGAGCCTTTTCGTTGGTGGCATACTGAGTGACGAACTCCATATAGGCTTGATAGCCAGCCTCATTAGGACGTGGTGTCTTACCACAGCCAGCCTGTTCGAGATAGTAGCCATAGCCTCCACTCCACTCCCACGAGTTATTCAGATAGAGCACTGCTACCATCTGGCGTTTGCCCATTTCCATGAGCAGATAGTCGAGACCTGCCAGGATGGTGTCGTTATAAACTCCTGGAGCCTGTTGTAAGGTAGGCTCCACCTTGGTGGTGACGCCATTCTCACCATCACTTCCAACAAGAATGCGCAGGTTATCGATACCCACGGCCTTCATCGCATCCAGTTCACGACATAAGCGATTGCGGTCGCCCCCCTGTCCCTCCGAACCGAGGATGGCACCATACCAGAAGTTGGTGCCCACGTAATAGTAGGGTTTGCCATTACGTTCGAAGTGACCGTCAACAACCGTCACGAAGGGATTTTCCACTGTTCTATTGCAAGCCATAAGGCTGCATGTCATGATGATGATTCCTATTAGGTATTTCATTTTTATCGTTGTCATAGTGGCTTAGTCGTTATTTAAGTTCGAAAACGCGCGAAGCATAGTCTTCCCATAACGGAACCTCTACACCCACCTCCATGAGGAAACGGCCAGAGAACTGCTTACCGCTGAGGTCACAGGGCTTTTGTCCAGTGCGGATGTTCTTCTCTGTAAGTGTATAGGTCTTGTCAGGGTTCAGTCCTGCCAGTCGGATACGTGGCAGTTGTTGGTTGTAGTAGTTTTCGGTCTTATAGACAAAGAACGCTGCCTGCTGTTGGGCATCATCGACAAACATGATGCTCGAAATACCTTTCTTATTATAGGGCGAGACAAGCCTGTATAGATTACCCGTCTGCACCACGTTGCGCAGTTCTTTATAATCCTTAAAGCACGTCATCACCTGCTGGCGCTCTTCGTCGTTCATATGCTTGGGCTGCAACTCAATTCCCAGACGTCCACTCATAGCCACATCGCAGCGGAACTTCAAAGGGATGACGCGACCGCCCGTATTCCAATAAGGAACACCACCAATGTGTTGCGCCATGGCGTTGGCAGGAAAGAAGAGCGAGGTTCCATATTGGATGAATACGCGCTGCAGGGCATCGGTATTGTCAGAGACCCAGAATTCGTCGAAGTATGGCAGCAGACCATAGTTGGCACGACCACCACCCGAGGCACAATCCTGAATGACAACATCAGGATATTTCGCCCGGATGCGCTGGAGCACCTTGAGCAGTCCGAGGTGATAGTCCACATAAAGGTTGGCTTGTTTCTGCATAGGCAGATACAGCGAACCCACATTCTGGATGGGGGCATTGGCATCCCACTTGATATAGGCTATCTCGGGATACTGCGTCATGAGATTGTCGACGATTTTGAAAACAAAGTCTTGTACCTGTGGATTGGTCATGTCGAGTACCAATTGTGTACCACCACGACCCAACTTCAGTTCTCGACCTTTTGTCTGCAGTGCCCATTCGGGATGTTTCTCAAAGAGTTCGCTCTTGGTGTTCACATTCTCTGGTTCAATCCAGATACCAAACTTGATCTCACGCTGACGCGCTGCATCAGTCAGCGCCTTGATACCACCAGGCAGCTTCTTCTTGTCCACCACCCAGTCGCCTAGAGTTGACGAGTCATTATTGCGCTGGTACTTGTCACCAAACCAACCATCGTCCATGACGAATAACTCACCACCTAATGCCTTGATGTCGTCCATCATCTGAACCATGCGCTCCTCGTTGATATCAAAATAGAGACCTTCCCATGAATTGAGTAGGATATCTCCTACTCCATTGGCACGATGCAACATACCCTCGGTACGTGCCCAGCGATGGAACGTACGACTGACACCACCCATTCCTTCAGTACTGTAGGTCAACGCCAGATGAGGTGTGGTAAAAACCTCCTTGGGGTCCAGTACATACTCGCTGGCCTGCGGATCAATGCCACAGTATAGATGATGTTCTTTCTTATTGTTTGTATTGATGCGCAACTCATAGTTACCACTCCAACAAAGGGCTGCACCAATGGTACGTCCAAAGTTCTCTTGCGGTTGTCCGTCAAGTGACAACATTAGCTCTGGAGCATCACAATGGGCATTGCGTGCGCCATCGGTATTACAGATAACCTTCAAGCCTGCAGTGAGTGGTTCCTGTGTCATAGCTGTCTCAGCACACCAGTCACCATGCAGATGGGTGAGCCACACATCGCCACGACGAATGGTCAGATGGCCAGAGTCATAGCGCTTCAGTGTCACGGCTTTCTTCTCCTGATGGGATATCTCCGTCCACATCTCAATGATATCGACCTTCTGATAAGCCTTGTAGCAGACCTTCACCGTAACAGGCAATAACTTGTCCTGCATGGTAAACTCATGAACGATGGCTGAACCATCGTTCACAGTGCTGTAACCTGTCACTTGGAGTTCCAGGTTTTGGTCGCCATTGGCATGCTGTATCTGCAGCGCAGGCAGGTGAATTATGTCTACCGTTCCAAAAGCCGGCAGGGCAGAGAAGTCGAGAGCATCACCTGCATCACGCAACATCTGCAACGTAAAACCCTTAATACCATAATAGTCCATGCGAAGGTCTTTACCTTCGTCGGCATGGAGCACCATAGCGGTGTTGGGAGTGGTAACAACAACATCTCCGCTCCAAGCAAAAAGTTGAGGGACGGCAAGGAACATTGTCCCTATTGTTAATAGTAGTCTGTTCATTATTGTATATCTTTTAGCATTAGTACTTTTTCACTGGCTGCCAGCTTGCGATAATCGTCAGCTGTCGGTTCACCCGGGACTGGGCCGAAATACTCTTCCTTGTAGTTACGCCACAAGAGGAAATAGCTCAAGGGATACTTATCCATGATAGGCTGTAAGACGCGAGTGTACCATGTTGAGTCTGGCATATTCTTATAGCCACACTCTGTCAATGCAATGAGTTTGCCGTTTTTCTTTGCAAAATCATTGATGAAATCAAGGTCTGCCGTCAGTTGCTTGATGAAATCCTCCTCAGTCCCCCACTGGTAGGCATCCTCACCGATGAGTGTAACACGAGCATTGCCAGGATAACGCTGCAAGAAACGTTCTTCGGTCCACTGTCCATCAAGGTTTGGCGAATAACTCCACAACAGATTGTCTAAGCCACGCTCGTCGCGCAGATAATCTTGCAACATATCCCACAGTCCACGAAACTCGCTGTCGCTGCATAGTTTCTGGCCCCACCAGAACCACGAGCCATTATTCTCGTGCCAGGGACGGAAGATGACGGGAACAGGTTTGCCGTCCTTGTCTTTCAATGTCTCAATAAAGTCACCCACACGTTGCATCCATGTCTGGAACTTCTCGTGGAGGTCACCGCCAGGCAACACACCTTTCACAATGGTTGTGTCCTTGACATCCCATGCCGAGCCCTCAGGGAACTGCTGTCCCATTCGACCACCATCGGGCGACGTGGTACGTGGATTGCGTGGATGCCAGCTGAGTGTCACGATGCCGCCACGCTCATGATGAGCTATCAGCTCGTCGTGAATACGAGTAAAGGGTACGCTGTCCAGATTCTTATCGTCACCCATCTCGATACCACCCAGGTCAAAGCCCATGACGCCTGGATAGTCACCAACAGACAACAGCACATCGCTCTTGCCGTCTTCATATTCCCAGTGGACACCATAGAACGGATCATCCTGATGACCTGTCATATACCCCTTCTGCTGCAATGTCTCTAAACGCTCTTTCAGCAGTTCACTCTGCGTTTTCTCAACAATGGTCTTCTGACCGCAGGCTACCATCATCATGGCTACACCTATTAAAAATACATAACTCTTCATATTCTCACTCTTTCATTTTTCATCTTTCATCTTTAATTTCTCTACCAGCCAGTTCTCCCACTCGTCCCATTGTTCCTGGAACCAGAAATGCCACGTAGCCTGATAGGGAGACATCTCCTTGGGACCAGTCACTGTATTGTATGTTGCCCATGCCGTTGTAGGAGGTACCACATCGTCATTATAGCCGAACGAGAACCATCCTTTCTGGTTGTTATCAATAAGTCGGGCGAAGTTGACACCGTCATAATAACGACTGGTTTCAATCTTCTTCTCCTGTCCTTTAGCTTTATTCCAATAGAAGTAGTGTGGCCATCCACAGGCTCTGCCTACCAACGAAGCCGTATGGTCACACATAGCGGCATGAACAGGTGCATAACAGGTAACACGCTTATCCAGTCCTGCGGTAGCCAGACTCAGGAAGCCGCCCTGACTGGAGCCTGTGACACCCAACGACTTTCCATCCCATGGGGTATATTGCTCAATATAGTCAATAGCACGAATGCAGCCTAATACCACACGCTTGTAGTAACTGTCGTCACGATTGTCGTTGCCGAAGTTCCAGTAGTTCATCAGAGCGCCATTGAAAACGTCGTCATATACTTTTTGGTCCATCGTCACCGAGATGCCATGAATTCCTATCTCCAGTGTGATAATACCCTGTGATGCCGTCCACACATCACCACTATAGGGACGAACGCCAGCACCAGGAACACGAAGTAAAGCTGGGTACTTGCCTGCTTTAACAGGAACACAGAGAATACCGTATGTGCGCCAGTTCCATTGCATATTCTGAAACGACACCTCATAGACGTTGACATCTTTAGTACAACGTTCCGGCAACAGACGTTTCGTAGGCATCAGATCGGTATAGCGAGCCTGCTGAATAGCATTCTGCCAATAGTCCTTGAAGTCCTGAGGCATCACAGTTGTGGGCTTTATCTTCTCTGGCGAGAAGGCAGCGCCACAGGCACCCTTATACTCTTTGCCATTGACATAGGCTGTCACATCAACACGATAGAATCCCGGCTTGGTCATCTTACCTTTCAGTGTCAGCGTGCCATCTTTCAGCACGATGCCCAGCTTCTTCACATCCTGATACATCTCAGGACCTGCAGCATAGTCAACCTTTACATTATATAATAAGGTATTAGAGTTGGTGACGCTAATCTTAAACGTAGCTATCTCCCCTACCTCATAGCGCCAGTCTTGGTGGTCGGGAACCACCTTCACCTCGATACTGTTACCACGTACCTGCGCCAACAAAGGCTGCAGTCCGCAGAGTACCATACATAAAAACAATACAGATACTTTCTTCATATTTTGTCGGTTATTAGCAATTTGCTTGCAAAGGTAGAACATTTCCCAATATGGATATAATACTTTCTTGACCATTACTGATACAAATCCAAAAAAGTACAAAAAAAAGACAAAAAAAAATTGGTGTATTTAAAACTTTTAAGTTACCTTTGCATGGCAAAACTTCAGAACCAATAGAGAATCAATTTTACTATTTAACTAATAAAAACTACGTATGAATCTAAATTTCAGTAAGAACACGCTGCTGGCGGGACTATGCGCTATGGTCTTGTCAGGGTATTCGTCTTCACTGTATGCAGGCAACAGCAACTCGCCAGAGCCTACCGCTGTACAGCAGACGAAAAAGATTACTGGTACCGTGTCGGATGCCATGGGGCCCGTCATTGGTGCCAGTGTAGTGATTAAAGGTACGTCGAACGGTGTCGCCACCGACTTCGATGGTAACTTCACACTGAATGCCAGTCAGGGTCAGACCCTTGTGATTAGCTACATCGGCTACCTCACCAAGGAAATCAAGATTGGTGCTCAGGAGCACTACAACATCACCCTTGAGGAGGACAAGAAAGTCCTTGATGAAGTGGTAGTCGTTGGTTATGGTACGATGAAGAAGAGCGACCTGGCCGGTGCTACTGGTTCTATCGACGAGAAAATGATGAAAGGTTCTATCATCACGAACCTTGACCAGGCCTTCGCAGGTCGTGTCGCTGGTGTTACCGCTGTACAGACCTCTGGTGCCCCTGGTTCTTCATCAAGTATCCGTGTCCGCGGTCAGGCCACCATCAATGCAGGTGCTGAGCCTCTGTACGTTGTCGATGGTGTAATCTGGAGCAATGGTAACTCAAGTGGTGCTTCTGTTGGTCTGGGTGACCGTCTTGGTAACGGTTCTGTATCTACAGTGTCTCCCCTTTCAACCATCAACCCTGCCGACATCGTCTCTATGGAGATTCTGAAGGACGCCTCTGCCACCGCTATCTATGGTGCCCAAGGTGCTAATGGTGTCGTTCTGATTACCACCAAACATGGTAAGTCAGGCGAAGCCAAGTTCAGCTATGACGGTATGGTAGCATGGCAGCGTCAGACCAAGCGCATTGACATGCTGAATCTGCGTGAGTTTGCTGAGTTCTATAACGACATGGTGGCACAGGGTGGTGTCAAGGAAGACGATTACCTGAGTGACCCCAGCCTTCTGGGCAAGGGTACCAACTGGCAGGATGCCATCTTCCGCACTGCACTGCAGCACCAGCATCAGGTGAGTGCTCAGGGTGGTACTGATGCTGTAAAATACTATGTCAGTGTCAACTACATGAACCAGGATGGTACTATCATTGGTTCAAACTTCATGCGTAATGGTGCTCGTGTAAACCTTGATGCTCAGCTGAAACCTTGGTTGAAGCTCGGTTTGAACGCCACCTACTCGCACACTTCTGAGAAGCTGCTGAAGGCCGACCAGGATGAGGGTGTCATCACCTATGCACTGACCACTCCTCCCTATCAGCCTATCTACGATATCGAAGGTGGCTACACTTCTGTATCACGCGAAGGTATGAGCAACCCCAACCCCGTTGCTTTGGCTTTGATGAACGACTATCGCTACAAGCGTAACCTGCTGAATGGTAACATCTTCGCAGACGTTACATTCATGAAGGGTCTTGTATGGCATTCTGAGGTTGGTTACAACTTCAACTGGGACCGTGCTTCTACGTTCGAGCCTACCGTATCACTCGGTAACTGGACCAAGAACCAGAACCAGGCTCGTGTTCAGAAGACCACAGGTCAGTATATCCAGATTAAGAACTACCTGACCTATACTGGCCAGATTGGCAAGCATGGTTTCTCAGCCATGGTTGGTCAGGAGTGCTGGGAGAGCAAGTGGGACTATGTCAGTGCTTTCAATACTGACCTGCCCGCCAACACCATCCAGAACCCTGCACTGGGTACTGGTGAGGCACAGATTGGCTCTGGCTTCGGCTCTGCCTCTATGTCTTCGTTCTTCACGCGTGAAACCTATAATTATGATGACCGCTACCTGCTGACCTATACTTTCCGTCGTGATGGTAGCTCAAACTTCGGTCCTGACATGCGATGGGGTTCATTCCACTCTTTCGCTGTAGCATGGCGCTTCAACAACGAGGCTTTCATCAAGAAGTTTGCTGAAAAGTGGCTCTCTAACGGTAAGCTCCGTATTGGTTGGGGTCAGACTGGTAACTCTAACATTGGTGGTGGAAAATGGGCCTCTGACCTCTCTGTCATGGAAACAGGTCTTGGCACTTCACAGCGTCCTGCCCGTATCTCCAACCGTGAAATTCACTGGGAGAAGCAGGAGCAGACCAACATCGGTATCGACCTCGGTTTCTTCAACAAGGTTAACATCACCCTCGACTGGTACAAGAAGTTGTCTAACGACATGCTGATGCCAATGCAGTTACCTTCATACATGGGTACAAGCGGTAACGGCTCTTCAGCTCTTGCAGCCCCCTGGGGTAACTATGGTAAGATTGAGAACACCGGTCTTGAGTTGACCGTTAAGACTCACCCCATCACCACCAAGGACTTCTCATGGGATTCTGAATTCGAGATCTCTTGGAACAAGAACAAGCTGAAGGAGTTGGCAGGTACTGCCAGTGCCTCTATCTACGGTTATGGTATGTGGTCTGACATCGTTTCTAAGAGTGATGTTGGCCAGCCTCTGTTCCAGTTCTACGGCTATGTTACAGATGGTGTTTACACCAGTCTTGAAGATATCCAGACCAGCGCCAAGCCCGTTGCTTACAACAATAACGGTTTCAACCGCAGCAACACCGTTTGGGTTGGTGATATCAAGTATAAGGACCTGAATAGCGATGGTGTCATCGACGAGAACGACCGTACTTATATTGGTAGCCCCATGCCTAAGTACACCTTCGGTTGGACCAACACCTTCCGCTACAAGGACTTCGACCTGACCATTTTCATCAATGGTTCTTATGGCAACAAGGTATTCAACTACCTGCGCATGAAGCTCGATGGTATGAACAGCGTTTGGATGAACCAGGCTGCTTCTATCAAAGACCGTTCTGTCATCACTCCTATCGATCCCAACAAGGACTACTCAAATGGATATGTTGGCAACAACTCCGGTACTGTATGGAACTGGTATGACGATATTGACAACGTTCAGGTTGTTAATCCTAACGACCTGCCTGCTGTTCGTCTGAATGACCCGAACAACAACCGCCGCATCAGCGACCGTTATGTAGAGGACGGCAGCTACATCCGTCTGAAGAACATCACCTTAGGCTACACACTGCCTAAGAAGTGGGCCAAGAAGGTATATCTGGACAATGTCCGCGTATACTGCAACATCCAGAACCTCGTTACTCTGACTGGTTACGACGGTTACGATCCTGAGGTTGGTGCATCTACAGCCGACCAGAACGGTTATGTATATGGCCTTGACAACGGACGTTATCCCTCACCTACTGTTTATTCATTTGGACTCAACGTTTCATTCTAAAACAAGGTATCACTATGAAACTATATAATATCAAATCAATAGCATATATCGCCTTGATGGGACTAGCACTGTCATCCTGCGAGGACTACCTCGACAGACCCACCGAAGACGCATTTGACACCTCCAACTACTACGCCAATGATGCCCAGTGCCGTGCTGGTGTCAACTATCTGTACAATTCACCTTGGTACGACTTCATGCGTGGTTTCTTCAAAGTTGGTGAAGTTATGGCTGGTAATTACTATTGGGGTAGTTCACCCTATATGACCTTCACGCTCGACGGTTCTGACCAAGACCTGGCCAACATGAGTGCCTCACTGTGGTCTGTCAACACACATTCTACCACTGTTTACAACAACATCAAGAATGCTTCAGGTGCTTCAGAAGCAGTGAAGAACGCCACTATGGGTGAGTGTCTGACCTGGAAGGCTATGGCCTACTTCTATATGGTTCGCTCTTTTGGCGCAGTGCCCATTATCCACGACCCTGTCGAAATTATCAACGCTCAGGAGTCAACCAATCAGCGCAAAGCCAAGATCAGCAACATTTACGATTATATCATCAAGGTTTTGGAGCAGGCTATCAGTCTGTTGCCTGAGAAGGATCCCACCGGCACTGGCCGCATCGACAAGTATGGTGCCAAGGCTCTGCTGGCAAAGGTATATCTGACAAAGGCTGGTTTCAGCGAGAGCAACACCACCTATAACCCTGGTACCTACAGCTACATCACCTGTACCGCTCACCAGCGCAATGCTGACGACCTGAAGAAGGCTGCCGACTTGGCTCTCGACGTTATCGAGAACAGCGGACGCAAGCTGATGGATAACTATGCTGACATCTTCCGTGGCGAGAACAATGTCTGTGACGAAGCCCTCATCTCTTGGGCTTGGGCCATGGGTTCACACTGGACTTGCCAGAACTCATTCCAGTCAGACCTTGCCATCGAAGGCTTCGATGAGAACGGTGACTGCTGGGGTGGCTGGGGTGGTCCCTCTGTCGACCTGCAGGATGCTTTCAACGAGAATGCACTGAGCACAACCCGTCAGAATGTCGACGCTCGTCGTAAGGCTACCTTGATGATGGTAGACGACCATTATGACTACTTCTGGGCTGACTGCGGTGGCTTCGAGATGGTTAAGTACTGCTATGGCGGTTATACAGACAATGGCGCTCCTGGCCCTGGCCAGTGGGAAAGTCCTACGGGTGCCTGTGAGGTGAAGCACCTCTATGGCAACAATGCCGACCACACCCGTTTCTACGGAGCCCCTGCCGGTCGTATGGCCTATGCCCTCAGAACTCACCTGCTGCGCCTTGCTGATGTTTACCTGATCTATTGCGAGGCCGCTATGGGTAACAACACGTCGACCACTGACCCGAAGATTCTCGACATCTTCTATCAGGTTCGCCATCGCTCTGTTGAGGATTACAAGATGCCTACCTCTCTCACATGGGAAGATGTCTGGAAGGAGCGTCGTCTGGAACTCGCTTGCGAGGGTGACCGTTGGTACGACTTCGTTCGTCGCTACTATTACGATCCATCTGGTGCTATCAGCGAGATCAAGGCTCAGCGTCGTAACGAATACTACTCTCTGGACGACCTTTACAAGACTTATTATAAGAGCGGTTCTTTCAATGTAGATCCTTCTAAGCATCTCTACAACAACAACACTCCCGCTCCTAACGTAACAGATCGTAGCTTCACTATTCCTCTGCCTTCTGCCGATATTTCCTACAACCCGCTGTTGATGGAAGCTCCAGTAGACTTTGACGTAAATAGCATTGCTTTCTAACCTATTAATTAAGAACGAATTATGAAATACAATAAATTATTTAGTAGTCTGCTTCTGGCTTTAGCTGTGCTTTTCAGCTTCTCGCTGGAGTCTTGTAAGGACCAGCCCGACGAGTTTGAGCTGAAAGATGGCACTCCTTCCATCCACTATATCCGTCCTGCCAAGGCCAGTGCCTCAGACTCACTACTTGTTCAAGCAAATCCTCAGGCAATCATTTGTCTTGTTGGTGAAAACTTGAACTGCATCAAGGAGATGTACTTCAATGATAAGAAGGCCATCCTGAACACCAGTTTCATTACTGAGAACACCCTGATTGTTCAGGTGCCCAGCGAGATTCCTGAGCTTGTTACTGACAAGATCTACATGCACACTCCTGACGGTCAGGTGGCAACCTACGATTTCCACGTTGTCATTCCTGCACCAGTAGTTACTTCCATGAAGAATGAGTGGGCTAAAATTGGAGAGGATGCCGTCATTAATGGTCAGTACTTTATTGACGACCCCAACCAGCCTCTAACAATAACCTTCACTGGTATCAGCAATTCTACCAGTATTCAGGTTCCTGCCGAGAACATCAAGTCAATTACCCATTCACAGATTGTGTTCAAAGTACCAGAGGGTGTTGAGGAAGGACAGATTGAAGTAGCATCTATCTATGGTAAGGGCATGTCTAAGTTCTACTTCCACGACAGCCGTGGTATTATCACTAACTTCGACGGTGCTACAGATGTTGTACCACAGGGTTGGAACATTGCCGCAACCTATAGTACCGAGAACGGTATTGATGGTCAGTATGTTCAGGTTGGTCCTGCAGAAACCGAAGGTGGATGGGTAGAGGAACTCAAGCTCCCATTCTGGTGCGGTAACTGGAATGGTGATCCTATGAGTATCACCTCTGGAGCAGGTATCCCTCTGCGCAACTTCCTGGACTTCTCTGATTGGGAGAACATGTCATTCAAGATGGAACTCTATATCCCGAAGTCTAATCCATGGTCAGCAGGAGCTATGCAGATTCTCTTTGTGAACTATCTGCAGTGCGCTAACGACTCTTGGCAGAATAATACATACATCCACACCAGTGCTGATGGCGGTCTTGACTTACCACGCGCCCTCTATCGTCCTTGGGAGTCTACCGGTTCGTTTGATACTGGCGACGAGTGGATTACAGTAACTATTCCTCTCACAGATTTTGTCTACAACGATGATGGTACTAAGGTTAATTCGACAATGAGCATTGAATCGTTCGAC
>Ga0256407_10004361_pt1 | contig 23727 bp, 21 predicted proteins | sample RumenRJG_04DNA_FD_193489 | JGI IMG/M metagenome (GOLD analysis project Ga0256407, IMG submission 193489) | Bovine rumen microbial communities from Lethbridge, Alberta, Canada - RJG_04 | ecosystem: Host-associated > Mammals > Digestive system > Stomach > Rumen | place: Canada: Alberta... | reverse complement strand
AACGAAGACCATCAACCCCACGAAGAGGATGGTTAGAACAATTTTGATGAACATGGTGATGAAATAGTGATGATTTGATGAATAATTGCGTGAGATTAAAAAGCCACCTGAACCTGGGCCTGCAGCCAGTTGTAGTCGTCTTGGAACTGACTGAACGTGCGGGTGTATTGCAACTGCACTCTACACTTCTTGTAGAACCAGTATTGCAAGCCAGCGGTGAGTTGTGTCTGGCTGTAGTCCAAATCGGTATTGCGGTCGAAGTAGTCGGCAGAAGCCACAATGTCGACACCTTTACCAACAGGTACACATCCCGTGACATACCCGCCTCGGCTAGTCACATCGCCATCCTTTCCGGCCATGTACTCGCCACGAACACTGATGCCGCCACTTGTAGATGCCTTTCCGGCCTCAGTGGGAAGTTTCCATTCAGCACCAATACTCACACGGTCGCGGGTATAGTCGTCGCCCAGTTGCACACCCGGATTCCATGCTGCCACGCCCACGGCGTGCCCTTTTCCCTTCTGGGCCGAACCCACGATGCGGAAATGGTCGAACGGACGGAAATCGAGTTTGGCAATGAAGTCCTTATAGTTGTTGCCGTCGCGACGGTTGATGCCTTGGCCATTCATCACGGCCAACTCATAGAGCAGATGATTGTTGAACAGCGACCCGTAGAGCATGAGTCCCATGTCGCGCCCATAGTTCACGCCATTGAGCGGGTCGGGCCCCTCTCCAGCAAGGAATAGCGCCGCCTGAGAGTAGACATCCACCAACTCAAGCATCGTGGGCGAAAGCGGGTTCTCCATCGAAAAACTATGCTTGAACTGTCCGAGGCGAACGGTAAGGGCATTGTCGTTGGAAAGACGGTAGTCGGTGTAGAACTCCTGCACCACACTGGAGAAATCATACATGAAGAGGAACGACCATCGGTCGGTGATACGTGCTTTTGCCCAGAAAAGCGTGCGCTTGAGGTTGAAATCATTCACCTGTTTCCCATTGGCGTCTTGCCATGAATAGCCACCCTGGGCATATCCGTGCAACTCCACCCTATTGGTGAGTTCCTTCAACCAATCGATTTTCTTCTCCGAAGACTGCGCCTTGACCACCATACCAGACGATGCCATGACCACCATCAGAAGAACGGCCATACGAAGAGGTCTTTTCGCCAGTGTTTTTAACAATAATGTCAATCTACCTGTCATATGAATTTGTATGAAAACATTTGCTCTCTTTCCCTATCCCCAAAAAGGATGCACATTTCCAATTCTCACCAAGAATGAACAAGAATGAAACAACATGGCAACATCACAAAATGACGAATCCACCAAATGTCTCAGAACATACTAACTAGGAATACGGCCGCAAAGATAATCAAAAAAATTACAAAATAACATTATTTGCAAGAAAAATCATTCAAATTGACACACAATCCGCCGTTTCAGCGACATTGTTCATGTGATTTGCAGTTCACGCCACATTTTCCGACCAAGAATACAAGGAGCAATGTCTGAACTCCCGCAACTCCTGAACTACCAGAAATTGAGCGAATGCAAAACTTCAATACATATTTTGGATTTTTGATGACAAATGCTTTAGGGAACTAGATACAGCAAGCAGCATCATAGACGGCGGGAGAAGCCCAATCGTAGAATTCCTTGATAGCAAAAAAGAGAAAAAATAATGAAATGTGGATAAATGTATGTATATTTGTGGTCGAATTGCAATCATTAAAATATAATAAGGATGTTAGAGAAGCTCCTGAAAATAACAGGCAAGAATAAGCCCGAAAGGAAAAATGTGGCATTGGTGCTTTCGAGTGGCGGGGCCCGAGGTCTTGCACACATCGGAGCCATCGAGGTGCTTGAAGAAGAAGGCTATCATATTACCTCGATAGCCGGTTGCAGCATGGGTGCCCTTATCGGGGGAGTTTATGCAGCAGGGAAACTAGAAGAATTTAGAGAGTGGATGAAGGGTATCGACCGTAAAAAGATGTTGGAACTTACCGATTTCTCTTTGTCGCTGAACCACATCGTCAAAGGCGACCGCATCATCGAGGCCATCATGGAGTTTGTGCCGGATGTAGCCATCGAGAACCTCCCCATCCCCTATTGTGCCGTGGCTACCGACTGGGTGTCGGGGCGAGAAGTGGTATTCCGCAGCGGCAGTCTCTTCGAAGCCATACGCGCCAGCATTTCACTCCCTTCGTTCTACAAGCCCGTTCATCGCGGTGACATGATTCTCATCGACGGCGGCGTGATCAATCCTATCCCCTTGAACCGAGTAGAACGCCACAAGGATGACCTGCTGATGGGAGTGGATGTCAGCGGACATGATTACAAAGCCCAGGAGAGCATAAAGAACGAAATCTCCAAGCGCCGCAATAGTAGCAAGTCGATGGCCGCACAGATTCTCGACAAGTTGATTCCCGACCATATCGATTTCAACCACTACACGGTGCTCTCACGCACCAGTTCATTGATGATACGCCAGAATGCCAAGTTGATGACCCAGCTGATGAAGCCCGACATTCTTGTCGACATTCAAATGAGCCGCTATGGCAGTTTCGATTATGACAAATCAGAGAGACTGATCGCCATCGGCAGGCAGAAAACGCTGAAGGCTATCACCAACTTCACGTTGCAATCACAGCGACGCAAGAAATGACACATGGCCTATAGTTTCTTCTGATACTCGCTGGGCGAAAGGCCGAAGTGACGCTTGAACGTACGTGTGAAATGCTGGGGATAGTCGACCCCCAGCATTTCTGCTGTTTCTGCGACGGTATGGCCAACGGCGAGCAACTGTTGGGCGCGCTGCATGACGAAGCGGCGGATGGCAGAGGAGGCGTTGTCGCCCGTCATCTGACGGATGAGGTCGCCGAAGTAGTTGGGCGAGAGGAACAGTTCCTGGGCACAGTAGCGCACGGAGGGCAGACCGTGCTGGCGGTAGAGCTGCTGGTCGTAATAACGCTTCAGCAAGGCATCGAAGCGTATCAGCAGGTCGTTGGTCTGACTCTGGGCCTCGGTCTGGAACTGGCGGTCGTAGAATCGCGCACTGTATTCCAGAATCAACTGAAGATAGGTCACCACGATGCTCTTCAGGCGCAGGTCGTGGGCGTGGGTCTGCAGTTCGTGGCGAATCATCTTCATACACATGGCCAGTGTGCGCTGCTCGTCGGGCAGCATCCGCAGTGCTTCGCTTTCGTAGTAAGAGAAGAAATGGAAATCGTCGATGTGCCCCTCCAGGGGCGTGCCCGCCAGCAGTTGTGGCGAGAACATGAGCACCCAACCACGGATGTGGATAATCTCGCCGTTGTCGCTGACGCCCCCCATCTGACCAGGTGCGACGCAGAGCAGTGACCCGATGCAGAAACGATACTGCCCCTGTCCATAACTGATGGTGTAAGGGCTCTCCTCGAGCAAGAAAATGCCATATACGCCATAGTTGCAGAGAGCATGTCGACACTGTTCCAATTCGTCGTAGTGTACCACGCATATGTCGTCGTGCAGCACCTCGGCACCCACGTATAGGGCGTAGTCGTTAGGTGTGTTTACCTTCAAAATCTTCTCCATCATTCACCATTTTACACCGCAAAGATAATACTTTTTCGCAGATTCCGTAAATTTGGTAGTTCAATCCGTAAAATGTTTAGCCTATATGTTGTGTTTTTAGACTAATTTTACACCCAGAAACTTAAATACAGAATAATTATGAGTAAAATTGCATTAGGGACCTGGGCCTGGGGTGCAGGAGCATTCGGAGGAGACTCCGTGTTTGGAAGTAATACGAACGTTGATAACTTGAAGCCTGTGTTCTACGCAGCGATGAAGGCTGGGCTGAACCTTTGGGACACCGCCACCGTCTATGGCATGGGTGAGTCAGAAAAAATCCTCGCCACGCTGGCTAAGAACTATCGCCGCGAGGACGTGCTGATCTCCACGAAATTCACGCCGCAACTGGCCGAGGTCTATGAGAACTCGGTGGAGAAGATGGCCGAGGCCTCGCTGGAGCGCATGGGACTGGACTACATCGACATCTACTGGATTCACAACCCGATGGACGTGGAGCGCTGGACACCAGGGCTGATACCCCTGCTGCAGTCGGGCAAGGTGAAGCGCGTGGGCGTGTCGAACCATAACATCCAGGAGATTCAGCGAGCCAATGAAATTCTGGGCGAGGCCGGTTTCAAGGTCTCTGCTGTGCAGAACCACTTCTCACTGCTCTACCGCTCGAGCGAGAAGGGTGGCGTGCTGGACTACTGCCGTGAGCAAGGCATCGAGTTCTGGGCATACATGGTGCTGGAGCAGGGCGCGCTCAGTGGCAAATATAACAAGGAGAACCCGCTGCCCGCCGAGAGCGACCGTGGCAAGAAATACAACCCCGTACTACCCCAATTGGAGGCGCTGACCAACGAGATGACCGCCATCGGACGGAAGTACGATGCATCGTGTTCGCAGATAGGCATCGCCTGGGCCATAGCCAAGGGTACGCTGCCCATCATCGGAGCCACGAAGGAGCGCCACGTCATCGAGGCTGCCGAGGCCGCAAAGATTCAGCTGACAGCAGAGGAGATTGCCCGTCTGGAACAATTGGCCGATGCTACGGGCATCGATACCCGTGGAGGTTGGGAACATAGTATGGAGTGAAAAGCGAAGAGTGGAAAAAGTGAAAACATTGCTATCGCATTTGTTTAACATATTGCTTGCAACGACGATTGCAACTGCAACAATGGCTCAGGGCGTGGTGGATGTGCATAGTCACATCATCACCCCTGGGTTTGTGTCGGCCTTAGGAAACGAGGGGCGACTGATGGATGAGGGATTCCCCCTGCCGAAGTACGACGTGACGGAGCATCTGCGATGGATGGACGAGGCAGGTGTCGAGACATCGGTTCTTACACTGGCGGCACCTCAACCGACTTCTCCAACAGTAGTGAGACAGGCCAACGAGGCCGCTGCCCGTATCAAGCGCGAACATCCTGGGCGGTTCCTGTTCTGCGCAGCCCTCCCGCTGCCAGATGTCTCGAAAGCCATTGAAGAGGCAAAATATTCGCTCGACGTGCTGAAGGCCGATGGCATCAAGTTGGCCACAAATGTGCAGGGACAGTATCTTGGCGCACCAGAACTCGACACGTTGTTCTCTGTGTTGAACGAGCGCAAGGCCTTGGTGATTCTGCATCCCCATCGCCCTGAGCCGGTAAACAAGCAGGTGATGGCGCAAACACCACTCGCCATGCAAGAATACCTTGCGGAGACCACCCGTGCCGTAACAAACATGATCAGCCGTAACGTACTGGCCCGCTATCCGCAACTGAAGGTTGTCGTGCCCCATTGCGGCGCCTACCTGCCACTGGCCTTCCCCCGTATGAAGTCGCTGACGCCTGTGATGAAGGCAAACAAGATGGTGGGCGAGATTGACTACGAGGCCAACCTCCGCGTATTGTATTACGACCTTGCCGGCGCACATAGCCCCGAGGCCATCCGCATGCTGCTCACCATCACCACGCCCGACCATCTGCTCTACGGCTCCGATTATCCCTACGTTGCCCCGCAGGCACTCACCCAAAGCCTCGCCCGCATGAAGCAATACCTATCCACAGAGCCCGACCTTGCGCCGTTCCGTGAGATGATACTCTACAAGAATGCGCAGTGGCTTTTGGGGCAGACCGCTGAAAAGCCGTCTGCCGTCAACCGCGTAGCCGAAGGCATGCTGTTCCGTCTGGCCGAAATCGAGGTTCATCCCCAATACCTGAAGGAATACCTCGCCGCTGCTGCCGAGATACAAAAAGCGAGCCTCGCCGAGGAGCCTGGAGTCGTCTGCCTGTTCCCCACACAGACCAAGGAAGACTCCACGCAGATCCGCATCCTCGAAATCTACGCCTCGCAACAGGCCTACCAGCACCACATCCAGACCGCCCACTTCAAGAAGTACAAGCAGGGCACGCTCCACATGGTGAAGCATCTGAAACTGCAAGACCTCCAGCCTCTGACACCAGAGACCATGAACAAGATTTTCAAACGGTAATTACAATGATATGATGGAATACGTTAAACTTGGAAACTCCGACTTGCAGGTGTCGCGAATCTGCCTGGGCTGCATGGGATTCGGCGACCCTACCATCGGACAGCATTCGTGGACGATTGGCGAGGAGCCGACACGCGAGATTGTCCGCCGCTCACTTGAACTGGGCGTGAACTTCTTCGACACGGCGATTGCCTACCAGTTGGGTACATCGGAACAATACGTCGGACATGCCCTGAAAGACATGGCCCGGCGTGAGGACGTGGTGGTGGCCACGAAATTCCTGCCTCGAACAGACGAGGACATCGAGAAAGGCATCGACGGACGGCAGCATGTGCTGAACAACATCGACCTAAGTCTGCAGCATCTCGGCATGGACTATGTGGACCTCTACATCTATCACATCTGGGACTACAAGACACCTGCCGAGGAAATTCTTGAAGGTATGAACGAGGCCGTAAGGCAGGGCAAGGCACGCTACATCGGCATTGCTAACGTGTATGCCTATCAACTAGCGAAGATGAATGCGCTGGCCGAGAAACACGGCTGGACAAAATTCGTCTCGGTGCAGAACCACTACAATCTGATTATGCGTGAGGAGGAACGTGAGATGCAGCCGCTGTGCCGCGAAGACAACATCGCGCAGACGCCCTATAGCGCTCTGGCTTCGGGCAAACTGGCAAAACGTCCGGGTGAGACATCAAAGCGACAGCAGGAAGACTCGTTCATGCACTTCAAATACGATGCCACCGCCGAGCAGGACAACCGCATCGTGGAGCGCGTGGTGGAACTGGCCGACCGCTACGGTGTGGAGATGACGCAAATTGCGCTGGCCTGGCTACTGACAAAAGTGGAATCGCCCATCGTAGGCGCCACCAAACTGCACCACATCGAGGGAGCCGTGAAAGCCCTCGACATCCATCTTTCCGAGGATGACATCCGCTATCTGGAGGAGCCTTACGTACCGCACCATCTCTCTGGCGTGATGGCTGTCAACAAGCCCTTAATGAGTGAGGAGCCCGTATGGGTAGCTGCAAGAAGAAACAAGTAACAAAGAAAAGCAATGAAAAGAATTGTAACATTTTTAATCGCAATAATGACGATGATAACAACAAATGGTCAGACGCTGACAGAGCGTCAAAAGGGATTGGCGGCATGTGCCTGCCTAATGGCACAAGGAAATATGGAACGACTGGAACCGGCCGTGAAACAAGCACTCGATGCCGGCGTAACCATCAACGAACTGAAGGAGGCTTTCTCGCAACTCTACGCCTACACGGGATTTCCCCGAAGCCTGAATGCGCTGGGAGTGCTGAGCAAGGTGTTGGAAAACAAGCAGGCGAACTGGCAGGAGGGCAAGCCCTGGACGCGCCCTGCCGAGTGGGACGATGCCCGCAAGGCCTACGAACTGGGCACGAAGAACCAGACGCAGCTCTCAGGACAACCCTTCGACTACACCTTCTGCCCACAAGACAACTATTACCTGAAGTCGCACCTCTTCGGTGACATCTTCGCTGGCGACCAACTGACGGCTGCCGACCGCGAGATTGTCACCGTGGCTGCGCTGAGCGGCCTGGAAGGTGTGGCACCCCAACTCGCTGCCCACAAAAAGGGCGCGGTGAACATGGGCAACCCGCAGCAGTTGGTTGACGAGCTCTGCCGTTGGCTTAGCGAGGAGGGCTACACGCTGAGCACCAAGTGGCCCAAGGGCGAGCGCAATCCATACGGCAAATATTTCATAGGTCAGAGCTATCTGGCCGATGTCGGCGGTGGCGTGATGAACGTGACTTTCGAGCCACGTTGCCGCAACAACTGGCACGTACACCACAAACAGGTGCAGGTACTGATTTGCGTAGCTGGTCGGGGCTGGTATCAGGAGTGGGGCAAGGAGCCACAGGAGATGACCCCGGGCACTGTCATCGCCATTCCCGCCGAGGCGAAGCACTGGCACGGAGCCGCCAAGGACTCGTGGTTCCAGCATTTGACCTATCATAAGGATGTGCAGGAAAGAGCAAGCAACGAGTGGTTGGAGCCTGTGACGGATGACCATTACGACAAGTTGCCATAAGAAATTCCAAATACATCATCCTCGGTGCTGTCCACACCGGCCTTTACGAAGACGTGAAACCTTGGTGAAATAACAAGAAAAATTCACGTTTGATACATCTTTGTGTCTCACCGAGAGAATTCTTCGAAAAAAGTGTTACTTTTGCAAAATATTGTTAGATAATTGGAATTTAGTTTACGTTCATCCATAGATACAGACGTACAATGGAATGACCGATAATAACATTATTAAAAAAAGAACATGAGGAGAATTGTATCGTTTTTTGCTCTTGTTGCGATGACTATGCCTTGCATGTCGCAGCAACTTAACTATTCGGTCAGCGGCACCTATGCCGATGAAGGCAAGAAGGTGTATCTTATAGACAATCTGAAAGGCCATGCTATTGACAGCATGGTGATTGCCAACGGCAAATTCTCGTTTTCGGGCTCTGCCGCAAAAGATGCATTAATGGCTGTGAGAGTGGAGGACCTGAAATGGACAACGGATTTCTTCAATGATGGCACACCAGTAGTCATTAACGTCAACGACAGTACGCTGACAAGCTCGGCTCTCGCATGGGGTCAGAGTCCCGCAATCAAAGTGGAGGGTGGACTGGTGCAGGGCGTCACCTCCGCATCAAGTGAGGTAACTGTTTTCCGAGGCATTCCTTATGCGGCGCCTCCAGTGGGCGCACTCCGTTGGAAACGGCCACAGCCGGTGGTAAAATGGAAGGGAGTGCGCAAGGCGAACACTTTCAGCAACATCTGCTGGCAGCCCGGCAACGCAGTTGGCACCTTCTATGGCAATGAGTTCTATTGGAAGGAGAACACCGTGCAAAGCGAGGACTGCCTCTATCTAAACATCTGGACGCCGACTGACGCCGTGGACCATCCTGACAGGAAACTGCCTGTGGCTTTCTGGGTGCACGGCGGAGCCTACTTCAATGGCTATGGCCATGAGATAACAATGGACGGCGATGCGTGGGCTACCCGTGGCGTAATCCTCGTCACCATCAACTACCGACTGGGTATCTTCGGCTTCCTCGCCCACCCCGAACTGTCGGCGGAGACAGAAGACGGCACGTCGGGCAATTACGGCACCTACGACCAAGTGGCGGCATTGAAATGGGTGCATGAGAACATCGCGCAGTTCGGCGGCGACCCAGACAACATCACCGTCATGGGACAGAGTGCAGGTGCTGCAAGCATCAAGAACCTTGTATCGTCGCCCTTGTCAAAAGGCCTTGTCAGAAATGCGATCATTCAAAGTGGCGGGGGTATCGTGCCGGCTGACGGTTCTGTTGTTGGCCAAAAACAGGCCGAGGAAACGGGAAAGGCGTTCATGGACAAGTTTGGCTACAACTCACTGAGCAAGATGCGCGCCGTGCCGGCCGAGGAACTCCTTGAAAAATTCAAGGCCGAGGGCATGGGGCTCTTCAGACCTCATATTGATGGAATCCTCCTGAAAGAGAGTTTCGACGATGCGGCAAGAAACCAGCACCTGGCCGATGCAGAATACATGATTGGCTGCACCCTGGATGACATCCGACCGATGGAGAAGCAGATTGACGAGTTCTGTTTCCTGCGCGACTCACTCGACCACCAGCCAGCCTACAGGTATCTTTTCGCACGCAAGTTGCCCGGGACCCATGACGGGGCCTTCCACTCCGCAGAACTTTGGTATATGTTCCACACTCTCGACCGCAGCTGGCGCCCCATGACGGAGGCAGACTACCGTCTTGCGGATGAAGTGATGGACAGCTGGACGAACTTCGCCAAATACGGCAATCCTAACAAGCCCGGGCATGAGGACTGGCACCCGTTCACTCTTACCAATCCCTTTGTCATGACTTTCAACATCAAATAGAAACACACTTTGCAAATCATGCGGTTTTTTATTGAAGGCCGCATTTGTTATTTGTTATCATCCCCACCCTATCCTTTGGCATTCGCTTTTGACAAGTGAGTGAATAATTTCTTGTATCTACGGATGATGCCTTGGTGGTAGAACAAGAAAATGATTTGCCAAAAGCAAATGTGTGTTCCCCCGAGAGGATTCATCAAAAAAATGTGTTACCTTTGCATAACAAAGCCAGGAATCGGACAGCAAGTACCGATTTATCGAACAAGGTAATGAAACATTTGACGACCATAGCGGATATTGAGCAGACTATAGAAGATTATCGCCTTTGCCTGTTCTTCATCAAGGCTCCCGATTGCGGAGTCTGCAATGTAATGCTCGACAAGGTAGGAAAGTTGGCCGAAACATTTCCCTCACTCTGCTCATTCTATACTGACATTATAGAGGAGCCCCTGATTGCCGGACGATTCCTTGTCTATTCAGGTCCAACGGTATTACTATTGATGGAAGGAAAAGAGGTCTATCGTGGTGTGCAGTTCATCAATCTGGAAGAACTGAAGCAGACCGTAGATAGGTATGTGACGTTAAGTAAAGATGAATAAAGATAGAAAATTACATAAATGATTAAAGAATCTACAAGTATTGCCATCATCTCAGGTGAGCGCAACATCACTTTCTCAGAACTCCTTCAGCGCATCGCACTATACAGCCGGAAGGCACCCATGAAAGCTGGTGAAAGGATGCTCATATTCTCGGAAAACCGTGAAGGGTGGATCTACGCCTTCTATTCGGTATGGGCTAACCATGGTATCGCTGTCCCTGTGGATGCTTCCTCAACGGTCAGCGACGTGGCTTATATCATCAACGACTGCAATCCGGTGTGTGTATGGACATCGCGCGAGAAGATGGAGGTGATGAAGGCAGCTGTCAAGGAGACGGGCAAATCGGTGGATATTCATCTGATTGACGACTACGAAACGGCAGAAACAGACGGCACGAAAGCAGAGATTACATACAAGGAGGAAGAAACGGCCCTTATCATTTATACTTCGGGGACGACGGGGGCGCCCAAAGGAGTGATGCTCTCGTTCCAGAATATATTGGTCAATATCCATGCCGTTTCAAAGGAAGTGCCGATTTTCACGCCTGAGCGTCGCACACTCATCCTGTTGCCCTTGCATCATGTGCTGCCGTTGGTGGGAACAGTCGTGATGCCATTCTATGTGGGTGGAGGTGTGGCCATATGCCCATCGATGTCAGGCCCCGACATTATGGACACTATGCAAAGAGGCAGGATTGCCATTATGATCGGTGTACCGCGACTTTGGCAAACACTCTATGGAGGCATCAAAAAGAAGATTGATGCCAGTGCCCTCACACGCGGACTTTACAGTCTCTGTGCACGTATGAACAGCGTGGCCTTCTCCCGATTCGTCTTCAAGGCCGTCCACAAGAAGATGGGCGGACACATCAAGTATCTGGTCAGCGGAGGCGCAGCCCTTGAGCGCGAGATAGCGCTGGGATTGCAGACATTGGGCTTGGAACTGCTCGAAGGTTATGGCATGACTGAGGCCGCCCCTATGATAGCCTTCACCCGGCCCGGCGACATGGTTCCCAACTGCGTGGGCAAGCCGCTCCCGGCCATGGATTGCAAGATTCAGAACGGTGAAGTCTGCGCCAAGGGTCCCAACGTGATGCAAGGTTACTATAACCGTCCTCATGAGACGGCAAGTGTCATCGACAAGGACGGTTACCTGCACACGGGCGACCTCGGCTACTTCGACGACCACGGGCGCCTCTATCTCACAGGCCGCAGCAAGGAGATCATCGTGCTCTCCAATGGCAAGAATGTGCAGCCCAGCGAGATAGAACACAAACTGGAGCAATATACAGAGCGCGTCAAGGAAACAGCCGTCGTACAGGATGGCGACATGCTGCGCGCCATCATCGTGCCCCAGGAGGAATGGGCCAAGAACCTGACGGACGAAGAGGTGGAAGAGACACTGAAGCGCGAGGTGCTGGAGCCCTACAACCTCACGGTGACCAACTACAAGAAACTCATGAGTCTGTTTGTATATCGTGAAGAACTGCCTCGTACCAGGCTGGAGAAGCTGCAGCGCTACAAGCTGAAAGACATCCTTGCCGCAAGCACATCGACCAACAGTCAGGAGAAGCCCAAAGAGGAAGCAGAAGAGCCCACCTTTGAGGAATATCACATCATAAAAACATATATCGAGGAAGAGAAGCAGATACAGCTACACCCCACCGACCACATCGAGACCGACCTGGCCTTCGACTCGCTGGACAGGGTGGCACTTCAGGGTTTTATCGAGCAGACCTTCGGCACCAACGTCAATGCTGCCGACATGCCGGGCTTCAAGAACATCCAGGCATTGGCAGAACACGTGGCCTATAACAAGACCCGCATGGAGGTGAAGATAGAGGACTGGCATGAGTTTCTGAACACCGACTCTTCCGGTCTGGTGCTGCCACAGGGCAACCTCGGCATGCCGATGCTTCTGAAATCATCCCGCCTACTGTTCAAGGTCTACAATCGTCTTTCGTTCAAAGGCATAGAAAACATTCCAGCTCACGGTCCGATGATCATTGCCCCTAACCATCAGAGTTATCTCGACGGTGCGCTGGTCTCTATCGGACTTCCCATGAAGATACTCAAGGACAGCTATTTCTATGCCACTGAAGAACACGTGCAGGGGGCTTTTCGCCAGTATTATGCACGCCACAACAACATTATCATCATGGAACGGGGCAATCTCCGCGACTCCATCCTCAAACTGGCTGAGGTACTCAAGCAAGGCAAGAATGTGATTATCTTCCCTGAAGGTTCACGTACACGCACTGGCAGACTGACCGATTTCAAGAAAACCTTTGCCATCCTCAGCCGCGAGCTGCAAGTCCCCATACTGCCTGTGTGTATCAGGGGAGCTTTCGAGGCATTGCCACGCTCCAGGCATTTCGTCTCGCCACACAAGATAGAGGTTGAGTTCCTGAAGCCTGTCGTTCCTGACAGCAATCTTTCATACGACGAGATTGCCAATCAGGTGAAGAAGATCATTCACAGAAGGACACTCGACGCCACGAAGGATAGTGAGTGACCAACTATTATTGATAATCTCTAGAGATTGTATGTAATACCATCATTCAAAAAGTAAGATGATGAGAAAAGCAAGCAGAGAGATGGATGCCACCTTCGCATTGGAGGTGCTGGATAAAGCTCCCTACGTGACTGTCAGCATGACCAGACCTGATGGGACTCCATACGGAATACCCCTTTCATTGGCTCGGACAGACGACAAGACGTTTTATTTTCATTGTGCCTTGGAGGGTGACAAGTTGGACTGCATCGCAAAGTGTCCGACCGTGTTCCTGTCGGCTGTCACCAAATGTGCGCCTACGGTTGGTCCGAAAGACGGGAGTTTTACACTACAGTACAAATCAGCGACTGCTATCGGAAAGGCCGAGATTGTGTCAGACCGCGAAGAGAAGATCGAAGGTCTGAGAGCCATCTGCCAACGGTTTCTTCCTCACCATATGGATGCTTTCGATAATGCCATTGCCCGCAGCCTTAAAAAAACGGCTGTGGTTAGGATTACTCTGACCCAACCTCCTGTTGGCAAGCGCAAGCAGTATGACAAACAGGGAGATGAAATGAAATGGGGTCGAATAGAATGAACACTCCGAAAGAGCGTGAGGCCATATGTAAAGTAACGCGCTCTCGCCCGCTTCATATGTACAGCTACGGCAAGAAGGTATTGGTGATGGCAGGAAAGGCTTCTCCAAATAATATTAAGAGACGACATCATCTGTGAGATGTCAGCAAAGGAAAAAGACTATGGGTGAGATGTGGAACCTTTGGCACGGATGCCATAAGAAGAGCGAAGGCTGTAAGCACTGCTATGTGTATCGGCGCGATGCGGAGTTTGACAAGGACTCCAACATTGTGACGAAGACCTCCACCTTCAACCTGCCCATCCGTCGCAACCGGCAAGGAGAGTGGAAAGTACCGTCGGGATCACTGATATGGACTTGCTTCACATCTGACTTCTTCATTGAGGAAGCCGACGAGTGGCGCGAGGATGCTTGGTTGATGATACAGAGGCGTAGCGACCTTCATTTCTTCATGATTACGAAGCGGCCTGAACGGATTCTCGAATGTCTGCCTGAGGACTGGGGCGACGGCTACGAGCACGTCACCATCTGCTGCACGATGGAGAACCAGCGGCGAGTTGACGAACGGTTGCCTATCTACCGTGAACTGCCTATCCGTCATAAGTCTATCATCTGTGAGCCGTTGCTGGAAAGCATAGATTTCCGTGATGGACTTGGAAGTTGGTGCGAACAGGTGACGGTAGGTGGAGAGTCAGGCCGTGATGCCCGTGTCTGCGATTATGCATGGGTGCTTGGCATCCGTGAGCAATGCATTGCCGCCAACGTACCGTTTCACTTCAAGCAGACAGGGGCGCATTTCCGCATGGAGGGTCGTCTATATAACATCCCAAGAAAGTGGCAGATGCAGCAGGCGCATCGGGCTGGAATAGACTATAAAACTTGAAGAATGAACATTGAGGATTATCGTGAATACTGCCTTTCATTGGGCACAGACGTGGAGGAAAAACTACCTTTCACAGCGTTCCATCATGCCAGTGGCGTATTGGTGTTCTATGTCCATGGTCACATGTTTTCGTTCTTTGACTGTGACAAATTCGGTGTCATTACGCTTAAATGCCAATCCAACCGCATCGAAGAACTGAAAGCAAAGTACGACAGTATCGGCAAGCCGTTCAACATGTCACCGAAGTATTGGATTGGTGTTGATGCAAACACTACTCCTGACGAACTTCTTCAGGAACTGACACGTAATTCATACGAGATTGTAAAATCAAAGTATAGAAGAGAAAAAGCAAGATAGCATAAGATCACGTCGATATACCCGATGTTGTGATGGAATATCATCGACACCGTCAGACAAAAAGAACATGAATCTTTTTCTATGCCAAGACGCAGTATCTTCGCTATGCTGTAGCAATGATACGAAAAAATCATGCTGATTTCGTTGTCAAAAAAGATTTTTATGCGTATTTTTGTGGGCAACAATCAGATAAATCGGGATTATTAAAGTCCAAAGCATGAAAAAACTGATTCTTTTGTCAATCATCATGATAGTATCGATATCTGTATCGGCGCAAGACATCGCAAGGTTTGTCAGCAGGCAGATGGAGACTTACCCTCAATCTCGTCTACTCGACATTTATAAGTCGTGCTTCCAGGACTATATGGGTGCAGAACATCTGGTGACTGACCGGCAGCGGGTGAAAGCCTACCTTGATGAAGAGCTGAATACCACCACACTTGAAGACCTCCTTCCTTGGCTATATGAACCTTGTGGTGCAGAGGGCAACTACGTGCGTGTGGTATAAAAGTAGTATTCTGAAATGAATTTGCCAAACGTCCGAACTTTCTTAAAGGGAGTCAATCTCACGGTCCTTCTCGGACTAATGGAAAAGTCAGTTATTCTTCTTTCATAAGTGTTATGTGTTATGGTTTCAATAATGGCATCTGGATGCCAAAATTGGTAAGTGCCTTCACAATCTTGTTCTTGTTGGATTCTTGTCTTGCTCTATCTTGTCTACAATGGGTCATCATTGCCAACATCTCTCAAAAGATCCAAATCGGGCATTTGGTATTGTAGGGAAGAGGTGTCAATCTCGTCAGATTCCTCTTCAGAATTCGGGAAAGGGTTGTCAGACGTTTCCTCTTTACCTATCGGCATCTTGAGATGGTCCATGAATTCTGGCCATTTAGAGCAAATCGAGTTCCACCATGTTCTCAGTTCACTGAAGAAATGGTTCAAATCTTTGAGTATTTCTTCTTTATTGTTGATAATATCAAGTGTGAAAAGTTGCCAGTCATTCTCATAGATGACGGTTCTGCACACTTTCAACTCACCGGAATACCTGTACATCGTGTAGTCAGACTCCTCTTCACCGGAAACATAGAGGACGGCCGACGGTTGTCCATCAGGAGTGTCAATAGAGCCGTCTATGGTGAACGTTCCTGTTACAGCCTTGTAAGTCTTGCCGTCATTTCCGACAATTGTTTGGACATGTGTACTGCAGTCAGGAGAGTTTTCTGCCACTTCCAGCAAGAACTGCCGATTCTGTCTTTCATCACCATTGTAGAATTTCACCCATACCTCTTCTCCTGTTTCGGCTTTCTTTTCAAAGTGCTCGTGTGAGAATGGCGATTGGGCGTACAATTCAACCTGAAGGTCATTTGTTCTCTTGAGTAGTTTGATGTTGTATTCATGCATATCTTTAAATGTTTTTTCTATGATTGTCTATCTGGACGGTTGAGGAATCTCTTCGGCAAAGGTATGGTATTGTATCGGATAAGTGGCTTTTTATATAGGTATAAGTGACGATGGAGGACTTTGCTGTCAGAATCTTATGCTTGACAGAACCTGACACAATTCATAGAACAAATAATTGAGGTGATTTGAACCAGCATATATAAGAATGTTTACTATATATCTATTTGCTTGGATGAAAACCACTCGTTAAAAACGATTTCGTCCGAATTAATTGCATTTTAGACATATTCATCATACTTTTGCAGGAAATATGATAAACATTCAAGAGGCAACCAAGGAACAGTCGGCTGATATAGCACGGCTTATCATGATGGCAATGACTGACGATCAATGGTAATGGTAAAGAATGAGTCCTTTGTCTTGTTGATAGTACAACCTTTCAAGTATTCTTGAAGTTTGGCGAAGTTGTCGTCAATATACTCCTTCATCAAATCCAGCCATAATGTTTTTTTTCTTCTCCGTCTTTCTTAGTAAGGGATAATGGTCAGTATGTTTAACGTAAGTGCAAAATTAGTCATTTTCCCTCAAAATACCGTATGTTTGCTTCGATGAATCTTATAAAATACAGGTTGTCGTTTTTTATACCTATATAGACAACATCGTTTTAAAATATAGCACATACCTTTGCGAAGAAATTAAAATAGAGGAGAAATGGCAGACAACAAGAATGTAAATGGAGATTTTGGACAAACGAGTTCAAACTGCGATGACATATTGAACACCCCAGAAGATATGAATGAAGACAATCCTACTGAGGAAGGTCTTTCGTGCTTTATTGGGGAATATGATTGGGTTCATGGTTTTAGCAAAGGTGATGTTGTGTGGTATTACCTAAACTCGAGCTATGTCATCAAGCGTTCAAAGATCGTGGAGATGAAAGCGACAGAGGGAGCCATTGCAAAAAATAGGCTCTTCTTGGAGAATGGAGATGAGGTGGGCGTATATAATGCTTATCATTCCAAAAAGTCAGCTTTAAAGCATCTGATAAGGCAAGTGACAAGCGAAATCAGTCAATATAAGATCACGCTGGCAAGTACTCAGCACCGCCTGGAAGATTCTGAGAGGAGATTAAGGGTGTTGGAGAAGAATGTCTCTAAGATAGAAAAAAAGGAGATGTCTAAGAAGAAGGATTGGACGTTTTCTGAAGTCTATGAGCAACGGTCAGATATTCTTGCCCATCCTGAAGAGTATGAAAGCATCATTACCCATTTCTCGGCTGGAGGACTTGGTGGCTGTGCTTATGGCAGAAATATATCTATCGCTACCCTCGTCCGCTGCTGGGAGCATCCCGAATTCCGGATGTCATGCCCTGAATGTGATGGAGAAGCCTTGATTACTATGTTTGCCGGGGCAGTCAACTCAGGAGGGTATTGGGCACTGAGATGCTTTTGTCCTACCTGTGGGAAAGAGCATTATTTTCATCGTTATGATAGTTATGAAATGCATCATCACTGGTCCACACTTGCTCGCATCGCCCATGAATGTGCCCACGAATGTTCTGCGTCCAACAAAGTCCATGAAAGGGAGGGGGATACCCCCTGAGAATTAATATCAAGAAAATGGACCCATCAAAATAATGTAGAACTTGGCTTTCGGAGAAAATAAGATACGGTCCCGAAAGGAAAATAAAAACTTCGTTGCTTGTTATTCATTTCTCTCATCTTTCACTATCTTTGCATTTGATCATTGACTGCCCGTGGCTATCCAGCCCGACACTTGACTACTCATCGTCTGCTGATAACGGCAGATGTCGGCAGTGGAAACGCTGACCGATACCATCGTTTGCTACTGGATTCTGCGCCTTGCTCGCTCTCGCTTGACCTTTGCAATTGCAAACCTCGGTCCTGCGGACGCTCGCTTTGCTTCGGCAAAGGTCCCGCGCTCGATCTCACAAACTTGAATCCATTTTCCAGAAGTAACTGCTGGTGCCACGGGCAAGTCATTGACCTCAATCATCCATCAACTCATCTCAAAGAGAACTATGCAAAATGACCTTCATGATTACCTTGCCTCTCAGATAGGAGTGGACACGATAACCGAATTGTGTCGTTCGCTTAATGAGATAGGGCCTTATGTGTCCGATTTGTCTTTCGCCGACCCTCTCACAGTGAAAAAGTTACTGAGTTATGTGACAGTTCAAGCACGACGTGACGCATATCGCCAGTTTCATATCCCCAAGAAATCGGGCGGGGAACGGGTCATCACCGCTCCTGATGGAGAACTGAAGGATATTCTCACCACCATGGCGTTCATTTTTTCAGAACTCTATGTACCCACTAAAAATGCCATGGCATTCACAAGAGGGAGGTCGGTAGCCGACAACGCCAGGGCGCATGTGGGACATCATTATGTACTCAACCTTGATTTGAAGGATTTCTTCACCACCATCTCGGCTTTGGATGTGGAACGAGGTCTGAACAAGATTGGTATTTCACCGCTTGTATCACGTGACCTGGCATCGATTTGCACCTATCCTGTTTATGAGAATCAAAGGATTCATAATGTTCTGCCCCAGGGGTCGCCGGCATCGCCAGTCTTGTCCAACATATGTGCCATGACTCTTGACAGGCGACTTGAAGGACTGGCCCGACGTTTTCACCTGACTTATACTCGTTATGCCGATGACATGACATTCAGCAGTAATCACAATGTGTATCATGATAGAGGGGATTTTATGAGTGAACTCAACCGCATTATCTCCGAATGTAGGTTTACTGTCAATCTTTCGAAGACCCGTTTGCAGAAACGAGGGTCTAGGCTGGAGGTGACCGGCCTGAATGTTGGAGAGCGTGTTAATGTATCACGCCATTATGTGAAGACATTGAGAGTTATGATACATCATATCGCCATCAATGACCAGCCGACGAAACATGATGTCAATGTAGCCAAAGGGAAGCTCAACTATCTCCGTATGGTGAAGGGGAAGCACGACTCGACCTACATCACTTTGTTGGTGAAACTGAAACAGGCCGTTGCCGGCAAAAAATTATGCTGAACATATTTTGGGGAAACCCTAATATACAAAAAATATGTATGTTGCAATACATGCAGCTTGTCTATAACAAGTGAACTGGTCGTCCTTAAACTCCAAGCCGAATTGGGGGGCGAAATGGTGGACTAAAAGTCTTATAACGCTTGTTGCGCTGTTATTAAAAAGTGCGTCTGACCATCACTGCAGGTCGGACGCACTTCATGTATTCGGGATTCATAAATATGTTTGACGATATTTACAGGTCGCCCTTGAACGATTTCACCGGATTGCCGCGCTCCAGCGTATTGTGGTTCATCCAAACATCCCGTGTCCGGCTTATTTGCTTTTCCTCTTCAATGGCAGAGAGCTTCATCATCAACCGTTCATGCGCCAGCTTCTTGTTTTGAGTCTGAGAGCGCATGTCCGATGCCACCACACTGATGCCTGTAGGCTGATGTGTTGCCCTGACAGCGGTCTCCACCTTGTTCACATTCTGTCCGCCAGGTCCGGATGCTCGGAGCGTATCATAGTTAATGTCTCGCTCACTGACCTTGGCCTTTTCCAACGGTTTGAATGCATGAACGCCCACGAACCAGTTCTTGCGGCGGTGCCACGGACGGAAAGGATTTTTCTGTGCCACCCAAAGCACAGACCCCTCCCATTCGTCGATCAAGATGCTGATGTTGTCACCTTTTACGGCAAGGGTGCCGGAGAACATACATCCGTCGTTCGGGCCATCCTCATGTTCCACCAACTCTGTCTTAATACCAAGTTTTTGAGCCTGCTCAATGATCTTCCTCATAACGAGCACCACCACACGGCAGCACTCCACGGGACCGCGTCCCGATGTGATTTGTATATACGTCTTTTCCATATTATTCCTCACTCATTCTTACAATTTTTGGGATGATGGTCCCCTCTATGTTCACTAACTCTTTCTGTGCCTCCATCACGGCATGGATATTCTTGTAGGCCATGGGTGCTTCCTCGGTGGTTCCACCGATAAGCGAGACACCACATTCTGCCAAATGCTTTCGAAGTGCATAACGGCTGATGCTGTTGTGTGCGTCAAGGCGTGACATGGTACGTCCGGCACCATGAGAAGCGGAAAACAGTGACGCCCTGCTTTCTTTTCCCGAGACAATGAAACCTGGTGTGGCCATACTTCCTGGGATGATGCCCAATTCACCCGCATGGGCAGGTGTTGCCCCTTTACGATGAACGATGGCTGTAGTTCCATCGCCGAGTGTCTCGCGCCATGCGAAGTTGTGGTGGTTGCTGATATTTGCCAATGGCTTCAGCCGCAGTGCCCTTGCCACATTCTGATGGATACAGTCATGGTTGGCGGCGGAATAGGCTCCCGCTATCTCCATACATTTCCAGTATTGTTGCCCCGACTCGCTGTCCAGGCTCAGCCAGGCAAACGGTCCTGCGTGTCTGGGAAGTCGGCATGTCTCTTTGGCGATGGCTGTGAAATGGTCGGCGATGGCTGCCCCCAACCCACGGCTACCAGAATGGCTCAAGATACCGAGATAGCGGCCCTCGTTCATCCCCATGGCATTGACTGGTGGGAGCACCACCTCGCAGATATCCACAAAGTGATTGCCCCTGCCGCTGCTACCCAGTTGTCGGATGGCTTTTTCGCGCATTTTTATCAGGATAGGGATGTCGCGCCACTCGCACCTGTCGAACAGCGGATGGTATGTCCTGTAAGGGAGGATGCCGTCGAGTCCGAAGGCTGTGTGATTATTCAGTGCCTTGACGGCACGGTCGTAGTGTTTCTCCAAATAGTCGGGTTCAGCATCAAGGATGGTCAGGCTCATGCGGCAGGCGATGTCCTTTCCCACGGCATAGGGGATGACCATATGGCTGTCGGTGGCCAACACGCCGCCGATGGGCAGTCCGTATCCTGCGCATCCGTCAGGCATCAGTGCCCCTGCAATGGCTATTGGCAGTTGCATGGCTACCTCCATTTGTCTTTTGGAGAGTTCGTCAATGCCATCCGTTCCATAGATGGAGAAAGGGAGAGAGGATTCTCTCAGGTAATAGGAGGTGGGAGAAGAAACATGGGGTGCCAGTACTGAGGCGAGTTTCCCCCAGACTCTGTCTTCCTCATATTCTTCTGGGCATCGGATGATGTCCTCCAAGGTCGAGAGAATTTGCTGTTGTGTATCGTGTTTGCAGTATTTAGCGATGGTCGCCATGGCTATGCTGCGAGCCATGTTGTCGCTGTACCCCAGTCGGGTCAGCACTTTTGGTTGTATATTGCCCATGATAGGTGTATAAAGTTTGAAACATGGCAGGGCATTCTACCTGCCGTTGATTAAAATGGATGAAATGGATGAAATGGATGAGAAACGGTCACACTTAATATTCTACAACCAAGAGGCTGCAGTTTCCGTTTCTCTGCTGGGTGTTTGTTCTTACTTTATACTCATTCGTTCGACCCTTTCTCCAATGGCTAAAAGGGTTTGACATAAAATCAGTGCAAATATAGAAGATAAGCTTGGAAATGCCAAATTTATATACGTATAATTTGAAATTTTATGTGTTTTTTATAAGTATATATATAGACCCTGTTTGTAGAAAAAGCGTTATATTTGCATTTCAATTGTATACGCAGGAAAGGAAAAAGATATGAATACAGAAGAGCATTTAAGAAGATATTTCAATCAGGTCAGTAATCTGACTGCCGTATGCAAGTCGAATCTCACGTGGTCAGGTAGGGAATATCCTGAATTGGAAGAAGGTGAGACATACCAAATCTCTCATTTCGGGGTTTTCAGCTCATCGTCCTACGTCATGCTAAAAGAATTTGAGAACACGGAGTTTGAGTATATGAATTATGAGGCACAGTGCTTTGAAATATATGAGAATGGGGAATGCATTGACGGGAAATATGTCCATGACCCTCGCTTTTGGGCACCCTATCTTCGTGAGAGATACAGGAGATTCGTTCCATGTGAATTTGCAGATGACATGGAGAAATATGCGATTCCAGCCCACCTCAAGAATATCGAGCGGGAATATGACGTGAGGATTCTTCTCGCAGTGGAATCTGGCAGTCGTGTATGGGGTTTTGAGTCGTTGAACAGCGATTGGGATGTACGCTTCATCTATGTCCACAAGCCGGAATGGTATTGCCGTGTGGAGGAGGAACAGCAAGACGTTATCGAGCACTTCTATGAAGATGGTGTGGATTTGGCAGGATGGGAGTTGAGAAAGGCGCTGTCGATGTTCAGGGAGAGCAACCCGCCTCTACTCGAATGGCTGAATTCGCCAAAGGTATATTATGTGGATGAAGACTTCGCCAAGCGTATCCATGCTGCCGAGAAGGATTTCTTCAATCCAGCAAAGGCCATGTACCACTACAACCATCTCTATAGTAAGTTCAACGAACGGTTTCTCCAGCAGGAAGATATCCCCATGAAGCAGTTTCTCTACTACCTTCGTGGTGTGTTGGCTTGCAAGTGGATTGAGACCAAACAATCCATGCCGCCTATAGAGTTCAATGAATTGCTTGACGCTACTGTTGACGAAAAGAATGTCAAGACTAAGGTTGAAGAACTCATAGAACTCAAGAGGGAAGGAAAGGAGTGTGACATGCTTACTGTCGATGAGTCACTTGTGCAATACACTCGCCTATGGGCAGATTATTACAATGAGCGGGTAGGTACATTCCGACCCGAGGAGAGCAAGGCTTCGTCAGAGATATTGGATTCTATCTTGTTTGATATGGTGCATAAGCATTCATGACGAAGTTGACGGTGGTGGTACCTTTTGTATGGTAAGCGAAGGTTTATCAAAACAGGAACTTCGCCTTTATGCTCATCAAAATCAATGTTGCTATTTTTCATCTCTTATCCATAAAATAAAAGATCTTTATTTACGTTTCAAATGGCCATAGAGGCATTGAGGGCATCTGAAACCGTTTGAATTAAGGCAGGAGGGACACACCCTGTACCCACATTTATCACAAGTCCACCAACCTTGAAAGTAATCAGGATAGCGGTCTCCACATTTTTGGCAAGGTATATACATAAGAGTAGTTTTAAAGGATTATTGTTATTTGGCTGTACAAAGATAGGTAAGATAATCCAAATTAGCAAGCACTTTGCCAGTAAGTTTGGGTATTACCACATCAACGCCCCTAACTATGAATGTGTTTTCTGCATTGGATGAATTTACTGTTTTCTATGGGACTCGGATTTTACCATCCTAGTGCCATTTATCCCCACAGGAATTGGAACAAGCCGGTAAAATTGGGTGCCTTCTCTGTTCTATTGAAAGAGGATGCATCCTTTGTTTTGGTAACGTTCAACCCATACTTTTCGTTGATTTCATTAGCTATCCTCATAAACTCCCTGCCATGGTCTTTGTTGTCCTTAATGCCGTTCCAGGCGATATAATAGTGAATGAGCTCATGAACCATTATTT
>Ga0256407_10004360_pt1 | contig 23736 bp, 21 predicted proteins | sample RumenRJG_04DNA_FD_193489 | JGI IMG/M metagenome (GOLD analysis project Ga0256407, IMG submission 193489) | Bovine rumen microbial communities from Lethbridge, Alberta, Canada - RJG_04 | ecosystem: Host-associated > Mammals > Digestive system > Stomach > Rumen | place: Canada: Alberta... | reverse complement strand
CCCTCCAACCTCTATCATCGTCTCTGCTGTGTCCCGATGTCTTTGGATTGGGACAATTGTCCCTGGCTCCATGGCATTGAACATCCTCTGCACCTTATCATCCAAAGACTCGTGCAGATTGTAGTTCATCCGCAATCTCGGATTTGCTTTCGCCTGCTCAGAGATCTTATTTAGTAGTTTATTGTCAATCAGCATTATAATGGAAGATAGAAGAGGGAAGAAGGAAGTTGGGTTTTTTAACCTTACAACTCAATCAAATTATCTGCCTAAACCTTAAAATAATTCTTTTGATTGAATATACAATCAAATCCAAAACTGAGTGTAAAAGAACTGTTGGCTCTTTTGCCACAATTTCTTATTCTTCATTTTTGAAATACAACGTATAGTACTCCATTCCTTTTGCTTCGTCATAGCCCCTTTTAATCAAACCTTCTCCTCCATGAACATAAATATGGAAGTTCTTATCGAGTTTGATAACTCTTTTCAACAAACGTGAAGACTTCTTAACTGCACTAGCAGAAATATCAAATTGATCAACCTGTTCAAAGTTGTTCTTTGCCATATATGATTCCACGTATTCTCCAAAGTCTGATGCCATTTTCTCACTACCCATCACCTTATTGCTAAAGTCATCAATGTCAAAACTATCGTTCTCTTGGAAGTAGCGAAGAGACTTGTCCATCAATTCTACTTGCTCGCCCTTGTTTACATCCTTGTCTGTTGGAAGTTGCTTTGTGATGAAACTTTTTGTGGCACTCAGTATAGAACGTGTAAGTAGGTACTCATCAGAACGGGGTTTAGCTTGTAGGAAATCCTCTATCCAATATTTGGCTCCGTTTTTGTTGGTGTTATCTATGACGGAAAGTTGATACCCTGTTCCTTCATCAATTTTGAATATCAATGCGGCTTTGTCGACTCGACGCAAGTCAAAACCCCTCAAGGTAGTTATACCAGACTTTTCTCCATTACATTCCAGTGACAAAAAACTTGTAGTATTTTCACACTTATATAAGCCTATGGTATCGGTGATATAACCATCCACCTCACAGCCTGTGAAATAAACTACGATGAAATCACCGCTCTTTATTCCAGGCCGTTCACTTCTCTCATAAAGAACTTTAGCCAGTAGTTTTGACTGATCCAATAAAAGATCTGGGTTTAAGAAAATCTTTTGAATACAAGCCATTGTTTCGTTAAACTCTAATCCAACCTCATTTTTAAAACAATACTTTTCATCATTTTTGAATGAAGAAAAGCAGTAGGAGATAAGGTTATTTCGAGAATCATCATCAAGTTGCAAGACATCATTTGACAACACAATACCTTCATCTAGTACCTTGCTTCCAATATGGTGCAAGCACGCAGCTTTTATTTGAGTAATCTCAGTTAAGAACATAATCCTTATTTTTTTTGTTCAGTATCGTCAATTAGCATCGCATACATATCCTTCACAACAATGATGATAAGAGCAATATATTGAAGCAAGAAAAAGGAAAAAAAAGAATTCCTTATAGAAAACCACCAAATATTCGATGCCTTAATCTGCGGCAGGATAAAGGCAAGAATTATGATCAACCCAGCTAAGAAAATAGAAAAAGAAATCCTAGCCACCGTATTACGGGTAAAAACCTGATAATTCTCAAGATAACGTTTATCCTCATCATTGCCGCTATTAAAGTCAACCTTGCGTTTCAGGAAATGTTCCACCACGATAAAAATCACAGAGAACATCAAAGCAGAGAATATACCTATAGGGCCAACGATATCTCCAAATAAATTGAGTGATTGGTCTACATATAAAGTATACAAGCCCACTACAATTGCCAAGACTACAGGAATCACGTAGAACAAGATAACCGAATCCTTCAATGAGGCTAAGGCACTTTTGATTATTTCAAACATAATCACTAACCCTTTCTATAACCTATCTCTTTCTGCATCGTTTCCAGTATGAAATTGGTATGCTTAGATAATTTATCAAAATCGTAAGTATTACTGCCAATAATCATTATTTCCTCTGGGAGAACGTAATACGCGAAATTTCGTAGGCGTTGTTTGTCATAATTCATTTTGGTCTGATGGCCTTCATCGTCCTCATATACCGCTACCACTTTATTATCCTCGTCAGCCTTTAATTCAAGAGCTTCAATATCGGTATTCAAAGGCTTCCCATTGTTGCTGAACACATCCCAAAAATCTAAAACTGACTTTCTGAAACCTGTCACAACTATTTTTACCCGCAGATTATCGAAGTCTGCGAACAAAGGATTGATCAATTTTCTACTATCTTTTGAAAGATTGTCTTTCAAATAGGAAACAGAAACCACGTTGCTGCGCTTGTTTCTATCTTCTATAAAAGACTTTGGAAAGTAAGAAGTAGGCACTAACCGGAACCCTTTACTTTGAACGAACTTCGTAAAATGAAGACGTACTAATTCGGAGATGTTCGAGTTTGAATAACTTTGAATCATCAACGCACCAGAACTATAGTCTACCGGCAACCAAAATTTGATAAAAAACCTAGAAGCGACAACATCGTCATTAGCGACTGTTCCGGTAGACTTCTTCGAATTCTTACGTTTATAAATCTGCTGTACCCGATTGGTCGAGCCTCCATTTACCTCTCCATTAAGTATATTCTTTTGTGAATCAAAAGTATGCTGACACTCAGATGTTACAGTAATAGCTCTATCTCCGTCTTTGTTCATATGAAACTCATTCTGGAAATACTCCACGAATCTTGTCCACAAAAGGGGAAGAGCTTTACCTTTATCCTTGTCAAACTGCTGTAGTAATTCGGAATAGTTACAATTCTCCCAAGAATCTCCTTTTTCCCCTTTCACTTTCTTTTGAATAGTGATGCGATGGATTTCAAGTCTTAATTTTGTAGCCATATTTGTTAATACAAGTCTTAACTGATGTGAATTATCGAGCTTGCGAGGACAATTCGATAAGAACCGAGATGAATTAGTACCGATTAAAAATTCAGTTTCTAAGCAATAATCTAATAACCTTTTTGCTGCTATTTGAAGGGCATAACTTCAGCTAAGAATTATGCTAAGCAATAATACTGAAGAAATCAGTACGTCACTCCTTTATTATACGAATTCTGAAGACCAGAAAGGAGGCGGGCCTCTTCTTCGATTAATAAATCTATGTATTTCCTATCGTCGGCTGTTATATAGCCTAAATCCTCGGCTATGTCAAACTGAGAAGAGACTTCCATCAATGAGCCGTATGAAATTTCAATGAAATGGGACAGTACCTGGAAACACCTTCAGCGATGTTGGAAGTAGTTGACACGGAAGCTCGACGAAGCTGATCACACATTGCATAGCGCTCTTCAGATGGGAACTTCTTCAGTAGTTTATACGTTCTCTTCACTACTTCCTTACCCTTTTGATATGCTATCAATTTTCGGTAGCCGAAGATTTCCATTGTTGTTTAGTTTAGAGTGTAGGGTTTAGAGTTTAGAGTAGTGGCGCTGCGCTCGGATAATTAAGAGTTTTAAGTTATTAGTGGGTCCTAGCGTAACTATTAATCTCTCAACTTATTTACTGCTCTAAACTCTCAACTATCAACTCTCAACTTTTTTGAGTTTAGAGTTTAGAGTTGTTGTCGCTGCACTCGGAGTTTAGAGTTTTTAAGTTTTATTGGGGTCCGGAATTACTTTCCACTCTCAACTAATGAAACTACTCTCAACTATTAACTCTCAACTATTTTGAGTTTAGAGTTTAGAGTTTTAAGAATTTGTTTGTTCATGCAATACTCTCAACTTTTAACTATTAGAGGCTAAAAAATTATACAATTAATCCTGAGCTAATATTTGTCTAACACTTGAGATGAAGGACTGAAAACTAGTAGACTTATTACCTTCAATGTCCATATGATTTGCGATTTCTCTAGCAATTGCTATTTGTGAATAATTTCCAACTATTTTCTTTAACTCCTGCTTGGGGTTTGCACAATCGTCAGGCTGTCGAAATTTTTTCTTACCTCTGAAGGCAGCGGCATGAAACCGAGGAAATACTTGTTCTAAAGCATCTAAATCACCTAAATACCAAGATTCCAATTCATGGCATACAATACGTACTTTGAAAGGTACGATATTACCATCTTTTTGCGCATCTTCACATATGCCAACAAGAAGATTCTTTAATCTATGACAATCATTGTTGTCCTGATCTTGCATAACAATGAATCCTGTTGTAAAATCTCTCTTGCTTGCTACATGTATCTTATGAGGAATGGACAACTGCAAATCTCGTTTACCTTCGTGCGGACGGACAAAACAATTCTCATTTAGAGCCCAACCTTCTGGTAACACTTTTGGAAGTATAACCTTCAACACCTCAGCAATAGAAGGCTCTTCTACTAAAATCTCTAATCTGTCCATGAATCATCTATCAAAATGGTCCGCTACCTACTAAGTAGCCTTGTTTCCATAGCCAACCTAGACGATCGCCCTCACGATAAAGAGACACAACTTCCACATTATCTGATGCCTTTTCGATAATTGTCTTACCATTATCCTTTCTTAACCAGAACAACTCTTCTGGCTCCAATGCATTTACAAAATCAGGTGAATGTGTAGAGATAAAAACTTGACCTCCCTTACGAGAATATTCTCGAAATTCTTCGGCCAATTCTTGCAAAAGATCTACATGAAGATAATTCTCAGGTTCCTCGACGCAGAGTAAAGGATGTTTTTCAGGATCATTGAGTAATACAAGATATGCAAACATCTTTATGGTTCCATCAGAAACATAACGAGCCACAAATGGGTCTTCAAAGCTACCATCTTTAAACTTTAAAACTATACGTCCATCCTGTGTTTCTTCTGCCTCTACGTCTTCCATTCCTGGAACACGTCGTTTGAATTTATCAATAATGGAATTGAAAACATCTGGGTTATTTTCTTTGATAAATCGAGTAACCTGAGCTAAATTGTCTCCTGACTCTGACAAATGTTCACTTAAAGCGACATCTTCAACTCTTCGAGCTACCTGTATTTGAAAATTGGACACAAACCAACTATCCAAAAGACGACGAAATGAACTTATAGCTTTAAATTTCTGGAATTGACCTAATCCCTTGATTGCTAAAATATCAGGAGAGTCGAGTCGTTGCTCTTCGCGTTTATCCTGAAAGTCAATCTGCCCATCAAAGTAATCTACCTCATTAGTTATGGCTGTTCCAACACCGTTATGAAAATCAAGAAAACTATAAGGTTTACCGTGCTGTCCTCTCCTATATTTCAAAACTTCAGCTTTCACCACAGGTTTTCCGTTTTCTAATCCTATGGAGAGACTATATGTAATAAGAGGTTGACGTTTGCCTTCTATATCATCATTGCGGAACTTTATCTCTATTTTAATCGGACCATTTCCGTTTCGTGAATATACCTCACGGAAACCGCCGCGTTTATTCAAAGCTATCCTTACATTTGCCCTTAAGGAATCACTCAAGAATCCAAATACGTCAAATAGGGTTGTTTTACCTGCTCCATTAGCTCCAAGGAAGACAGAAAAATTGGAGAGGTTATTAATCTCCATATTTCGGTATACCTTGAAGTTCTCTATTCTAAGTTTTTCGATTTTCATCTCGTTATGTTTTTCAAACAGTTAATCGGATTCTATATTAATTTCAATGAAGTGTCTATAATAGAATTCTAAAATTTTGAACAGGCATAATAAAAAATCTATAAGTTTTCAATTTGATCTCTGGATGAGAATTTAATTAATAATCATTCTTCGACCAACAAATGTTTCTTACCTCTCAACTTTACACGGCTGCTATCAACTTTCAACTTTCAACTCTCAACTATTTTGAGTTTAGAGTTTAGGGTTTAGAGTTTAGAGTAGTGGCGCTGCGCTTGTAGTTTAGAGATTAAAGTAATTAGTGGGTTCCAGGCAATACTCTCAACTCTAAACTTGAATAAACTGCTCTCAACTCTAAACTATCAACTCTCAACTATTTTGAGTTTAGAGTTTAGTGTTTAGAGTTTAGAGTAGTGGCGCTGCGCTTGTAGTTTAGAGTTTTTAAGTTTTATTGGGGTCCGGAATTACTCTCCACTTTCAACTTAATAACTACTATAAACTATCAACTCTCAACTATCAACTATCAACTATCAAAACTACTCTCAATTATCAACTATCAACTCTCAACTTAACACGGCTACGCCTGAGCTAGCCACACTCGAAGAGTGACCACCTCGCGCATCCGCCTATAAAGTGGGGCAAAGATATATAAAAATATCGGGATGGCAAAAATATGTCACGAAAATCTAAGATTATTGTACGTTTTGACATTAAATTCCAACGAATTGATAGTTATGGGTGTGAATTTTGGAGGACTTCGGGGGTCTCGGATACATTATTTATATTATAGAAGACTTTCAAAAGAAGATGAAAAATGGATTTGCAATGATGAGGTGGCTACAATAAGCCACCTTGGTGACTGCCATAGTGTCATCACCTGAAAGCGAGCTTTCTGCTGCTGACTCTATGACATCCACCACCCATTCTGGGCTACATCATTGCAAATCGAAAATATCTTTGAAAAATCTTTAAAAATATTGCCTGTCCCCCTCTCTTATAAAAAAATGTTCGAACTGTTATTTTTAACACGAATTGCCATGAATTGATCACGAATTTTTCATGAATTATATTTATTGCTGACGCAAGAAATCTTTGAGGAAATCTTATGAAGAAATAATGCCTAGTCAAACGATTGTGGGGATAAAACGATATTTCCACATTTGATTTCCTCAATGATTTCTATCCGAAGGATATAAACACCCGCAGAATTTTAGCTATAATAGATTGGGATAGCTAATATTTTTAAGTATTTTAAAAGATATTTTCGATTCATAAACTATGATAGCCTCGAAGAGGTGATGATTCGATTGAAAGGTGTAGGTGAAAGCTCGCTTTCAGATACATCTGTCAAACTAATCATCAGAACTGACTGATGTCAGTTCCATAGTTCATGAATCCATTTTTCATCTTTTATAAAATATTGGGCTGGATAGCTTTTTTGGCGAAGCCTTTTTTCTGCTCCACATATAGTGGAGCATTTTTATTCTTCGAAAAGCTTAATAGATGAAACCAAAGAGCCAGAGGGGAATGCGATGACCATGACCGACCTCGGTATCATCTACCGCAAGATAACTATTGGCGACATCTGCTATCTGGTCGTAAGTCTTCTTGCGTCCTCCGACCTCAAATAGATAGCGATCGTCAACCAGGAAATCACCCTGTTGTGGATACTTGACATCATGCGCTACGTGCAACTGACTATAAAAGAAGGTTTCGCGTTCGTTGCCTTTATCGACCGATGGACAAAGGACATGCATCAAGTTGGTGTTACCCAAGTAAATCTTGTCGGGTTTATACAATAACTTGTAGTTCTTTACCTTTGAGGTGAGTAGCGTCAGGAGCTGAGCCTTATCGAGCGCATAGAGCATTCGCAAGCCCAGTTCGTTGTTGGTGACCAACTGCTTCCAGAGTTCGGACATATTGGGTTCGAATGGCACGCGTTCGCTGATAATCATAATCAGCTTCTTCACTTTCTGCAATGTCTCGAAGGACATGTTCTCAACTGCAGGCAGGTCACTGTCGATGACTACCGACACTGCTTCACGGAGACGTGATGGATAATCCTCCCCTGCCTCACGATAGAATGGATAATAGCCATGAGACAAATAAGACTCGAAATGTGAAGCGACCTTAACATCCTTCACGATACGCATAGCATGTTGCACATGATGCTCCAACAAGTCTTCGAGCGGAATTGCCGGCACATGGAGGATGCCTTCGAATGCAAGATATTCCCTGAATGAAAGACCATGCAACGTATATGTCGTCTGCCGACGCGAAAGATCAACCCTGGCATTGTCCATCATCAGCAGCGAACTGCTTGTATAGACAATACTCATGTCGGGATAACTATCATAGATGTTTTTCAAAGTCTCGGACCACTTGGCATAACGATGCACCTCATCGAGATACAGACGTGTGATGCCATGCTGATCGGCCCAGTCAACCAGATCGATCAAAGAATGAGTCGAAAACCAAAGGTCGTCGAGCGAGGCATAGAGAGTCTGGTCGATATCCTCATAGTTTTCAAGGATGTGCTGCAGGAGCAATGTTGTCTTACCTACTCCACGCGCTCCCTTAATTCCGATAATCCTGGCTTTCCAGTTGATCTCGCTAAAGAGATAACGCTTAAATCGCAGATCAATCTTGGCAATCTTGCGATGATAGTTGTTGAAAAGACTTTGCAGTTCGACTGTATCCATACTTCTTTATGATTTTATGACCCTGCAAAGATAGGGATTTATATTTTAAACTACAAATATTTTAATGATTTTTATATTTTAAACTATAAAACAATAAGAAAAAAAAAACTTAGAAAGGTGTAGGGACTGCGTCCCAGTTGCTTTCAAAGAGAAAAAGTCCTCCTTTCAGGAGCTAGAAAAAAGCTGACGCAGAATAGCCATCCGGTCCTCACATACATTCGATGTGTATTGCTAACGCAAGAAATCATTGAGGAAATCTTTTGAGGAAATAAAGCGTGGTCAAGCATTTGTAGGACAAACCTCCATTTCCACATTTGATTTCCACATAGATTTCTATCCGAAGGATATAAACACACGCAGAATTTTAGCTATAATAGATTGGGATAGCTAATATTTTTTAAGTATTTTAAAAGATATTTTCGATTCATAAACTATGATAGCCTCGAAGAGGTGATGATTCGATTGAAAGGTGTAGGTGAAAGCTCGCTTTCAGATACATCTGTCAAGCTAATCATCAGAACTGACTGATGTCAGTTCCATAGTTCATGAATCCATTTTTCATCTTTTATATAAGCTTAGGGTCTGGATAGTTTTTATGGATGAAGTCCTTTTTTCTGCTCCACGATGTGGAGCATTTTTATCTTCATTGGTGTTGGCACATCGCAGATGTGCGCATAGAATTAGTGCCAGTCGGCTAAGAGGACTTGTTCTCATAGAAGACTGACACTAAGGCTATGCATCGGGACAAAGTCCCAACACCGATGAAGTTTTTTTTGAAAAAATTATCGAGAATCAGATCTCGGTGACGTTTTCGTGGTTGCGGTACTTCTCGATAATTTCAGAGATGGCGACGCTTTCGCGACGACGGAGCTTGTAGCAGCTCTTGCGATGGTTGACAATCATCGAGAACCACTCCTGAATCTCGTAGCGGAGGCCTTCGCCATCGTAGCTGTAGAAGTACTTCTTGTTCCTGGTCTGGTCTTCGTAACGCACCTCAAAGAAACTGGTGAGCCACCATGGGGCGGGCACGTAGATGTAGCCCTTGGTGCCACTGATGACGAGGTTGCCTTCGGTCTTGACGCCAATGCCGAGGGTGAAGGAGGCGGTGGCATGGGGATAATTGATGACGCCCTTGGTGTAGATGTCGACTCCATTCTCCATACGGCTGTGGAAATTGACGTCGTGCCAGTCGATACCGAGAAGCTTGACGATGGCCATCACCGTCAACGGGGCATGTTCGGTCATAGCACCACCTGCCTGCGCTGCATCCAATTCACGGATGGGCGGATCGACCATCTTACTCAATGATGCCTGCACATCGACTACATCGCCAATGATGCCGCTTTTAACCAAGGTAACAACATGACCAAAAGCGGGACAATAGGCAGTCTTGCTGGCTTCCATAAGGATGAGGTCGCGTTCCTCGGCGAGATGATAGAGTTCAAGAGTTTCGGCCTTGCTAAGCGTGAAGGGGATTTCGCACAATACATGCTTGCCTGCAAGAAGACTGCGCTTGGCGTAGTCGTAGTGCGTGAGATGCGGGGAGGCAATATAAACAGCATCGACGTGGGAGATGAACTCGTCGAAGTCGGTGAAGCCTTCAATGCCGTGTGCCTTGGCGAAGGCCTCTGCCTGTTCCTTGTCGGGATTCAGGACTGCCACTACCTCTGCCCCATTCACCACCTTGGTCTCGGGCACGAAGCGATGTGCGATGCGACCACTACCGATGACTCCGATGCGATAGACGTCCTGGCTCTTGGCACGGAGCATAGTGCTGCTGATGCCTTCGGTACGGGGCAGATAGACCACCTTGCAGTATTCGTTGAGGTAGTCGAACTTGCCCACCCAGTCGCTACCGATGGCGAAGATATCGACATCGTACTTCTGGATGTCGTCAATCTTCTGACCGAGGTAGTCCTCGATGATGACTTCGTCGGCGTAGCCTGTTGCCTTGACGGCCTCAACACGCTCAAGGACGTTGTTACGCACGTTGAGCTTGCCACGTCCGCGGTCGAAGCTGTCGCTGGTGACACCGACGATGAGATAGTCGCCGAGCTCCTTAGCACGGCGAAGGAGGTTGATGTGACCCTGATGCAGGAGGTCGTAGGTACCGTAGGTAATAACTTTGATCATATTTATAGAAATAAGGGTTTTATGAAAAGGATTGACAAGAAGGTGAAAATGGATTGGAGACGTTGGGCTTCAATAGCCCGTCTCACAATCCGGAAAATTGTCGCCTCAATGGCGACAGAAAATCGCACTACGTGCGGAAAATAAAGCATGTCCAGATAGTGAGACCATTTGGGACCGAATGGATTTTTTGCACGAAGTGCAATTTTCTGCAGGTATTGGACCTGCTCATTTTCTTGCAGAAACAACCAGGCCATTGGGGCCGAGGTTGTCTGCATTTTCACCTACATTTATATCCCATATTTGTTATTTGTTTGCCAAATGGCAATGGGAACTTCGCAAAATAACTATCCAGGCCTAACGCTAGTCTTTAATACGCTACGGATTGAATCGGATTAATCAGATTATCTATTTGTCCCGACCATACAGAAATCCGTGAAATCTGCGTAAATCCGTAGAGCTAGACAATTTTCTAATTCTTAAATTCGTGACAAAAATCAGAGGAGCAGTTTCGTGCTCACAACATCAGCCATCAGGATCATGATGGAGCTAATGACAACTGCCTGAGTCGAGTTGCGGCCTACCTGCAAGGCGCCGCCTTTGACCGTATAGCCGAAATAACCTGAGACCGTGGTGATGATGAATCCGAAGATCATCGACTTCTGTATGGCATAATCGATGTGGCCGATGTCGAAATAGAACTGTATGCCCGTGACGTAATCGTCGACAGTGGGTTGACCCGTCAGCATACAAAGGATGCCACCACCCACCAAACCCAGTGCAATGGAGAGAATAACGAGGATGGGCATCAGCGAAATCACAGCACAAACCTTCGGCAAGATGAGGTAGTTGGCCGAATTCACGCCCATGATCTCCATAGCATCGATCTGCTCCGTCACGCGCATTGTGCCTATCTCAGAGGCGATGTTCGAACCAACCTTGCCGGCAAGAATCAGACAGAGGATGGCAGACGAGAATTCGAGCATGAGCATCTCGCGCGTTGCAAAGCCGATGAGGTACTGCGGGAGGAACGGGTTGTCGAGGTTCTTCTGGATCTGGATGCACGACACGGCACCGATGAACAGCGAGATGATGCCGATGATGCCTATCGAGTCGATCACCAGGCCCGTACTCTCATGCAGGTATTGGCGACCGAACATATTCCAACGATCGGGCTTGGTGAAGACTCGCTTCATCAAGAGAACATATTTACCGAAATCACGTATCCAATTTGTCAGCAGCATATCTACTTTTTCTTTTTTGCGGTGCAAAGATAACTAAAAAAATGATAAAGTGGACAAAAAATGTATCGATATTGAGAAAAATTCACTATCTTTGCGCCGCAATACATCGAAATTCGAACTTTTGTCCGCTCCATGCGAACAATATTATTCAGTAATTCTAATTCGCGATATAAAGATGGAAGAGCATGTGAGTGTGCTTCGCACCGACAACCTCGTCAAGCGATATGGGCCTCGTACGGTGGCCGATCATGTGAGCATCGATGTCCGTCAGGGCGAGATCGTAGGTCTGCTGGGCCCCAATGGCGCCGGTAAGACGACCACGTTCTATATGACCACTGGATTAGTGACGCCCAACGAGGGACGCATCTTCCTCGACGACCAGGAGATCACCAAGCTGCCCGTCTATCGTCGTGCCAAACTGGGCATCGGCTACCTGGCACAGGAGGCGTCGGTCTATCGAAAGATGTCGGTGGAGGACAACCTGCGTGCCACGCTCGAGATGACCACCATGACGCCCGAAGAGCAGCGCGACAAGCTCGAGTCGCTCATCGCCGAGTTCCGACTGCAGAAGGTGCGCAAGAACCTGGGCGATCGTCTGTCGGGTGGCGAACGTCGTCGTTGTGAGATTGCACGCTGCCTGGCCATCAGTCCCAAGTTCATCATGCTCGACGAGCCTTTTGCAGGCGTCGACCCCATTGCCGTCGAGGACATCCAGTACATCGTCTATAAGCTCAAGGACAAGAACATCGGCATCCTCATCACCGACCACAATGCACCTGAGACGCTCTCGATCGTCGATCGTGCCTACCTGCTCTTCGAGGGCAAGATCCTATTCCAGGGCACCAGCGAAGAGCTAGCAGCCAATCCAATCGTGCGCGAAAAGTATCTTGGCCGCAACTTCGTCTTCATCCGCAAGAAGTTCGACCAGCCTTCCACTACGGAAGAGGTTGCCATGCGTGCCGCTGCTGCTGAAAAGGACAAGCAATAATCGGTTTTCTGGCAACGCGAGCTATCGGAAATACAGCTGACAGGCTCCAACAATACAGAATTCTGAAAATATTTCGCCGAAAATTTGGAAATCTCGAAGATAATCGCTATCTTTGCGCCCGCAAAAATGATGGTTCGATAGCTCAGCTGGATAGAGCAACTGCCTTCTAAGCAGTCGGTCCGGGGTTCGAATCCCCGTCGAATCACTTGCGAAAAGAGGACCGTTGTGGTCCTCTTTTTTTCTTTTTCTCTGCGGATTATACCGGATTGAGCGGTTTTTTCCGGGTCGAGCTGATAATCTGGTAAATCCGTTTTAATCCGTAGAGTTGATCTTTTTATTTCTCTACGGATTATATCGGATTGAACGGATCTCTAATTGTCGGCCTCGCTGATAATCTGGTAAATCTGTGTTAATCTGTAGAGTTACTCGGCTTATTGCTCTACGGATTTAAGCGGATTGAGCGGATTGTTGATTGTCGGCCAGGCTGAAATCTGGTGAATCTGTGTTAATCCGTAGAGTTGCTCTTTTTATTGCTCTATGGATTTAAGCGGATTTAACGGATTGCTGATTGTCGGCCAGACTGAAATCTGATGAATCTGTGTTAATCCGTAGAGGTCTTTTTCTATATTACTCTGCGGATTTAAGCGGATTGAGCGGATTGTTGATTGTCGGCCAGACTGAAATCTGATGAATCTGTGTTAATCCGTAGCGGTCTTTTTCTATATTACTCTGCGGATTTAAGCGGATTGAATGGATTTTCTTTTTGTTTGGCCGAACTGATAATCCGTTTAATCTGGTGAATCCGTAGCGGTCTATTTCCATATTACTCTGCGGATTTAAGCGGATTGAACGGATTGCTGATTGTCTGGCCAGGCTGATAATCTGGTAAATCCGTTTCAATCCGTAGAGGTGCTCTTTTTATTGCTCTGCGGATTTAAGCGGATTGAGCGGATTTTTTTGTCGGGTCGAACTGATAATCTATATGATAAGAAGAGTTGTCGGTTATATTAAGTTGAAGTTGACAAAACGCTCATAAGTGAGTGAGGGGGTTCTGAAATTAAACAACAATCCGACTTGCTTGTCTGCAGCATGGATATAATTGATTATCTGCTCGCGATTCTCATTATCCAATTCGGAAACAGCTTTCAGCTCAACGACAACCTTGTCATAACAGAGAAAATCTGCAAAAAAATCATGCGCTAAAGTTACTCCTTTATAGTTGACGAGAAAGTGCTTCTCTCGTTCAAAAGGAATGCCTCTAAGCTTGAGCTCTTGTTCTAATGCATCTTGATATACTTTCTCGCTGAAACTTCTACCTAGGATCTTATGCACTTCCATACAAGCACCTATGATGGCAAAGGTCTCTTCCTTCAACACTATTCTATTACCCTTTCCTGTATTCCCGTATTCTTTTAGCATATCCATATTTTCGTCCATTATTTTGTTTTTGTAACTCTTCAAATGATAGTTATTACTCTTTAAGATTATAATTTTTACTCTGCGGATTATATCGGATTTAGCGGATTGTTGAGTGTCGGTCTGGCTGATAATCTGATGAATCCGTTTCAATCCGTAGAGTTGCTTTGTTTATTGCTCTGCGGATTTAAGCGGATGGAACGGATTTTTTGTCGGGTCGAGTTGAGAATCTGGTAAATCCGTGTTAATCCGTAGAGTTGCTCTATTTCTTGCTCTACGAATTTAAGCGGATGGAACGGATTTTTTGTCGGGTCGAGTTGAGAATCGGGTGAATCTGTGTTAATCCGTAGAGCTTACAACTGGAAACTGGATTAGCGGGTGTGAGCGGCGTGGAGGGTGAGAATTTCGTCGAAGCGGGTGGCGAGTTCGGACATACTGGAGAGAACGATGTCGGCGCCAGCCTTGCGGAGGACCTTTGGGTCGAGGGGGCCTGTGTTAACAGCGACGGTGAAGATGCCAGCGGCATGACCTGCCTGGACACCGAGTGGAGCATTCTCGACGACGATAGCTTCGGAGGGATCGAGGTTGCCTGCCTTACGCAGGCCCATGAGATAGGGATCGGGCATAGGTTTGCCATGACCGATGGGACAATCCTTCGCGGAGACCATTCGACTGGGGTCGAAAACATTCGGATAAACAAAATTCAGTTTGCTAAGGAGCGAGGGCTGACCACTACCTGTCACCAGGACGCGAATGAGGCCCTTCTCCCCTACTTTACGAAGCACATCGGCAGCGCCTGGCATAGGTTCTGCCTGGCCCATTTGCACGAAGGCCTGCGACTTCTCCTTGTAAATCATCTCAATCTCCCAAGGCTCGGCATGACGTCCGCGTTGCTCAACGAAGAAGTCATCGATGACCTGTTGACCTGTTGCACCTTCACAGAGATAGAAGAAGGTGCGATCGCAGGCGAAGCCATAGTGTTCGCCCATGACCTGATACCATGCTTCCGCATGTTTTGGCATGCTGTCGAAGAGCACGCCGTCCATATCGAAAAGAAATGCTTTTAGCATTGATGAGGAGTAATATTTTTTTTCGAGATTTCGGAATATCGAGATTCGGGATACCGAGGAAGTGGGATTTCGAAGAAGGAGGATTCCGAGATAACGAAAAATGATTTAAATTAAAAAGAGTCGAGGGGTTCGTTCCATTGGGACGAAACCCCTCGAACCTTAATGTGAGGGACGGGATGGACCCGTTCGGCAATTATTCGGCGAGACGAGCCTTGATGGCCTTGGTAGCCTCTTCGTAACCTGGCTTCTCGAGGAGAGCGAACATGTTCTTCTTGTAAGCCTCAACACCTGGCTGGTTGAATGGGTTGACGCCGAGGATGTAGCCAGAGATACCGCAAGCGCGCTCGAAGAAGTAGATGAGCTGGCCGAGGTTGTACTCGTCGAGCTTGTCGATCTCGATCTTCATGTTGGGCACACCGCCATCGACATGGGCAATCTGGGTGCCGAGTTCGGCCATCTTGTTGACCTGGTCGACACGCTTGCCAGCGAGGAAGTTCAGGCCATCGAGATTCTCTTCGTCGGAAGGAACAACCACGGTGCGGTTGGGGTTCTTGATGGAGATGACGGTCTCGAAGATGGTACGTTCGCCTTCCTGGATCCACTGGCCCATAGAGTGCAGATCGGTTGTGAAATCGACAGAAGCCGGGAATATGCCCTTGTGGTCCTTGCCCTCAGACTCACCATAGAGCTGCTTCCACCATTCTGACATGTAATGAAGCTTGGGCTGATAGTTGACCAGAATCTCGGTCTTCTTGCCAAACTGATAGAGCGCGTTACGAACGGCAGCATACTGGGCAGCTGGGTTCTCAGCATAAGGGACATCGACGCCAGTGGCTTTCTCCATATCCTGGGCGCCACGTACGAGGGCCTTGATGTCGTTGCCAGCAACGGCGATGGCGATGAGACCTACAGGAGTGAGCACCGAGAAACGACCTCCTACGTCATCGGGGATGACATACTTCTTGTAACCCTCCTTGGTAGCAAGGGTGCAGAGAGCGCCACGCTTGGCATCGGTAACTGCCACGATGCGCTTTTGAGCCTCAGCCTTGCCAACCTTCTCTTCGAGCATCGTCTTAAGGATGCGGAAAGTGAGGGCGGTCTCGGTGGTAGTGCCTGACTTGGAGATATTGATGATACCGAACTCCTTCTCCTTCAGGATGTCGAAGAGGTCAGCGAGGTAGTCCTCACCGATGTTGTTGCCGGCATAGACTACAATAGGATTCTTACGGGTGGTCTGGTAAGCATCGAAAGCGCTTGCCAAAGCCTCGTTGACGGCACGAGGGCCGAGATAGGAACCACCGATGCCAGCTACGACAACGACTTCGCACTTCTCGCGAAGGAGGTCGGCGGTAGCCTGAACGTCGTTGAGGAATTCTTCGGTGATGCTAGAGGGAAGGTGAACCCAGCCCAAGAAGTCGTTACCAGCACCCTTACCGGACTCGAGGAGTTCGTTGCAAGCGGCGGTCTGAGCGGCGACGGATGCCAATGTCCCAGCGGGAACAAAGCATTGTGCTTTTTCGATTGATAGTTTCATAATAGATATTATTTGTTGGTTATAAGGGGTTATCGAGTGGGGTGGCCATAGAGGCCACGACGGGGACGCGGAGGGCGCGATGGCATCGCGCCATACGGGACAAAGAGAGCGACCAGAGGGGCGAGGGAGGCTATCTCAGCATGTCGCTGAGGAGCTTGAACTCGACGAAGGGGGACATACGCTTGTAGAGGATGTTGTAGACGCAGTCGACGATGGGAATCTGGATGCCGTACTTCTGGTTGATCTCCTTGATGCACTTGGTGCCGTAGTAGCCTTCGGCCACCATCTCCATCTCGAGCTGAGCGCTCTTGACGCTATATCCCTTGCCTATCATAGCTCCGAACATGTGATTGCGGGAGAAACGGCTGTAGGCGGTGACCAAGAGGTCGCCAGTGTAGACCGATTCGGAGATGTGGCGTGTGGGCTCACGCTCAGGATCGATGCCGTTGATGAAACGCTTCATCTCGCGCATGGCATTGGCCACAAGGACAGCCTGGAAGTTGTCGCCATATTTGAGACCCGAACAAATGCCCGAAGCGATGGCATAGATATTCTTCAAGACGCCCGCGAACTGCACGCCAATGACGTCCTCGCTGACGGTGGTATGCACGTAGTGGTTCTGGAAGAAATCGGCAATCTCCTGCCCTATCTCGGTGTTGGAGCAACCCACGGTGAGATAGGTGAGTCGCTCCCAAGCTACCTCCTCGGCATGAGAGGGTCCTGAAAGGGTGGCAAACTGCTCGGGCTTGAGCGAGAAGCGTTCGGTCAGGTACTGACTGATGGGGATGTTGAGGTCCTGGACGATACCCTTGATGATAGAGATGACCATCTTGTCGGTGAACGACTCGGTGATCTTCTCGACATGCTGACGCAGATAGGGCGACGGCATACCGAAGATGACCATGTCGGAGTTGCGGATGGCTTCGTTGATATCGTCGGTGAAATGGATACGATCCAGATTGAAACGCACACTCGAAAGGTAGGTGGGATTGTGACCCAGCTGCTTGAATTCGGTGATCTTCTGCGGGTTGCGCATATACCACCAGATGTCGGCATCATTATCCTGGACAATCTTAGCGATAGCTGTACTCCAGGAGCCACTGCCGAGGATGGCTACAATACCGGGGATATTCATAAGCAAATCATTTAGCCGCAGCCTCAATCCATGCCTGGACGTCGGCCTGCGAAGGGTTCTGAAGTTCGCCGATGAGCGCCTTATACTTCTTCTTGATATCGATCATTTGCTGGAGGACCTTGCCAGGCTTTTCGTCAGCGAGGCTTTCGGTGGTGAGATAGCCGGCCTTCCAGAGCACAGCCACCCAATCCTCGGAAGGAACACCGAGGGCAAGGAACTTCTCGACGGGATCCCTGCGCTCGACCTTTTCGGGCTTCATGGTGGGGAAAAGGAGTACTTCCTGGATGGTGGGCTGACCCGTCATCAGGATACAAAGGCGATCGATGCCGATGCCGATGCCCGATGTGGGAGGCATACCATATTCGAGGGCACGCACGAAATCGTGGTCGATGACCATGGCTTCGTCATCGCCCTTGGCCGCAAGCTTCATCTGATCGACGAAACGATTATACTGATCGATGGGATCGTTGAGCTCGGAATAGGCGTTGGCCAGCTCCTTGCCGTTGACCATCAGCTCGAAACGCTCGGTGAGACCAGGCTTCGAACGATGCATCTTGGTGAGCGGTGACATCTCGACCGGATAGTCGGTGATGAACGTAGGCTGGATGAACGAGCCTTCGCAAGTCTCGCCAAAGATCTCGTCGATGAGCTTGCCCTTGCCCATGGTGTCGGTATCCTCGACGCCCAGTTTCTTAGCGATTTCTCGCATCTCGTCCTCGGACATAACAGAGAGGTCGTAGCCGGTCTTCTCGCGAATGGCTTCGAGGATGGGCAGACGGCGATAGGGAGCCTTGAAGCTAACCAAATTGTCACCAATCTTCACCTCAGTGGTGCCGTTGACAGCAAGACAGATGCGTTCGAGAAGGTTCTCGGTGAACGTCATCATCCAGTTGTAATCCTTGTAGCTGACGTACAGCTCCATACAGGTGAACTCGGGGTTGTGGCTGCGGTCCATTCCCTCGTTTCGGAAGTTACGACCGATCTCATACACACCTTCGAAACCACCCACGATGAGACGCTTGAGGTAAAGCTCGGTGGCTATGCGCAGATAAAGGTCGATATCGAGCGCATTATGATGGGTGATGAACGGACGAGCGCTGGCACCACCAGCAATCTGCTGGAGGATTGGTGTCTCAACTTCGGTGTAACCAGCCTCATCGAACACCTGACGCATAGTACGGATGACGGTAGCACGCTTCTGGAACACATTCTTCACACCTTCGTTGACAATCAGGTCGAGGTAGCGCTGACGATAGCGCAGTTCGGGGTCGTTGAAGCCATCGTAGGCCACACCATCCTTATACTTGACGATAGGCAGGGGACGAATGCTCTTGCTGAGCACAGTAAGATGCTGGCAATGTACGGAGATTTCGCCTGTCTGGGTGCGGAAAACGTAACCCTCGACACCAACAAAGTCACCGATATCGAGCAAACGCTTGAAGACGGTGTTGTACATCACTGTATTTTCAGGGTCGGGGCACAGTGCATCGCGGCTGACATAGACCTGGATGCGGCCCTTGGAGTCCTGAAGCTCCATAAAGGCAGCCTTGCCCATAATGCGACGACTCATAATACGACCAGCCACCGAAACACAACGCGAATTGTCGGCATTGGCTGGGGTTGGCACTTCGACGCCCTCGTCGTTCATCATCTTGGGCAGATCGACAAAATTCTCACGTATCTCGTCGGAATAGCCGGTAACCATGTACTCGGCAGCCGGATAGGGTTCGATACCTAACTTGCGCAACTCTTCGAGCGAACTGCGACGGATAATCTCCTGCTCGCTTAATTCTAAATTTACCACTGTAAGATATTTTCTAAAAAAATTTCACTTCCAAAAGATTCACATATATTGGTGCAAATATATTGAAAATTTTGAATAGAAACAAAAATCGGCCCAAAATTTACAGTTTTTGAGCCGTTTTGTTGCTAACGAGGCTTTTTAAGCCATATCTATCTAACAATTTCAACCTTCCGTTTTCGGTTTCGAGAATATGCTGACCCTCCATAGAAGCGACACAACGCCAGAAGGAAGGTTTGTCGAGCTGCATCATATCGCACCAGTCGGATTCCTTCGCCTCGATGACCACCTCCTTGGCTGCACGCTCGGTGAACGCCAGCATCCATGAAGCGAGCTTCAAAATGGGATCTGATTCTCCCGAAAAGTCGATGGCCTTGTGCTGCTTCTGCGCGCGGGTGCAAAGCATATTGAGCGTGTTGACGAGGGCGACATCATTCTCCTGAAGGATACGGAGGAAATCCTTCTTCTTGAGTAGCATAATGCCTGTCTTTTCGGAGCAAGCGGTCATAGTGCTATGCACGCGCGTTTCGGCACCGAAGAGATGATGGATAGAAAACGTGTAAGGGGTATCGAAGATCTGCGTGATGCGAACGCGCCGATTGAAGACAGGCGTTTCAACGCACACCCTGCCCGAAAGAAGGAAGATGGTGCCCGGGCAAGAATCGCCGCCTCTAAGGATGACTTCCCCTACCTTATAGGTGCGAAAATCGAAGGGAATGACCTCAAGGATATGAGTCATCTGATCGATGCTGACACCCTGGAACATTGGCAGCTGCATCAGCAGGTCATACATAGAAGCCATTTAGAAGAAATGTTTGTCGGTCATTATATTCAAAACCACATTGTCAACCTCAAGCATTGCGTCACGGCCGATGCTTGCCAGATTGTCGATACACTTGTCGACATCGTCCTCGATAATACCATCGGTCGATGCGACATGAATATTCTCCATAGCCATCATTGCACTTTGGAAAGCGGAACTTACTGCCGAAGAAAGCTTGAGCACGCAGGAAGGCTTACAGCCATCGCAGATCATTCCAGTAGCACCTGCCAGCTGGTTCTTGACTGCATATGTAATCTGATCGTAGCTACCACCCATCAGGTAAGTGATGCCGCAAGCTGCGCCGGTGGCGGCCAGCACACAACTGCAATGGGCCGACAGCTTGCCCAACAACTGACGGATATAGATATTCACCAGATTGCCAATGGCCAGGGCACGGATGGTCTTCGCCTCGGTACAGAGCGTCTCCTCGGCAAAAATAAGAATAGGAAGCGAGACGGTAATGCCCTGATTGCCTGAACCAGAGTTGGTGGAAATGGGCACAGACACGCCACTCATCCGGACGTCGCATGCTGCACACGTATAGCTGACGACACGGGGCATGGCATTCTGTCCCACCATGCGAGACTCGAACTCACCCTTGAGCATCTTGCCGAGGTTGAGACCGTAGTTGGCATCGGGTAAATAGGCCATCTCGGCGACCTTCTTGTTCATCTGGGCACCCTTCAACAGGAACTCGAGGGAATCGAGCGGACACTTGGTGGCGAACTCGTAGATCTTGGCGATGGTCAGATTGGACTCGTGCTTGCGGTCGTGTTCGGTAGCCAAGGAGCAACGTTCGTCGAACAGCACCTCGTTGTCGCGCTTGATGAAGACAATGTTGGCATAATCCTTTGCGATGATGACCTTGACCTGATGGTCGCCGGCAATGGCTTTCACTTCGGCATAAACGACTTCGAACGTATTGCGTGCAGTAACCACCGACCAACGCTTGTCGGCCACAAACTGCCTGGCACGTGCGCAATCGTCGGGAGTGATGTCCTTCAACAATTCCAGACCCAATTCAGGCTTGCCAGCCAACGAACCAAGGGCAATGGCGGCAGGTATACCTACCATTCCACAAGCGTTGGGGACACCCACTCCCATGGCGAACTTGATGATATGACTACTCAATTTGGCTTTCACCATTTCGGGTTCCTGGCCCAAGACCTCACGCGCCTTAGCGCATGCAAAAGCCACCATCCTCGTCTCGTTGCCACCGATGGCTGGTAACACTTCCTTATGCAGAAGCTTCAGAATGTTTTGAATGTCGGTACGTGATAGCATGATATAGACAAAAATAAAGTCGCTGAAATGATATCAAGGATAATTAAGGATTTTATGATGCAAAGGTATAGAAAAAAAGAAACAAATGCAAGAATTTAACTTAATTTATTACAATTTTAACATAAAAAAGACGACTGATCTATGAAATCATAGACCAGTCAACCTTTCCAGCGAACAATGTCTGCATTCTACGACGCAAAATACCATTGGGTTGGGACTCGAGCATCGGGTCGGCTTCGACAATCTGCTTGGCCCAATTGCGTGCCGTCTCGAGTATCAAACCATCCTTGGCTAGCGAAGAAATCTTGAGGTCGAAAGCGAGGCCTGACTGCTGCGTACCCTCCAGATCGCCAGGGCCACGGAGACGGAGGTCGGCTTCGGCAATCTCAAAACCGTCGGTAGTGCGGCACATCACGTCGATGCGCTGACGGGTGTCGCTCGACAACTTGTCGGACGTGACGAGGATGCAATAAGACTGTTCGGCACCACGACCGACACGACCACGCAGCTGATGCAACTGACTGAGACCAAAACGCTCGGCATTCTCGATAACCATAACTGAGGCATTGGGCACATTTACACCCACCTCGATGACTGTAGTGGCCACCAACACCTGGGCCTCGTTCTGCACAAAACGCTGCATAGCAGCATCCTTGTCCTTCGAACGCATACGTCCGTGGACCATCGCCACACGATACTCGGGGCCGAATGACCGCTGCGCATCGAGAAATCCCTGCTCGACCGCCTTGTACTTGAGCTTCTCGTTCTCTTCGACTAACGGATAGACGATGTATGCCTGATGGCCCTTGGCCAATTCGCCACGGATAGCACGTGTCAGTCCCATGCGTTGCGAATCCCATCGATGGATGGTGGCGATGGGTTTGCGACCAGGAGGCAATTCGTCGATGACACTGACATCGAGATCTCCATAGACAGTCATTGCCAACGTGCGAGGAATGGGCGTAGCCGTCATTACCAGGACATGGGGCGGACGATGATTCTTGGTCCAAAGCCTGGAACGCTGTTCGACACCAAAACGATGCTGTTCGTCGATGACCACCATGCCCAGATTCTGGAACTTCACATCGGGTTCGATCAAGGCATGGGTGCCGATGAGGATGTTGAGCTGACCGTTTTCGAGCTGTTCGTGGATGAGACGACGATTCTTCTGCGTGGTGCTGCCTGTGAGCAGTGCCACCTTGATGCCGACGTGCTCCAACTGAGGACGGAGACTGTCGTAGTGCTGGGTAGCCAGAATCTCGGTAGGAGCCATCAGACAGGCCTGGAAGCCATTGTCGAGCGCCATAAGCATCGTCAAGGTGGCAACCATCGTCTTGCCCGAACCCACATCACCCTGGAGCAGACGGTTCATCTGCTTGCCAGAACCCACATCGGCACGAATCTCGCGAAGCACACGCTTCTGGGCATTAGTGAGTTCGAAGGGGATGAGATTGTAGAAGTTGTTGAAGTAATCGCCAATCCTGGAGAAATGGAAACCGCCATTGACCTGATGACGCATCTTGAACGATCGCACCAGGTAGAGCTGCAGATAGAACAGTTCCTCGAACTTGAGACGGTACTGGGCGCGACGAAGATTGTCGGCATTGGCCGGGAAATGGATCTGGCGGATGGCCTGGTTGTAGGGCATCAGCTTCTGCTGCTCGACGATGTAGGAAGGCAGGGTTTCGGGGAAGGGAGCGGGATTCTTCTGAAGATAGTTGAGGATGATGCGCTGAATGGTCTTGGAATTGACGCCATAGCGCTTCATCTTCTCCGAGGTATTGTACATACCATAGAGACCCGCCTTTGCCTCGGGATCGTCGTCAGGCTTAACCGTCTCGATTTCGGGATGGGAGATGCTGTAGGTGCCGTTGAACTCCTTTGGCTGGCCGAAAATCAGGTATTCCCTACCCTTCTGCACGCTCGACTGAATGTACTTGATGCCATTGAACCAAATGCATTCGATGACACCCGTACCATCGGTGAAAAGCGCCTTCAAATGGTGCTGC
>Ga0256407_10004359_pt1 | contig 23747 bp, 24 predicted proteins | sample RumenRJG_04DNA_FD_193489 | JGI IMG/M metagenome (GOLD analysis project Ga0256407, IMG submission 193489) | Bovine rumen microbial communities from Lethbridge, Alberta, Canada - RJG_04 | ecosystem: Host-associated > Mammals > Digestive system > Stomach > Rumen | place: Canada: Alberta... | reverse complement strand
CGGAGTTCACTCTTTTGATATAGGAGTGCTCAAGGATATAGGAAACGGTCTTGTTGATGTGACTATCGGATCGTCTCTGGACATCTTTGGAGGCAGCATGTCCTTTAAAAAAGTGCTTGAAAAAGTGACTGAATAATTGAACGAAATTTTTTTATTTTAGCTATATATTTTTGACATTTTTTACAATTATTCCTTTACTTTATAAACCGTTTATGTTATATTTTTAATGTCATTTTTGACGTAGCAATTTATTTTTTTTGGAGGTAACAGAAGGTCATGCAGGGTACAGTTAAGTGGTTCAACGCACAGAAGGGTTATGGTTTCATCTCCACTCAGGAAGGCAAGGATGTATTCGTACATTTCTCAGCTATCCAGAATGAAGAGGGCTATAAGACATTAAACGAAGGTCAGGCTGTAGAGTTTGATATCGTTGAAGGTGCTAAGGGACCTCAGGCCAGCAATGTAGTTAAGCTTTAATCGGAATTGGTACCTATATTATATATATAGTAACACTTTAATACGATTAACAAGAGAGTCGGGTTTATCCCGACTCTTTTCGTTTGTGGCAAATTTTCTCTACATGCATTATAATAACAGTCGGTGTTTATTAATACATCTAAAGCGACAGGTGAAATGATATGACTCTTGATTATGATGATCTTATAAACAGCATAATGTCCAGCTTGGACAGGATCAATTTTGTTGCGCCGGATGATATCCCGAATATAGATCTGTATATGGATCAGGTAACAGGCTTTATCGACAAAAGGCTTAAGAATTCGGCCAGACATCAGGGGAAAGACAGATTGCTTACCAAGACAATGATAAACAATTATGCCAAGAATGATCTGTTGCCGCCACCGGTGCGCAAGAAGTACAGCAGAGAGCATATGCTCATCCTGATATTCATTTATTATTTTAAGAATATCATGTCGATGGATGATATAAAATCCATGCTGAATCCTCTCACAGAGAAGTACTTCGGTAAGAACGGAGATCTGACCATAGAGGATATCTACAAAGAAGTGACCGAAATGGGAATGGCACAGCAGGAAAGCCTGAAAGAGGATGTCAGAGAGAAATATGAGAAGGCGCAGGCGGCATTCAAGGATAATGACGGTGATGAAGATTTCCTTCAGACATTTGCATTCATATGTATGTTGAGTTTTGATGTATATATTAAGAAACTGATGATCGAAAAGATAATAGACGGTTATAATGAAAAGGATCCGGATTAAATCCGGATCCTTTTTAATATCTCATCATATTGCTTATACATTTTCTGAACGCCGTTTTCAAGCAGGTAGTAGTGTCTTATATAAGGTATCAGTAATATCATCAATGCGATGAAGAGAACAAAAAGCCCGATGCTCAAGGACTCTCCGGAAAGCATTGTAAACAGCATAACGAAGAATACGGCAAAAGTAAGTATGGCGAAGAGTATGGTGACAAGAAGGTGTATAAGGCGTTCGTGCTGGAAGAAGCTTATATGATCCAGGTGGTATTGAAGCAGTTTCTCATAATCTTTTCTGGTGGGGACGGTATCCTTAACCAGGCGTTCTCCGAATTCACCGTCATCGGAAAATGATGAGGTAACATCCAGATCATAGGACAGTATCTGATCTATGTATTTGAGATAAGCAAGCATACGTTTTCTCATAGCGTATATTCTCCTCGTCTGTATATACAAACCCGCCCGGGAATGACGGCTCCCGGGCGGGTGAATGATCAAAATAAAGGTTTGCTATTAGCGGCTCATCTTGTTAACAGCAAGGTTTAAACGGGAAACCTTTCTTGAAGCGTAATTCTTGTGATATACGCCCTTACGTGTAGCCTTATCGATAGCGCTTGTTGCAGCAAGGAGAGCTTCCTTAGCAGCATCAGCATTGTTCTCGTCGATAGCAACGTAAACTTTCTTTACAGCTGTCTTAACGGAAGAACGGATTCTCTTATTCTGCTCTTCTTTTGTCTTTGTTACTAAGATTCTCTTCTTAGCGGATTTAATGTTAGCCAAGTTCCTTTACCTCCAACTCGTTTTCAGTTTATCTTTTTATTGCGGGCTGATCCCGTCTTTTATCATTTATGCTTATCGGAGCCGGACACGGACAGTCCGATGTACATACAAAGTGTATTTTAAGCAATGAAGGGGCTCTTGTCAATCATAAATGTAACACAATTTGGGCTTATCTGTGTGTTGTGTTATACTTTCCAAGACCTGATAGGATAATAACACAAAAGCGCACCAAGGAGGAGACTTATGACCACGGAAAACCTGAAATATCGATATGTTTTGTTTGATCTGGACGGAACCATACAGGATTCGGAAGAGGGGATAACCAAAAGCGCTGCATATGCTCTTGAAAAAATGGGAATAAACGAACAGGATCATGAAAAACTGAAGCGTTTTATAGGACCGCCCTTATCGGTATCATTTAAGGAATTCTATGGCATGAGCGATGAGGAAGCAGAGGAGGGGATGCGTATATACAGAGAAAGATACGGCTCCATCGGATGGAAGGAAGCTTATATATACGAAGGCATACCTGAACTGCTTAATAAACTCGGGGAAGCCGGGGCGAGAGTTGCGCTTGCAACTTCAAAGCCGCAAAAATATACAGAGATGATACTGGAACACTTTGATGTGGGACGTTTTTTTGATGCGGTTTCCGGGGCAGATATGAGTGAACCGGACAGTGGGAAGAGCGGACTTATAAAGCGGGCGCTTTCCATGCTTGGGAAGGAAGATATGAGTTCATTTAATGATGTGGTCATGATCGGAGACAGAAAATTTGATACCCTGGGAGCGAATGAAGTGGGAACGGATTTCATAGGAGTATCTTACGGATTTGCTCCTGTTGGTGAATTAGAAGCCCTTGGCGTTCAGAAGATCGCGGCATCTGCTGCGGAACTTGAAAAATACCTTTTTGTGAATGAGTGAGATTGATCGGAAATGAAACCTCTGGCGATATATATACATATTCCGTTTTGCGTAAGAAAGTGTCTGTATTGTGACTTTCTGTCTTTCGCTGTGGGAAGCCCGGAAAAGCCTGAGGCGAATGAAAAAAAGAAAGAATATTTTAAGGCACTTAAAAGAGAGATAAGTTATTATGCCGAGAAACAGCCCGGATATGAAATAGTAAGTGTTTTCTTTGGTGGGGGAACGCCTTCTGTTGTAAACGCAGATGATATCGCGGATATATGTGATGCGTTAAAAACGGTGTGGAACTTTAGAAGCGATGCCGAGGTCACATTGGAAGCAAATCCGGGGACAGTAACTCCTGATAAGTTCAGGATCTATAAAGAGTGCGGGATAAACCGGATAAGCTTTGGACTGCAGTCGGTTCATGATGATGAGTTAAAACGTCTCGGAAGGATCCATACGTATGATGATTTTCTGGAATCTTACGGAACGGCCAGGGAGAGCGGATTTGATAATATCAATATAGATCTTATGAGCGGCCTTCCCGGACAGACAGTGGGCTCTTTTACGGATACGCTGAATACGGTAGCTTTACTTGATCCGGAACATATCTCTGCATATAGTCTGATCATTGAGGACGGAACTCCTTTCGGGGAAATGTACGGTGACAGTAAAAAGACCAAAGCTTTGCTGCCTTCCGAAGATGATGACAGAGAGATGTATCACAAGACAGCGAGCGTTCTTGAAAGATACGGATATCACAGATATGAGATCTCGAATTATGCAAAGACAGGGCGTGAATGCAGGCATAATCTGGTTTACTGGCATCGCGGAGATTACATCGGTTTGGGGCTTGGGGCGTCATCCTGCGTATCGGATATAAGGTGGAGTAATAGCGATATATTTGAAACATATATATGCCCGAAAACAGTGGCTTTCGGGGCACAAAAAGAAGAGCTTTCCGTCGAAGATCAGATGTTTGAAACATTCATGCTTGGACTCAGATTGGCTGAAGGCGTTGATTTAAAAGGCTTTGCGGAAAAGTTTGGAGTAGACCCGTTAGAAAAATATGATTCTCTTTTTAAAAAATATGAAAAGGAAGGCCTCCTTGAATTGAAAAAAGGAAGTGCTATACTGACGCCTAAAGGATTTGACCTTGCAGATCACGTGATACTCGGATTTATGGAGTAGGCAGGCATATGACTTAATTTTTTACTTAAAGGAGAATCAAGAAATGGCAGGAGAAAACGTAAAAAAAACTAACAGTACAAACGACGGAAAGATAAAGAGGTTAGCTATAGCAGCTGTATTTGCCGCTCTTACTTTCGTAGCAACATTTATCATTCATATTCCCACACCTACAATGGGATATATCCATATAGGAGATACTTTCGTGATCCTTTCGGGGATCTGTCTTCCTCCGTTTATCGGAGCACTTGCGGCAGGTTTGGGATCTGCGCTTGCTGATCTTTTGGCAGGATATGTAATATGGGTGCCCGGAACGTTTATTATCAAGTTCCTTGCGGCGCTTTCGGCTTCCTTATTGTACAAGGGATTAAAGAATTTCTATAAGGAGAAAAAGTACGCTCCTTCAAGGGTCATCTTTGCGGGAATTGCATCGGAAGCGGTCGTTGTGGTCGGTTATCTTATCTTCAATGTCATAGTAGTATCGATCACGGAGGGAAATGTTACCGCTGCGGGATTATCTGCAGCTATAGCTGCCAGTGCTGCTGAAGTGCCCTTTAATTTATTACAGGGAACAGCGGGAATAGTGCTTTCGGTACTGGCCGGCCCGATCTTTACCAAAATAGCCGGGAAAGAATTACAACAGTGATAAGAATAATATTTCAGGATAAAGTTTTTGAAGGATCGATAAAAGAATATTTTGAGACTGAAGGAACAGGCAGGGAAGTGCTTGTTTTTGGTGAAGACATCTCATCTGATGACAGTATATCTGAAGATGGTGAGATGTCTTCTTTTATTTATCTGTATAATGGAACAGAAAACCGTGCGGGATATAATGACGGAGTATACAGGATAAACAGGATCGCAGACAGATATTATCCGGACCTGTTATTAAAGAGCGATATGCAGGAGAAAGCTACAGATGAAGAGCGGGTTAAAGAGATATACCTTAAAGTATCGGCAGTTCTCCCGCCTCACAGGATACATATCCTGGAAGTGACAGGTGAGTATACGGATACACTTAAAGCAGATGTGGCCGGATATATTGAACGTGTGATAAAGGCAGAAGAAGCTGACAGAAAAAATAAAACGAAAGAACTGATCAAAGAAAAGAAAATATCAGAGATCACGGAAACTGCAGCTGAGGAACTGCATGCGTCCGAGTCTATGATGAGACAGATCAGGGAACTGGTACGTTATGCTTTGATAGCGGATATTCCTGTTGAAGATATACTGGAGAAAATGGGCAGTGAAGGATTATTGCCTGTTGCAGATAAGAAGGAAGGAAAGAAGTCTCTTGGAGAGTTGCAAAGAAGGATCTGCGGAAGCGCCCTTTAAACATATTTATATTGAAGAGGATATCGAAAGCAGCGCACTTAAGATAACCGAACATTTTCCGGATGCGGAGACCATCAGGATCAAACATTATAAAGATGTTTTTAACAGACCCAGGCAGAGCTTTACGGGACAAAAAGCTTCGCCGAATCTGATCATCGCAAGAAAGCACGGCAGACTGATATATGAAGGCGCACCTGTATGTCAGGATTTCGGGAATAAGCATTTCTATTACACATCATGTGTTATGAATTGCTTATATGACTGTGAATACTGCTATCTGAGAGGAATGTATCCTTCTGCCAATCCGACTGTATTTATCAATCTGGATGATATATTCAGCGAATTGGATGGCCTGTTGCAGGAGCATCCGGTATATCTATGTGTGTCATATGATACGGATCTCATGGCTTTTGAGGATCTGACGGGCTATGTAAAAAGATGGTGTGAGTTTACCGCATCCAGAAAAGATCTGACCATAGAGATAAGGACGAAGTGTGCAAGAACGGATCTGTGGGATATCCTGAGTCCGTGCGATAGAGTGATATTTGCATATACCGTATCTCCGCAGGAGATCATCTCAAAGTATGAAAAGGGTACTCCTTCGCTTAAGATGAGATTAAATGCCGTAAAGAGTGCTATGGAACATGATCATCCTGTCAGGCTTTGCTTTGATCCCATGATATATATCAAGGGCTGGAAAGATGTTTACGCAGGGATGTTCAAAGAAGTGACGCAGAACATTGATACAGATCATATAAAGGATTTCAGTGTAGGAAGTTTTAGGATATCTTCAGGGTATTTAAAGAATATGCGCAGGATGATGCCTGATTCGGAGATCGTAAATTTTCCATTTGAATTGATCAACGGCTATTATCAATATCCTAAAGCTCTTGAAGAAGAAATGGAAGATTATATGTCGGAGCTGATAAGTATGGCTGTGCCAAAGGCTGAGATATTCAGACCGTAATAATCATATTACTGTATTATTCTCTTTAACGGAGGTTTATGTATGTCTGATACAAATGGAATAAAAAAAAGAGTTCTTCTTACAGGAGCATCCTCGGGGATAGGTGCTGCTTTGGCGGAAATGCTTTCGGATATGGGATTTCAGGTTTTCGGGATCGGAAGGGATTTTGAAAAAAATACCGAAAAGGAATCAAAAACAGCCGTAACCGGTGATTTCAGACAGATAAGCTGTGATCTGCTGGATACGGATGCGCTGATAAAGACAGTTAAGGATATCAAAAGGGAAGGTGAGATTGATGTCCTTATCAATAATGCGGGATGCGCATATTACGGATTGCATGAAGAACTTGATGTATCAAAGATAAAGGAGATGGTACGTACGGATCTTGAAGCACCGATGATACTTACTCAGATGCTCCTCAGAGATCTGAAGAAGAATAAAGGGACCATAATCAATATATCGTCCGTAACGGCGCTGTATCAGGCTAATCCTCATGGTGCAGCATATGGGGCATTGAAAGCGGGACTTCGGAGTTTTTCTTCCAGCATATTCGAAGAAGCCAGAAAGCACGGTGTAAGAGTCAGCACTATTATGCCGGATATGACAAAAACAGAGCTTTACAGGAACGCGGATTTTGATGTGGAGGAAACAGAAGGAGCTTATCTTGAACCTGCGGAAGTGGCAGAGGCTGTAAGATACATACTGGAGCGGCCTGACGGGGTAGTGATACCGGAGATGGTTCTCAGACCGCAGCTTCACAGGATACACAGGAAACAGAAATAAACATATTAAAAGGGGCCTTCGCTTTTGATGATATGATCATCAAGGCGAAAGCCCCTTTTTAGATCTGATACAGATCCTATTTACTGTTCAAGACTCTCGATCAGTTCAAGTGAATGTGAAGAATTCATCTGAACACAGATCTCAACGAACTTCTCCAAAGGCACATCACGCATCTGCTTGCCACCGCGGATATTGATGGAAACAGTGCGATTCTCTGCTTCTGCATTACCAAGTACAAGAACATAAGGATCATGAGCATTTCTGTAATTCTTGATCTTATCCTTCATATTCTTATCGCTGTAATCAACTTCAAAACGGATGCGGTTCTTTCTGCAGATTTCTGCGACTTCAGCTGCATACTCGTTATTCTCTACTCTGATAGGAACGATACCTACCTGCATAGGGCTCATCCAGAAGGGGAAGGAACCCTTGAAGTTCTCGATGATGATACCGATGAAACGCTCGAAGGAACCGAATATCGCACGGTGTACCATAACGGGTCTCTTCATGGATCCGTCAGCCGCAACATATTTCAGATCGAAATTAAGAGGCAGCTGGAAGTCGAGCTGGATAGTACCCATCTGCCATTCACGTCCGATGCAGTCCTTCATCTTAAGGTCTATCTTGGGGCCGTAGAATGCACCGTCGCCTTCGTTGATCTCATATCCGCCTTCACCGTAGTGCTTGTCAAGAATGCCCTTCAAAGCCTTTTCGGCCTCGTTCCAGTCATTGATATCGCCCATGAAATCTTCGGGGCGTGTAGAGAGCTCTGCGATGTATGAGAGACCGAATGTGGAATAAATCTCACCTGCGATCTGCATGATATCATCGATCTCGCTCTCGATCTGTTCCTGCATGATCAGGTTGTGAGAGTCATCCTGTCTGAATTCCTGAACACGGAGGAGACCGTTTAACTCACCTGATTTCTCTCTTCTGTGGATCACATCGATCTCGTTAAAGCGAAGGGGGAGATCTTTATAGCTGCGCTGCTTGTTCTGATAAACTTTGATAGCATTGGGGCAGTTCATGGGCTTTGCAGCAAACATACGATCTTCATCAGTTACATCAACGATCTGTTCTACCGTACCGTTTCCGTCTGCATTATCTCTTGCGGGAGGAACGATGAACATATTCTTTCTGTAATGATCCCAGTGACCTGATGTCTCCCAAAGGGATTTGTTGTTGAGGATAGGAGCGGAGATCTCTGTGTAATTATGTCTTTCATGAACTTCGCGCCAATAGTCGATAAGTGCATTGTAGAGCTTCCATCCGCGGGGCAGCCAGTAGGGCATACCGGGAGCAGTCTCATCAAACATGAAGAGATCAAGCTGGGGACCGATCTTCTTGTGGTCACGTTCCATAGCTTCTTTGATCATGGCGATATGCTCCTTGAGAGCCTTCTTGTCGGGAAATGCATATACATATATACGCTGAAGCTGATCTCTCTTCTCATCGCCTCTCCAGTATGATCCGGATACGGACTTGATCTGGAATGCGGCATTCATAAGGAGCTGGGAATTGTCTACGTGAGGTCCTCTGCAAAGGTCTACAAAATCCTCGCCTGTGTAATATACAGTAAGGAGCTCGTCTTCAGGAAGATCATTGATAAGTTCAAGCTTAAATTTCTGATCTTTAAAAAGCTCAAGAGCATCAGCTCTGCTTATCTCTTTTCTTGTCCAATCCTCGCGTCTCTTGATTATCTCGCGCATCTTATCTTCGATGGCCTTGAAATCCTCGTTTGTGACTGTGCGGGGAAGAGTAAAGTCATAGTAGAATCCGTCAGCAATCTGAGGACCTATGGCATACTGAACATTTTCTTTACCGAAGATCTCGATCACAGCCTTTGCAAGGATGTGTGCAAGAGAATGTCGGTAAACCTCCATTAATTCTTCTTTTTCCATAATACTGCTCCTTTCGTTTGTAAAAATAAAAAGCCCCTGTATTGCATTAAAGCAATACAGGGGACGCATCTTCTTTGCGCGGTTCCACCCCGGTTGCCGTAGAAAAAATACGGCCTCTTCATTCTGGCGGTAACGGTGCCTGCCGGGCTTGATTGGAGCCTCTCGGAGCTGGTCTTCGGCTTTAGATCCTACAGCCTGCTTTCAGCACTTGCTGCAGGCCTCTCTGAGTATTCCTTAAAGCTTACTCGTCTCTTCACAGATTTAACTTCAGATTTGTTCTGTATTTTAACGCTGCATATATTTTTTGTAAAGGTAAAAGTTTAACAATAAAAATGATGGTGAAGATGAAAGCAGGGCAAGGATGCCGAATGTCTTTGGATTGTGATATACTTTTCATCTGCACATATCACTGTGCTCATGTTTATTGAAAATCAGGAGGAATATCATGAATCCAATGGACGCTATGAGAATGGCACAGGCGTGGTCTACATTCTCTCAGAATCATCCGAAGTTTTTGCCCTTTATCAGAGCTGTCTCCCAGGGGGCGTTGCAGGAAGGCTCTGTTATCGAGCTGGCTGTGACACAACCTGACGGAAAGAAGCTTGAGACCAATCTCAGACTGACGGCTTCAGATCTTGATCTGATAGCTCAGATAAAAGGTCTTATACCGCCTCAGTAAATAATACAAAAAAAAAAAAGCTGCATTAAGCAGCTTTTTATTTTGCGTTCATAACGACGTTTTCCGCGGCATCAAAGGTGGTCACACTGACGCCGCCGTTTGTGGGCGTCCTGTATACCGGTACATCATTGTTGAATTCTCTGAAATAAACATAGTCGTCGGTGATGCATATGTTTCTGTGGACTCCGTAACGCACCACTTCTTCATCGCTTCCGTCGGTACGTATCCTCATGAGCGCATATCCTTCGTTATCCGAGGTATCCACAGTCTGGAAATAAATCCAGTCTTCGTAAACATTATATGTATCGCAGCGCTTGGATGATATCTCGCGAATGGAATCATCCGAAGTATCATATACTTTTATATGATAATCATCGTTTGAATCCAGATAATAGATCTTACTGCCGTCAGCGATGGGAAGAAACATACGCTCAGAAGAAACATCGGATCCGTCACCGCTTACGGGGTCGATCATCTTAAGGGTTCCTTCTTTTTGCATTTCGCTGAAGAGGAGGTTACCGCCCTTTACGCATCCTACATTGGGGTGGCCTTCGAATAAAACGGTGGGATCTCCGCCGGCGATGGAAACTGTATTAAGAGTTACAAGGGCATTGCCGTCGTTTTTTTCTGTGGCACCGAAGGAAGTGTAGAGGATATTGTTATCAGCCAGGACCATACCGTCACATGTAGTTTCTGCGATCATGATATTGTCGTGTTTTTTGCTGCTGACATCCAGTCTGTAGATACCGCGGCCTCTTCGCACATAACCGAGACCTGCCTGGTCGGATGCGGCATCCGAATAAAAATAAACGTAATTACCTGCGGCATTTATGAATGATGCATTGCCGTTTGCAAGCTTCGTGACTTCTCCTGATGCTTTATCCATGCAATAGAGCCTGCCGGAATCATATGGATTTGAAAAATAGATATATCCGTTTTTTTCACAGAATGATCCGCCGTTGTAGAGGTTGCCGGCGGTATTGCCCACAGTCCCTGCTTCGTTCAAAGGAACTTTCTTTTCTCTTCCGCCAAGGATCCTGAGGAGAGTGAGACCTCCGACTATAAAGACTACTACTCCGATCCCGATGATTCTTTTTACGGTTTTATTCATAGCGGATCCTCCAACATACAAAACATGCTTATAAGCCCTTAAAAAGGGACTGCATAGTGCTTATAAGAAAAGTATATCATAAACAGGGATGATTCAGCGATCGCTGTATTCGGATAATACAATCTCTCCCGCGGCAAGTGTTGCGGGAATATCGATTATCCGCTGATTGGAACTGCCGCGAAAACGAAGCCCGAGACTTTTTTTCTCCAATACGAACTCTCCGTCCACAAGGATATCCGCAAGGCTTAGGATCTCGGATGTAAAGGGGGTATAAGCTCTGGTAAATGTCGGATCGTTTAACTGCTCCCATGTATAACCGGAGTATATCCATATAGTCTTTCCGGGACACTCGGATCTGACCCGTTTATAAAAGGGCAGTAAAGCTTCCTGATTAAATGGCTCCATAGGCTCACCGCCGAGCATAGTGAGCCCGCTTATATATGCGGGTTTAAGGGATTCTATGATGGCATCTTCAACTTCTTTGTTGAAGACTTTTCCGTAAGCAAAGTCCCAGGTCATGGGATTAAAGCACTCCTTGCAGTGATGGGTACATCCGCTTACAAAGAGGCTTGTACGAACCCCGATGCCGTTGGCTATGTCGTTGTATTTTATCTCGGCATAATTCATTACAGATGAAGTACTCTCTCGTTGATCTCCTGTGTGCGTCCCTGATTCCAGAACTGTGTTCCGATATATCCGCAGGTACGTCTTGCAACATTCATTTTATCCTGATCGCGGTTACCGCAGTTGGGACATTCCCAGACAAGCTTTCCGTCGGAATCCTTTACGATCTTTATCTCACCGTCGTATCCGCATTTCTGACAGAAGTCGGACTTGGTATTGAGTTCCGCATACATGATATTATCATAGATGTACTGCATTACGGAAAGCACTGCATCTATATTGTCCATCATATTGGGAACCTCAACATAGCTGATGGCGCCACCGGGGGACAGTGCCTGGAATTCGGATTCAAACTTGAGCTTTGTGAAGGCATCGATCTGCTCGGTGACATGCACATGATAGCTGTTTGTGATGTAATTCTTATCGGTGACTCCTTCTATGATACCGAATCTCTTCTGCAGGCATTTTGCAAATTTGTAAGTAGTGGATTCAAGCGGTGTACCGTAGAGCGAGAAAGAGATGTTGGTCTCTGCACGCCACTTCTGGCACTTGTCATTTAAGAAGTGCATAACCTTAAGCGCGAAATCCTTGCCGTCCGGATCCGTGTGACTTACGCCCTTCATATATTTTGTGCATTCACACAGTCCGGCATAACCGAGGGATATGGTGGAATAATTGTTGAAGAGCAGCTTGTCGATGGCTTCGCCTTTTTTAAGACGGGCGAGGGCTCCGAACTGCCACAGTATGGGCGCAACGTCCGAAGGTGTTCCGAGGAGACGGTTGTGCCTGCACATGAGAGCGCGCTTGCAAAGCTCCGTGCGTTCTTCCATGATCTGCCAGAATTTATCTTCATCCTTGCCGGAAGAGCATGCGACATCCACGAGATTGAGTGTTACGACACCCTGATTGAAACGGCCGTAATACTTATGCTTTCCGTCTTCACCAAGCCCCTCTGTATCCGGAGTCAGGAAGCTGCGGCATCCCATGCAGGGATAAACATCGCCGTTTTTATATTCACGCATCTTCTTTGCGGAGATATAATCCGGAACCATTCGCTTTGCGGTACATTTGGCCGCAAGTTTTGTAAGATACCAGTAGGGTGTACCCTCACGGATATTATCTTCATCAAGCACATATATAAGCTTCGGGAATGCGGGAGTGATATAAACCCCCTTTTCGTTCTTTACTCCGAGTATACGCTGCTTGAGCATCTCTTCGATTACCATTGCAAGGTCGTCACGCAGTCTTCCTTCGGGAACTTCATCAAGATGCATGAAGACTGTTATGAAAGGCGCCTGACCGTTAGTGGTCATAAGTGTGATGACCTGATACTGGATGACCTGTACACCGCGCTCTATCTCGGATTTTACGCGCATTTCGGCGATCTCGTTTATCTGATCATCTGAAGCTGCGACACCTGCGTCTTCAAATTCCTTGCGGACTTCTTTGCGGAACTTCTGTCTGCTTATATCAACAAAAGGCACAAGATGAGAGAGTGTTATGCTCTGTCCGCCGTACTGTGAGCTTGCTATCTGGGCGATGGACTGTGTGGCGATATTACATGCGGTGGAAAAGCTCTTGGGCTTTTCGATCATGGTCTCGCTGATAACTGTGCCGTTCTGGAGCATATCTTCAAGATTAACAAGGCAACAGTTATGCATATGCTGTGCAAAATAGTCGGCATCGTGAAAATGGATTATGCCGTCCTCGTGTGCTTCCACGATATCGGGAGGCAGGAGAAATCTTCTGGTGATATCTTTTGACACTTCGCCTGCCATATAGTCACGCTGAACACTGTTAACAGTGGGATTCTTATTGGAATTCTCCTGCTTGACTTCTTCGTTGCTGCATTCGATGAGACTCATTATCTGCTGGTCTGTGGTATTGGACTGACGCACGAGAGCATGCTGATAGCGGTAGATGATGTATTTCTTGGCCACTTCGTTATGACCGGAATTCATGATACCGTTCTCTACCATATCCTGTATCTCTTCGACGCTGGCTGCGCGGGTAAGGTTTTTGCAGTCGTTCGAAACCCTGGTGGCGATGGCCGAGATCTGATCATCGCTCAGTCTCTTGTCTTCCGATACCTCAAGATTAGCCTTGTGTATGGCATTGATGATCTTGGATATGTCGAATTTAACTTCTTTACCGCTTCTTTTAATGATATTCATGACAGATTGGTCTCCTGATGAAACAATATTATGTACTCCCCTAAAAACGCGACCACAAGATATTGTATGCCGCATTGCTTATACTATCACTTAGAGATACTTTTATCAAGACAAAATAGATAACATAAATAAAGCGGGAATATGGTATAATTTTAAAGAATGTTGGATATTCGAAAACACAGGCAAAAAATTATGGAGGGTTAAGAGATGAAGGTAATGAAATGCAAGGTTTGCGGTAAGGTTGTTATTGTTCAGAATGACACTCCCAGCGGAATGGTCTGCTGTGGTGAGAACATGGTTGAACTGGTACCGGGTGAAACAGACGGGGCGGTTGAGAAGCATGTTCCGGCAGTGAGCGTAAACGGAAACAAGGTTCATGCCGAGGTCGGAAGTGTTGAGCATCCAATGCTTGAGAATCATTATATTATGTTCATCCTTCTTGAAACTGAAAAAGGATATCAGGTAAGGAATCTCGTCCCGGGAGAGAAGCCTGTGGCTGATTTTACGGTTGAAGACGGTGACAAGGCAGTCGCTGTGTATGAATACTGTAATCTTCATGGCTTCTGGAAGGCGGAAGTCTGAGGATTTTGCAATAAAAAGCCTGCTCTGTTATAATTTTACAAATCGGGGTCCGGAGTCGAAAGACTCCGGAAAAAGAGCTGAAGGGGAGATAACCGGATGGACAACGCTGCTGTTGCTGCGAAAGCGGCTATTGAAAAAGCCGGAAAAGCCGGATTTAATGATATGGAAATGTCTGCGATCGGGGAAGTCGCAAACATAACACTGGGAAATGCCATGACGGCACTTTCCGTGCTTATTCACGGCGATATTGACATTTCCACACCCAGAGTATTCATCAAGAATAAGGGTGATGCTGTTGAACAGCTTAAAGAAAAGGCAATCATAACAAGAGTGGATTATGTAAAAGGTCTGGACGGGTTCAGTGTTTTATTCCTGGGTGAAGATGATGTTAAAGTCATGACGGACCTTATGATGGGAAGCGACGGGCATGGTATGTTCTACCAACAGGAGATTTCGGATCTTCATATGAGCGCTGTATCGGAATCCATGAACCAGATGATGGGGTCTGCGGCAACCGCCATGGGTATGATGATCAATAAGATAGTTGATATCTCTACACCCAACACGGTATTTATGGAAGCCGGAGAGTTTATCACCGAAGCATTTCAGAATGACGACCGCTTCGTACAGATCGTATTTGATGTTAAAATGGGACAGCTTATCACGACTCAGATGATACAGCTCTATCCTTTCAGACTGGCTAAGGCTATAGCGGATCTCTTTATCGTCAAGAAGCAGAATAATGACGGAAAGAGTCCTTTTTGATATCAAACCGGGGGAATATGATCCCGGTATTTTATAAAGAAATGAGGACTTAATTAAATGGCAGAGAATTGCAACGGAAACTGCGAAGAATGCGGTTCTTCGGGATGCTCCGACAGAAAGGGGCCGGGAATACAGAAGGCTAAGCAAAATGACGCTTCGGATATTAAGCATGTCATCGCAGTCATAAGCGGAAAGGGCGGAGTAGGAAAGTCGATGGTGACGGGACTTCTCGCAGATTCCGCAAACGCCAGAGGATTAAAAACTGCAATTCTTGATGCGGATATCACGGGGCCTTCGATCCCGAGAATGTTCGGTATCGAGGAGCGTGCAGGCTACGACGGCAAGAATGTTGTTCCTGTTAAAACTTCAAACGGGATCAGCACAATGAGTATCAATCTCCTGCTGGATAATGCTACAGATCCGGTTTTGTGGAGAGGAAGTCTTATCTCCGGTGCCGTAAAACAGTTTTGGACTGATGTGGCATGGGGAGATGTGGACTGTATGTTTGTTGATATGCCTCCGGGAACGGGAGATGTCGCACTTACAGTTATGCAGTCCCTTCCGGTTGAAGGTATAGTTATCGTCACATCACCGCAGGAACTTGTGGGCATGATCGTTTCTAAGGCCGTTAAGATGGCTGAGATGATGAATATCCCGGTTCTCGGTATCGTTGAAAATCTTTCTTATTTCAAATGCCCGGATTGCGGCAAGATCCATGAGATATTCGGAAAGAGCAGTGTGGATTCGGTGGCGGCGGATTTCGGTATTCCCGTAACCGTCAGACTTCCCATTGATCCGGAAATGGCAGCTCTCTGTGACAAGGGCGAGGCTCATAAACTTAAGGTTCAGGATATAGAAGATAAGTTCGATGCTTTAACGGAAGAGATATTAAAATAATAATTTAAGAATTCAGGAATCTGTTTTATCAGGAGGAAACTATGAAAGAAGCTAAAGTTACTATCGGCGCAACAAATATCAAGACGTTCAAGTATGAGAATTCATTTGCTGCAAAGCAGGGGGATCCTCTCAAGATGGCTGTTAAGACTCAGATGGCTGTACGTCTTAATCCCGAGGCACCTACAACAGCAATGGTACTTGTGAAGTTTGAGACGAGCGATGAAGAGAAGAAGATCATGGCAATGGAGCTTGAAACTGTTACTCCTGTTTCCGTTAGCACATTTGTCGATAATCTTGATGATGTTATAAAGAAGAAGTATTTTCCTCAGATAATGATGGCTGTTAATGAGAAGATCCGCATTGCATCCACCGTTGTGGGACTTAATATACAGACACCTCCTGTTACTTTCATGTACACAGAAGATGCAGAATAAATGATCACTTATGTTACTACAGGTAAGTAATGCAGATGTTTCATACGGCGAGCGCACTCTCATCAGAGATATTTCTTTTGAAGTCAGGAATACAGAGAAAATAGCGATCGTCGGAAGAAACGGATGCGGGAAGACCACATTTCTGAAACTCTTATCCGGAGAGATACTTCCGGATAAAAGAGACGGAAATGACCAACCGAATATAGCGAAGGCACCGGGACTCAATATCGGATGGCTTTCACAGATGACCTTTACGGATGACAGCGCCTGTCTTGGCGATGAGATCCGTAAAGTTTTTTTGCCTGTTTTAGAGCTCAAGACAAAACTGGATGCACTCCTGGCCGAACTGGACAAGGCTCCGGATGAGAAAAAGGCGCAGGAATATGCTACTCTCGAAGAACGGTTTAATTATCTGGGCGGATACCGTTATGAGAAGGATTATGAGCTTGTGTTTGAACGCTTTGGATTTGCAAGAGAAGATGAAGCTCGCCCACTTTCGGAATTCTCGGGAGGACAGCGGACCAAGATCGCTTTCATCAAACTCCTCCTCTCCAAGCCGGATATCCTTATCCTGGACGAACCCACCAACCACCTTGATATCTCTACCATAGGATGGCTGGAAGGCTATATAAGAGAATATCCCCGTGCCGTCATCGTAGTATCCCATGACAGACTGTTCCTTGACAGAGTAGCCGACGTGGTCTACGAGATAGAACATGAGAAGATGACGCGGTATGTGGGCAATTATTCAGATTTCGTAAAGCGCAAAAAAGACATCTACGATCAGCAGAAGAAGGCATATGAGGCTCAGCAAAAAGAGATAGCAAGACTCCAGGCTGTGGCTGACCGCTTTATACATAAAGCCACCAAGGCTACGATGGCAAAGAGCAAGTTAAAAGCAATTGAGCACATGGATATCATAGAGGCTCCGGAAGAATACGAGCTGAAGGCTTTCCATGCACTGACGGTTCCTTCGAAGGAAAGCGGATTTGATGTACTTGATACGGATAATCTGGGATTCGGTTATGACAGTATCATAGGCAGGCTCACGTGTTCGGTTAAGAAGGGACAAAAAGTGGGCATCATAGGCGGAAATGGCCTTGGCAAGTCTACGTTCTTAAAAACACTTGCAGGGAAACTGCCGTTAAAATCCGGGAAGTTTAAATTCGGGCACGGAGTGGAACCCGGATATTTTGATCAGCAGATGGCGCAGTATGTCAGCGAAAAGAATGTTCTCAATGATTTCTGGGATATATATCCATATCTGACGGAAACGGAAGTCAGAAATATACTGGGTGGGTTCCTTTTTACCGGTGATGATGTATTTAAGGAAGTATCACTTTTATCGGGTGGAGAGAAGGTGAGGCTTGCTCTTGCAAAGATATTTGAGACAAGGCCGAATCTCCTGCTTTTGGATGAGCCCACAAATCATATGGATATAGTCGGCAAGGAAGCGCTTGAGCAGATGCTCAAGGATTACGAAGGGACGCTTATCTTTGTTACGCATGACAGATATCTGGTGCGGGAAGTGGCAGATGCACTTATTGTTTTTTCCGGGGATGGAATAAAGTGGTTTCCGTGGAATTATGAAGAATATGAGCGGAGCTTCGGAAAAGAAAAGCAGGATGCGGCAAAAGATATATGGAATATCGACAGGAATACTTCAGAGAAAAAAACGGAGGCTGCAAAAGAAAACGGGGAGCAGCAAAAGCCTGCGATCAACATAGGAAAAGAAAAGAGCCGGATGGAGCGACGGATCGCAAAGATTGAATCTCTTCTTGCGGAAAATGATACTGTGAGAGAAGAACTGACATTAAAGCTTGCAGATCCTTCGATCTCCAGTGATTATGTGAAACTCGGAGAGATACAAAAAGCCATAGATGATCTGGATAAAAATGATGAAGATCTCATGAGTGAGTGGGAAAGATTATCGGGAGAGCTTGAGAATCTGAGCTGATAAAGGGAGGCAGAGTTATGCAGTCAAAACTTAAAGGATATGCGATAGCGGTTCTTGCAGTTGATGTTATCGGACTTATATTGGAATTGATCGTTGGATTTAGTCCGAAGATCGTGACGGGCCCCGGAGCATTAACAGGACATAATAATATAAATATCGAAGCGATCCAGGTCCCTTATGACGCTTTCTTAATTGCGGCATTGAGCATAGTTGCCGCTATCCTGGCGATCAACGGTATATCCAAAGAAAGAAAAGTGATCTCATCGCAGTATGATCATCCGGTAATGGAAGATGCAAGCGGTGATTCGGACGGAACGGTTGCCGATATCATATCCGTTGTACTGGTTTTGGGCGTCATTCCCGTTATGTCATGGGTACTGACGATGATGGGGACGTGGACATGGAGCAGGGAAGGTGCTGAGGCTTTGGCGGCTAATTCATGGATGACAACTGTAATAAGTACGATATGGCGCCTGCCGGCATGGATCACTTACGGACTTGTATTTGTATGCGGTGCGGATATGGGAAGAAAAAAAGATCCTACCGTGATCTGAGGGATAAATGAGAGAAAGATCTGACAATAATCCCGTAAAACAAATGAGATGTGTTCTTGTGGGTGCCGGAGATAATGTGGCATCCTATGCATTTCAAAACGGAATGCAGGAACTTGAAGGACTTGCAGCCGCCTGCGATCATGAGACGGTTGCTGTTTTTATACAGCGGATCGCAAAGCCGAATCCCGCTACTTTTATAGGATCCGGCAAGGTCGAAGAGATCGCCGGGTATATAGGTGAAAACGGGATCGGAACAGTGATATTCAACAATTCGCTTTCCCCGCTGCAGATATCAAGGCTTTCGGATGTGCTTGGCTGCGAAGTGTTAGACAGGACCGGTATCATTCTGGAGATCTTCGGCAGAAGAGCGAGAACCTCTGAATCCAGGATGCAGGTTGAATATGCCAGATTGCAATATATGCTGCCCAGACTTGAAGGTATGAGGAAAAATCTTTCAAGACAGGGCGGAACAGGCGGTTCCATGTCCAACAAGGGTGTGGGCGAAAAGCAGATCGAGCTTGATAAGAGACTTATCGGTAAGCGAATGGCCGTGTTAAAAAAACGCCTGACGGAAGTTGAGAAGAACCGTTATGTGATGAGGGGAAGAAGAGCAAAGAACGGGATAAAAACCGTGGCTTTAGTGGGATATACAAATGCCGGAAAGTCTACGCTCCTCAATGCTCTGATAACACGCTATGGCAACGGAGACAAGGTTTATGCCGAAGACAAACTCTTCGCCACCCTTGATACCACGGTAAGGAATCTGCGTTTCCCGGATAAGGATGATCCGGCAAAAGGCACGGAAGTATTGATCTCCGATACTGTAGGATTTATAAATGATATTCCCCATGATCTGATCAAGGCCTTCAGATCCACTCTGGAGGAGGCTGCACTTGCGGATCTGATCATCAATGTGGTGGATGCATCCGACGAATATCATGACATGCATATAGAAGTTACGAAGCAGACTCTGACGGATATCGGCGCGGGAGCCGTTCCGGTGATCACGGTGATGAACAAATGCGACAGGGCAGAGATCGATACAGCCAGATGTACCGAAACGGGAGCGGAGCAAAAAACTGTTTTTGTGAGCGCTAAGACCGGAGAAGGATTGGAGCAGCTTGTCGATCAAATAAAGTCAGGAATTGGCTGATGACAGCGCCTGCCGACGCAGTTAACAGAGAGAAAAGAGAGTTTAACAAAAGAAAGTTTAGAAAAAGAAAACCCGCATGCCGGACCGGCTTGCGGGTTTATGTTTGCTTATAACAGGGGCAGAAGGAGTCGAACCCTCTTTAGCGGTTTTGGAGACCGTCGTTAAACCGTTTAACTATGCCCCTAAAAATCAGCACCGTTGTATAATATTGTAAAATCTCTTAGTTGTCAAGATGGAACATGCACTTATGCTACAGTTCTCTCGGTATCCATTATCTGATAAAATATTAATGTTTAAGAGCTTTTCGGAGGCAGTGCATCCATGAGTGCGATTTATTCGATTATTCTTCTGATATTTGCTTTATTCCTCATATTTTCGATGATAAAGATAAATACTTCCGAATCGTCGGAGATGATAAGAGGAATGAATTTTGTCGGTGTTTCTGCGGCTGTGGTGCTGCTTGCGGCTGTATCCGGCAGTCTGACAAAAGGAAGCGGAGCGATGCAGTCTGTTGTTTTGATGGAAAGCATTGGTGCTTCTTTCTTCGTTGTGACACTGGCTTTTTTCTCTATCAGATCCTGCGGTGTTAATATCCCGCGGGCTTTTTCAATCCCTTTGATCATGTATATGATCCTTCACTGCGTGGGAGTATATCTTCCGGAAGTTTTCGGAATGCATTTCATTACGGCGATCCCTTCCAATTCCTTCTTCGGTTACAGAACGGAATTAAGCGTTTTCTACTATATCGATCTTTGTTTTTTCATACTCATTAGTTTTCTGGGATTTTATATCACATTTTTAAATTACAGGAATTCCCTTACTGATACCAATCCCGGAAGCGGTATGATGGCCTGGATCAATCTGCTGCCGGTGCTCGGCAGTATACCGGCTATCCTTCCCATAAACCTGGGATACGAAGTGATGCCTGTCGTCATCATCTTTTGCTGGGCAGTGATGTTCATCATAGTCTATCGTTACAGGATGTTTGATTCCATGAAGATGGCAAGGGATGACATCATTGAGACGATAGAGGACGGTTTCATCGTCATTGATGCCAACGACAGGATACTCTTCAGGAATGAGAAGGCGGGAGAGATTTTCCCTCAGCTTAATTATGAGGCGACTCAGGAAGATGTGATCAAGCGTCTGAAGAACAATGATAAGAAAGAACTGGAAAAGGAAGGCAGGATATATCAGATATCACTTGTTCCTTTTTATGATATAAAGACTTTCAAGGGAACGACCATTTGGATCAATGATAAGACCGAAGAACATGAATTCACACAGCGTCTTATCGATCTCAGGGATGAAGCTCAGAAGGCAAACAAGGCAAAGTCCGTATTTCTTGCAAATATGAGTCACGAGATCCGAACTCCCATGAATGCCATCATCGGAATGACAGAGCTTATATTAAATGACAATATCAACAGCAAAGTCGAAGAAAATGCAAACAATATAAGAAATGCAGCGAATACGCTCCTTTCACTGATAAACGGTATTCTTGACTTCTCCAAGATCGAGACGGGGAAGATGGAAAGTACCGAATCGGAATATAACCTGGGACTGGTCCTTAAAGAGATATGCAATATGACAGGTCTCAAACTCGTGGATAAAAACGTGGAACTTATCGTTCATGTGGACGAGACGATCCCGGTGACATTCCTTGGAGATGAGACTCATATCAGACAGATATATACCAATATCCTTTCCAATGCCGTTAAATATACCAAACGCGGCTATATCAGATTAAATGTTTCCTGGGAAAAGCTGGAGAATGAGGCGCATGTTATGGTTTCCATTGAAGATACGGGATGCGGTATAAGACAGGAAAGCATACCGACACTGTTCGAAAGTTTCCAGCGTGCAGATATGATAAAGAACAGGACTGTGGAAGGCACCGGACTGGGACTTGCTATCTGCAAGAGGCTTGTGGAATCCATGGGCGGAGAGATCGGAGTAAGGAGTACCTACGGTATAGGAAGTGTTTTTTCCTTTGACTATATGCAAAAGATATCCGATGAAACACCTCTCGGAAATTATGATTATATCGAGCTGCCGGTGGATAAGGAACATGAAAAGAAATCTTTCATCGCACCCCTTGCCCGCATACTTGTGGTGGATGACAATATCACCAATATCAAAGTGGCCCAGGGAATACTTGCGATGTATCAGGTGAGAGTCGATACGGCTCTTTCGGGTAAGGAATGTCTGGAAAAGGTTGCGAGAAACAATTATCACATGATCCTTATGGACCAGATGATGCCTGAGATGGACGGTATTGAGACAACAAGGATGATAAGGAACGATCCGGATTCCAGAGTTCGAAACATGCATGTCATTGCCCTTACCGCCAATGCCATAAGCGGTACGAGAGAGATGTTCTTACAAAACGGTTTTCAGGAATATATCTCCAAGCCAATAGCTTTATCGGCAATGGAGGATGTTCTGAAGAAGTTCCTGCCGCCGGAGATAATACACTATGTGGATGTGGATGCTAAAGATAACGGATACGGCAATCTGGACATTTCGCTCCCCGGTATCGATACTGAGATCGGACTGCGTAATTACGGAAACGATTCGTCAAGATATCTGCAGATATTGAGATTTATCCTTGATGATGGGGCAGCGCATGTGGAACGTATACGTACATGCATAGAAGATAAAAATTATAAACAGTACGTATTTGAAGTTCACGCGCTTAAAGGTCTCATGGCAGGCATCGGTGCCAAGCAACTGGCAGAATTTGCGAAGCTTCAGGAGATGGCAGGCAGAGAAGGCAGAAAAGAAGAGATCGCAAATGAAGGAAGGCTTTTGGCAGATCAGTATGAGGAATTGCTGGCAGTGATCGATAAGGTTCTCGGCGGTGCGGGACTGCTGCAGGAGGAAAAGGCGGAACTTAAGAAAGAACCCCTTTCATGGGAAGAATTCCTGGGACAGCTTCACTCCCTTCAGGGAAGCCTGGATATGCTGGAACAGTCAGAGGCTGCAAGAAAGGTAGACAATCTTCTGACATATCCGCTTGAAGACGGTATCAGGCAACAGCTGCAGGAAGTCAGGAAAGCTATAGGTAGTTTTGATTATGATGAGGCATCAGAAATGCTGAATCTTATGATGTAAAGGAGGGCGGATTAAGTATGGATAATATCGGCAATAAGGAAGGCATCCGTGAGATCATCGAGAAATACAGGGCGGATGTGACTGAGATGACCAGATATCTGGGATGGCTTGAAAGCAAGAGATCGGAATCGCTTTCCAGTTCCTATGATCCTGCCGACGGCAGGGGAGAGACCATCACTTTTCCTGTTTACGACGGAACATTGATGAATTTCGTAAGATCGGCGGAGAAAACAGGGCTTATAGACAGGAATTATGTCTATACATACAAAAAATACCGTATCCTGACGGTGGCAGATGAACTCAGATTTATCGAGAATGCTCAGATCACTGATATGAAAACTCTGGCGGATATACTTTCATCTTACATAGTAAGGGGCAGGACAAAGGGCGTTGTATGGCCTGAGGGAGTGAATAACGGAGTATATTATGCCGTGATTTCCAAGATGAAGGAACTCATCGAATTCTGGACCATGCCCTTCGGACAGGGGAAGTGAATTATGCTATAACAGGGATGTTTTGGCGTAATCAAGAGGAAAAAAGTGAGGCACGGATGCCGAACGCCTCTTGATTATGCTATAATAGAGTGCATTGTTTTTAAAAAAGAAA
>Ga0256407_10004357_pt1 | contig 23752 bp, 20 predicted proteins | sample RumenRJG_04DNA_FD_193489 | JGI IMG/M metagenome (GOLD analysis project Ga0256407, IMG submission 193489) | Bovine rumen microbial communities from Lethbridge, Alberta, Canada - RJG_04 | ecosystem: Host-associated > Mammals > Digestive system > Stomach > Rumen | place: Canada: Alberta... | reverse complement strand
CATAGCAGTACAGAAATAGAGTCGAGGTTTGAATAAATGACTTGGGTGCCCAGTTAGATGTTCCGAGAAACAGAGGTTGATATCCACGGTCGTTCCGCTTCCTCTTCGACTATGTGAAGAAGTACAAGCGCCCGCAACATCGCTGTTGACGACGGTGACATCGACAAGGAACGTTTGTTGAAGGCCGCACAGATAGCGTGCATCCACGACTATGTGATGTCGCTGCCACTGAAGTACAACACGAAGATAGGACGTGACGGCGTGGGACTGAGCCAGGGACAGCGACAGCGCATCCTCATCGCCCGTGCGGTGTACAAGAATCCCGACTATATCTTCCTCGACGAGGCTACCAACTCGCTCGATGCCAACAACGAGCGGGCCATCGTGGAGAACCTCGACACGTTCTACCGTGGCAAGACCGTCGTCATCGTCGCCCACCGCCTGAGCACGGTCAGGAATGCCGACCAGATTGTCGTCATCGACCACGGCAAGGTCGTCGAGACGGGCAACCACGAGACGCTGACAGCAAAACGAGGCGCGTACTACAATCTTGTCAAGAATCAGTTGGAGCTAGGAAATTGACAGATATCATCAGCAATCTTACAACTGATGAACAATCGCTATAGTCAGCGACAGTAGCTACTTTGAGATGTAAGTAAGTGAAGCACTGCCCTTGAAATAACGGCATCAAAGATTTTAAGGTATGAACAACAATAAGAATGAAACGGACAACATAGAACTGCGGAGCGAGAAGGTGCGCCACATCATTGGGCAGGTTCCTCCGGCTCTTGTGCGGACCGGCACGATGATCATTACGCTTGTCGTCATTGCCCTTGCCGTCGCCTTCTACACCATCCGCTATCCCATCACGATAGAAGCACAAGGTAAGGTAACGCGCAACGACTCGGTAGAGCTCCTTGTTCCTTACAAATATCTCTATCTCTTTGATGAGCCACGCACGGCACACATCTCCTTAGAGGGGCAGGAAAATGACGATGCCCCAATCGTGTGTTCCATCACTAGCCATAACGACAAATTACACACCATCGCCGGAAATCATTATTTTACCGCTAAGGCCCCCATCCGCGGTTGTAGAATCAGCGTACAGCCGGGATTGAATGTCTCTGCCCGCATCGTTGTCAGCGACAAGACGCTGTGGCAGCAGGTCTTCAGGAAATAGCCTTTTATTTTCCGATTCTTGCCCAATATTAACACCTTATTAATACCCTAAGAAAGAAAGCCCCTTGCAAATCATTGATTTACAAGGGCTTTATAGCGCTAAATGGCACCAAGATTCAGTGAAGACTCACATGCCTAAGGCTAAGGCCGTCCCGAAGATAGCCAACGTTAAGGTGTATTCGAAGCCTAAATCTATATATTCTTGGGATATATCTGCTTGCTACATTTTGTCGAGAAAAGCAGCCAAAGTGGTTCTCTGTCTAAGTTTTGAGCTATATGAAAATCCCTGAAACAGGAGACAAAGCCTTATAGATAAAGACAAGAGTTACTCGTCTTTTGAGATATGTATGACAGTGTATGTCATATAAGAGCAGAGCGACGAATTCTGCGCTCTGCTCCCTATATGTCTGATTGCTTGAAGTCGTTTACTTCTTCAGCTTGCTTTTGTAAGCCTTGTTCAGTCCGGCCACCACCTCGTTGGTGATGTCGTAGGCCTTGTCGGCATAGAGCACGTTGTCGCCCTGCTTGGCGAAGATCATGCCGTATTTCTTGTCCTTGTTGTAGATGGCCAAGTAGTGCTGCAGCGAGTCGTGCAAAGCCTTGTTGTATTTGTTGGTCTCCTCCTGGAACTCACCGCTCAAACGCTGGTTGAGCTGCTGCAGGTCATTGCTCTGCTTCTGCAAACCGGCCTGGATAGCCTCCGCCTGCTCACGAGTGTAGGCGTTCTGCTGCACTTTCTGCTGGAAGTTGGCGGCGGCAGCCTGCAACTGTTGCTGCTTACCGGCGAGTGTTTTCTGGATGTTGTTGCCTTTCTGCTCAAGGATCTTGCTGTACTCCTTGCAGAACTGATACTGAGTCAGGATGGAGTCAACTTCGACGAAGGCAATCTTGGAACTTGCCGGTTTGGTAGAGGTCTCAGGAGCCTTGTCGTCCATCTGAGGCTTGCTCTTGTCGCAGCTGACGAGTGTGAGGGCGGACATAGCCACCACAGCCAGCGTGCGTAATGCGTTTGTTGTTTTCATTGTTTTGTATTCTGTTTTGTTTTTAATTTCTGATTGTGTGATGATCACATTGCCGGCGACTTCATGCGAGCCTCGCGGTCCTGGTCGATCACGCAGTGAATGCCCTGCTTGCGAAGGGCCACATTGTCGTGGATGTGCTGCGACTGAAACGCACCGTTTTTCTTCAGGATGACGCGCACAGAGAGCAGTATCATGGCAATAGCAATTATTAACACCGTGCAGAGTAATGTTTCTATCATTTTTTGTAATTTTGCAGTGCTTGCTTGCACAATTATAGATGCAAAGATAGCACAATAAAGGCAAATGACAAAGAAAAAACACATAAACCTTATTAAAAAACGAACATCATGGCAGAATTGAAACCAGCTCGCGTGTTCGAGCAATTCGCAAAGATCAACCACATACCCCGCCCCTCGAAACATGAGGAACAAATGATCGCCTATCTGAAGAAGTTTGGCGAGGATCACGGTTTGGAAACACTGGTCGACGAGACCGGCAACGTGCTGATCCGCAAACCGGCTACCAAAGGCTATGAGAACCGTCCTACCACGATACTGCAGAGCCACATGGATATGGTCTGTGACAAACTCGTGGATGTAGACTTCGACTTCCACAAGGATGCCATCCAGACATACGTCGACGGTGAGTGGCTCCACGCCAAAGGCACTACCTTAGGTGCCGACGACGGTATCGGCGACGCCATTGAGTTGGCGATTCTCGACTCTGATGACATCGAGCACGGACCGTTGGAGTGCGTGTTCACTGTCGACGAGGAGACAAGTCTCGGTGGTGCCATAGGCATGAAGCCTGGCTTCATGACCGGTAAGTATCTCGTCAACCTCGACTCTGAGGAGGAAGGCCAGATCTTCATCTCCTGCGCCGGCGGTATGTCGACAAAGGCTACCTTCCGTTTCCAGCGTGAGGAAGCACCCAAGGGTTACTTCTTCTTCGAGGATACGCTCAAAGGACTGAAAGGCGGACACTCCGGTGACGACATCGAGAAGAAGCGCGCCAACGCCATCAAGATTCTTGCCCGTTTCCTCTATATGGAGCAAAGCAAGACCGACCTGAGACTGGCACAGTGGAACTCCGGCAAGATGCACAATGCCATCCCACGCGACGGCAAGATCGTCTTTGCCGTTCCCGCTGACAAGAAGGAAGAAGTGAAGGCCGATTGGAACATCTTCTCCAAGGATGTCGAGGACGAGTTCCATGTGACAGATGTCAACATGGTGTGGAACCTGCAGAGCACAGATGCTCAGAAGGTACTGCCGAAAGAGGTGAGCCGCAAGCTCATTGCAGGTCTTCAGGCCCTCGACAATGGAGTATTCGCCATCTGTCAGGATCCGGCCCTCAACGACATGGTGGAGACTTCCAGCAATGTTGCCAGCGTGAAGACAACCGATGACAGCATCGTCTTCGTTGCCAGCCATCGTTCCAACGTGACCAGCAACCTGCGCAATATGGCCAATACGGTGCGCGCCACCTTTGAACTGGCAGGTGCAGAAGTGGAGCAGGGCAGTGGTTATCCCGCATGGAAGATGAACCCCAACTCCAAGATGGTGAAGGTTGCCGTCGACGCTTACAAGAAGCTGTTCCACAAAGATCCTGTCGTGCGCGGCATTCACGCCGGTTTGGAGTGCGGCCTGTTCTCCGAGAAATATCCCGAACTCGACATGGTCAGCTTCGGTCCTACGCTGCGTCATGTCCATACGCCCGACGAGTGCCTGCACATCCCTACCGTTCAGATGGTTTGGGATCATCTGCTCGAAATTCTGAAGAATATTCCTGAGGAATAGTCTATGAACAGAACGTTGAAAACGACTTTACTGCCTCTCATGGCTCTGCCCTTTCTGTTCGCAGGCTGTGGCGAGCGTCACGAGGCACGCAGTCTGGCCCAGGATTTCATGGAAGAGCACATGCCCATGCAGGACTATGAGGTCGTGCGCTGGTCGCGACTCGACTCTACTTTCTTTGTAACGCCCGTAGCCTTGAAGGCGATGCATGCCGAGGCAGAGCGCTCGAAGATCGTCAAGCACCGGGTCGGTTACCAGGGCTATACACCCAAACTCCTGTTCATGCACGGCTGGTTTGCCCATGACCATGACACCATCTCCCGCACATTCTATTTCGATGACAAGCTTCAGGGCATTGTGGGAGTGAAGCGAAACTGATGCCGTCCATCTCTAAGACAGCATCAACTTTTATCATAGAAAAGCCTCGATGCATCGCACAATCGCTGCGACGCATCGAGGCTTATTGCGTTTATTATGCAAGGAACTGGTACTGCCACCACCCCTTGAGTCATAAAGCGAAACCGGACATCACGTGACGCAAATGAATTTGCTCAAGTGAAATAAATATCATGGATAACTTGCGAAAATGAAACTTTTTTCTTAAATTTGTACCGAAATAACTCAGAACTTCAATTTCTAACTTTAAAATCGTATTGATTATGAACATGGTTTCCGCTTTTCAAAAAGTAGTCTTTCAGAACTATGCCAACTTCAACGGGCGTGCGCGCCGTGCAGAGTACTGGTGGTTCGCGCTTGATTCATTCATCATTGGCATCGTGCTGGCCGGCATCAACGAATGGGCCGTGTCGTCGGGCAACTTCGTTGCCATCCTGTTGACGAGCATTCTCTACTACGGCGTCTCTTTGGCACTGTTGCTCCCGGGATTTGCCGTAGTATGGCGCCGTCTGCACGACATAGGTAAGGGTGGACAGTGGTACTGGATCTGCCTCATCCCCATCATTGGCTTCATTTGGCTTATCGTGTTGCTTTGCCAGCCGAGCGAACCGCAGGAGAACCGCTTCGGATCTGAAGTAGAAGAAGAATAAGAAATAAAAAACACAGCCCCGGAATCACTTCCAAGGCTGTGCTATCTTAATTGTGAAAAAATCAAATGATAAATTGAGCGTCACTTCGCTCAAAGTGTTATCACAATCTTAAAACCTAATAACTAAAAACCTAAATCTATTACTAACCTAAACAATCTATTAACCTTTTGACACTGCAAAATTACAAAGTTCTCAGCAATCCCACAATTTATTTTCCTAATAAAACCCGAATTTTATTGTTTAATTGACATGTATCAATTGTTGTGTGCGGTAACACAATCACCAATTGTTATTATTGCTTAAATACCATATAATTACTTATGTATTTACTTGGCGGTAAGCGCAAAAAACACTACCTTTGTCTTAGCAAAAATAAGAATTGTAGAAGTAGTAGACGTCATAGAGTGACGTGTATCATAAGCAATAAGAAATTTTGATTTGTTTTAGTAGATTAGTTTTTAAGTAGTTTGTTTTTTGGGAATCGGTTGTCGTGAGACACCCGATTTTTTTTATGACTTTGATAACAATGAATACAGATAACAAGATACAACAGGGCGAGCTCACAATTCTTCCCAGTCAGTTCAGTCAGATACTGCCCTTGCAGTGTGCCTTGGGAGTGAAAGCCGGCTTTCCGTCTCCAGCAGAGAGCTACGAAGTGGAACCGCTGGATTTCAACCGTGATCTCATCAGCCATCCCGACACCACATTCTACGCCCGTGCCAATGGTGACTCCATGACGGGGGCGGGTATCGACAATGGCGACCTGCTCGTCATCGACCGTTCCCTCGACGCCGCCAACGGCAACATCGTCGTGGCATTCTACAATGGAGAATACACGATGAAATACTACGATGACTCGCATCTCGCCGAGGGATACATCGAGCTGAAGCCCGCCAATCCCAACTATCCCGTCTTTAAGGTGACCAAAGACCAGACCGACTTCCGGATCTGGGGTGTCGTGGTGTATATCATCAAAAGCAGTCTTGCCCCCAAGCCAATCGTAAGGAGAGAAGCACAGAAGTAGCGTTTCTGTGCTTCTCTCCTTATTATATATACGTTCACCACTGTGTTGTCTATGGCTTCACCTCGTTGGTCAGTGGCTTTCCTGACACGAAGTCGCGGATGTTTTGCAATGTGGTCATGGCGATATTGTTCATGGCTTCTTTCGTGAAGAAGGCCTGATGTGAGGAAACAATCACGTTAGGCATCGTCAACAATATTGAGAGCTTGTCGTCGTTGATGATGCTGTCACTGAGATCTTCATAGAAATACTTCTGTTCATCTTCGTACACATCGAGTCCGGCGCAACTAACCTGGCCGGAGCGCAGCCCTTGGATGAGCGCATCAGAACTGATGAGCTTACCGCGTCCCGTATTGATGATCATCACACCGCGCTTCATCTTATCAATACTCACACTGTTGATCATGTACTGTGTACGCGGAGTGAGCGGCACATGCAGCGTGATGATGTCACTACGGCGATAGAGTTCGTTGAGTTCAACCATTTCTATGCCGTGCGACTCCACAAAGGCTTTGTCGGGATAGAGATCATAGGCCAGCACCTTCATGCCAAAGCCGAGAAGTATTTCGGCCACGCAGCGCGCGATACGCCCCAAACCGACGATGCCGACCGTCTTGCCATACATGTCGAAGCCCATCAGCCCGTCGAGCTTAAAATTCCACTCACGCGTACGGTTGGTCGAGCGGTAGACCTTGCGGTTGAGACACAGCATCAGCGTGACAGCATATTCAGCTACGGCGTGCGGAGAATAGGCAGGAACACGGACCACGGGGATCCCGCAACGCCCAGCTTCCTGCAAGTCGACATTGTTGAAGCCGGCACAGCGTAGTGCGATAAGCTTCACGCCATACGCTTTCAGCGTGTCAATGACCTGCCGGTCACAGATGTCGTCGACAAACACGCACACGACATCCATACCTTTTGCCAATCTCACACTCTCCTCGTTGAGCCGGTCCCCAAAGAAATGAATTTCCAAATCACTGCCTTCATTGCAGGCATTGAACACATTTCTGTCATAGCTCTTTGCGTCAAAGAACCCTATTTTCGTCGTCATAGGCATTGATAGTTAAGTGGTTATTATAGGTTTTCGATGCAAAGATAAGGAAAATAAAGTTACCTTCCAAATATTTCGCTATGAAAGTATATTAGTTTCATTTACGAAGCTCTAAAATGCAAGGGACGGAAGCAAGATACACCGAGACGGAAACCCTCAACAACTACAGTGAGAGACTCAAATTCCTTTATAGGCCGGAAGACAGCGGCGAAGCCGACACAGTACTACGGTGAAGTACTGGAGTAATCACGCCTTTGTACTGAAGTAATCTCGGCTTTGTACTGGAGTAATCACGCTTTTGTACTGGAGCAATCTGCCCGTAGTACTGACACCAAACTGCCCGTAGTACTGACACCAAACTGCTTTGCTCTTAAAATAATACAGTATTATTTATCTGTATCTGTGTCTGTGTCACTTCTTCTGTTCCTGTTTATTACGCTCTCTAATCCGTCTGATCTTCATCTCCCCGAAGTAAGTTACCGTCCCACTACTTTGAATATCTTTTCCGTGGTAACGTTTTTGGACCATTTCTTGTTATTAATCCGGAACCGAGGCTCTGATGTAATTCATTAAGTCTTGGAAGTAATATTTCCTATTGTCATTCCAATCCAAATAATTTCTTGCGGACTTTTTAAACCAAGAAAATATGGACTCACTATCTTCGTCACTAACTAAACGGTGATTTGTAGAAACGAAGTCCTTGTACCTCTTGCACATAGAAAGGAAACAAGATTCTGTAGAGTTATGTGGGAAATGAGAGTTTTCAAGTTCTTTCATAACTTTAGAGAAAGCTAATATTTCTGAGTCCGACAGCGAAACAAGTTTCTTGGTTTTATTATACCAGTGGTACAGCATTCCTTCATAACCAATGCTTGAAGCATAAGGAAATCTCTTATTATCTTTTACAAAATTGACAAAGGCCTTTATATTGTCATCAAAGGTCCTTGGTAAAATCTTGTAATTTTGCCCATAATTTTTATCTGTCAACCCAACTAAGTCTGGATAGAACATACATAATTCACCCTCATTAACTTTTTGGTTGATGTTGCTGATAATGCTTCTACGTGTTGAATCTGGCCGATATCGTAATGCTTCTTTTGCCAACTCCTTGCTTTGCACAGGTCTTCCTTTGATGGCAAGTAGCCTTGTTAGCAGCTCGGGTATACTCCCTGAAAAGCCTCCCCATGATGTAAGTTTATAGATAGAGGTCCTGCCTATGCTTTCAATTCTATCATCTCTCTGTATATACGATCTTATAGTAGCTTCCGTATTATGCGAGTCATTGGGGTACTTTCGATCAAACTCTTTACGTATTTCATCCATTCGCATCGGCGAACCTTTAGAGCTGATGAAATTGTAAATGATATCAGAATAATTTAATTTGTTTGCTTTGAATACAATATTACCATTGTCATCAATTTCACCAATATGCAACTCTCTCACTATTACAAGCAAAGCATTATAGGCAAGATCTATCTGAACTTTATTCGGAGCAGAGCCTTCACAACATGACCAGTAAATCTCATTACTAGCAAAGAAATCGTAGAGGGGAATGACTATATCTACATCTCTATTTAAAGCAGATATGCGCTTAAATTCCTTGATAGCTTTGGCAAAGCTGAAGCCTTTTATCAAATGAGAATAAGCAACACAAACCATACTGCCATCCGCTGATCTAAATGTTTTTATGATTTTATCATCTACAAGACTCGCGATTCTACAGAATGCAGAAAAAGTGAGCTTTATATGCTCCGAAGCCACAACATGCAGAAAGTTTGAACTTTCTTTTGTAATTATTGTGTCACATATAAAAGGATAGTCTTTCCATTTCTCAATCGCAAACAATGATAGTCCTGCTTTAGCCCATTTATAGAATGATGATATTATTTGTCTAACTCTTTCCCTCGTATAGTTACTTTTAGAAGCGATCTCTTCAAGATTCTTCGAAGAATCCATGCCTATACCATAGTAATCTTTAAACATACTGACCCACGGGTGCTTGCTCTGAATAAAGAAGCGAGCAGCAAGAAAGAACATTGGGTAATGTCCGAACTCGGAATAAAACGAAGAAACAAATCTTACTTCTTTATCTTCAAGAAATGGGTATTCAGCATGAATAAAATAGAATTCTGCATCATCTTCGTCCGAAAATAATATCTGAGCAAGATACTTAAACAAATTATCATGAAAAAGGTATAACTCAGAAGAACTTCTTCTTCCAATTTTATCCATGGACAAGAAATCATGATGTTTGTCAACAAACGCCACAATATTGTTAGAATCATTTGCGTCTACAAGATTTGACAAAACATTTATAGCTCTCGTACTTAATCCTTTTACTGCTTTATTAAATTCAATACGTATCAGACTCTTCTTGTCGTCTGTAAGTAACATCCTTTCTATGAGGTTTTGCCTATTATTATCGATTTGTTGCACAAAAATACTTAGCAATGCTTGTATTCCATCACGTATATCGGTATCATCACAAGAGAGTGCTGTCTTGGCAAAGATTTCACAAAAGTAAACGCATAGTTTGTAGGAAGATGGCCTTCCATGCTCACAAAGTCTTTTAAACAGACTTTGCGGGGAAGAAACAAAATCATTCGAAAATCTTTCTAAAGATCCAAAATTCTCTGTCATCCAAGATGTAGCATCATTAGAAAGCGATATGTTTAAACATTTAACAAGATAATCTACAATTTTATCATCATTCTCACCTGCCGGTTTTGGCAGACTTAGATCTGTGTCTACAGTTCTCTTTAATGTGACTTGTTTGACTTTTGCTCTAAAATCTTCAAGTTCAATAGCACTCTTTTTGCCACAATTTTTGAAGTCAAGGAAGTTAAAGTTTGGAAAACTTCTCATCCAAGAAAGGAAGCAATCGAGTTTGTCTATTCCATTATTTATCAATACATTCTTTGAGCGAACAGAAAGATTTTGCATAAGGGAGAAAAAGTTATCTTCCCAAATATGAGTGTTGTTTACTATTGTTCTGTGCTCTTTTAGGATATTATTTATGCTCTTATCATTGTCTTTAGTGTGTGTGTAATCTTTAGGAATAATAATATTGAAAAATCTACCAAAGTATATGCAATCTGAAAAACAATCACAATACAACATCAAAGAATTTACAATAATACTAAGAAGCTTGTTCTTATACTCATAATCATAGGCTGAAAGTCCATTAAGGACACCAAAAACTTGTTCTTTCTCCGTAAACAGAGAAAGTAACAACTCTTCTGGAGAGCCAAAATATTCACATAATGACATTCTCTCCTCAACGCCAAGACTATTCCAAATGGCGTCAAAAGTTTTTTTTATATTTTGAGGTAAAGCATTAATTAAGTCTCCCGAAGTATATTTACGATAATTACATGAGATTATCACATTGAGGAACTGTTCCAGGTATATAGCCTGGTTTTTCAAGAAAGAAGGCAGCCCCGTCTTATCTCCTTTTAGATCGCTAAACTTCTCGATTCCGTTACAGGAAAATCCTTCACGGAGGATGTCACTAATGATGCCATCCTCGCACAAATTACTGAGCTTTAAAGTCCAATTATAGTTGTCTATCATATTCTTGCTTCAAGTTATAAAGCTTTGATCCCGGTGTTACTATATCTCTACGATAATTTTCGTAATAATCAAGCAGCCCTCTAATAGAAGCATTGCTGAATTTTTCTTTTTCATCTGTAGAGAACTCATTTCTGTGAATTACTTCAAGTACTTCACTCCATTCCTCTGAAGAGACGGAATCCTTACATTCATGCCATGCCTTTCTCCAATGGTCTGTACCTTTTTCACCAATTCTATCAAGCCACTTGAAGAAGAAGCGATAAATGATGAAAGTTTCTGGCATCTCCAATAACTCATAGTATTCATCTTCGTCGTGTCCAAAAGCTTCAAAGAAGAAAGACTGTCCTTTCCCTACTTTACCTTTTGTGCTGTTCAGAATGGCTTGAATGGCACGAATATATTTCCTATTCCAATGAATGCCAATATAGTCACGATTGTGAGAATAGTCCGTATCTCTTTCATTGCCTTTCCTCAAAGGATGATACTTCATAGGAAAAGAATATATATTGACATTCAGCTCATCGCACAACAAGACATTTATTTTCAGTCTCCTATACAAATCAATAGGCTCATCGCGAAAGTTGTAGAGGAGATAATTAGAGAAGTCCTTAATACCTGCTTGAACGCTCCACCGTATTGCCTTTTCATATGCCGGACGAGTTTTGATGTCATCAAAGGCTATGCGAAGCGGTTTGATGGCAATAGAAGCAAGTAAGCGTGCTTTTTCTTCAGTAAAAAGGCGGGCATCAAGACCCTGGTTGAAATCTACGTATCGACGTTGCACGGAAGGCTTGAAATGCTTCTCCCATATCGGCTTAATAGCTTTATATGCTTCTAAAAGATTTTTCTTCTTACTTGTCAGTCTGTGCTTGATATGGTATCTTTCAATGATTTTATATACTTCAAAGGAATCATCCGAATTACTGAGTTTCTCGTAGAAGCTTATTATCACTGATTGCAATTTTCTTATGTAGGCTTTATCATTTATACCTTTGCTAAGATTTCTTGCCGCAAGTGCCATGGGGTCGGGCTTAGTGTATTTTGCACCTCTTCCAAATCCACAATCAATTATTTCTTGTATGATTTCTTTCAAATGGTCGGATGCTAACACATTATTATCCATCAACAACAAGTCCCTTTGATCGCCAAACTCCTCACGCGTCTTTGCAATACGAGGAGTAAGTTTGATATAAGGAATATAGTCTGGCTCCAAAGTCCATACAGCGCAAAAAGCACAATGGCGAATACAGCCACGAGACATATAGCCATAAAAGGCATTAGACATGGAATATTTATAATCCACTTCATCAAGAATGGAATAATCAAGAGGCAGGTAATCAATGAACTGCTCATCGTCTTTGTCAAGATCTCCTTTTCTCAAGATACCAACATGTGGCTTTACCCCCGTAGCCGCCTCTATCTCTCTCGGTTGGATAGAAGCCAGCACACCACCTACCATTAAGTTATGGCGCCAATCCTTACACAAAAGTTTGGCAAACTCAATGGTTTCAATGGTCTTATCCCAATAAAATGTAAACAAAGTCGTCACTCCAACCCTATCCCATTCAGGATGTTTCTTCCACTCTCCTTTCCACCAATAATCCTTATAGTCACTAAGTTTACTTCCTAATAAGATTGAATATTCGGAATCATCTATACCTATCTCGGAGATCAGAGCAGACTTTCTTGTCTTTATGTATTCAAATATTTTATCCTTTCTTAAAGACCAGTCACGGCTTGGGTCAATTGTTGCAAACATGTCTACACACTTGTCAGTAATTGTTTCTAAGACGAGTGTACGCAGATTACCCTTATAGAAGGTGACATCCCAGCCACCTCTATTTTTATAGTATGTTGAAATTTTCATAAGCCCGATTGGCGGAAACTTGTTTGCATAATCGGGCTCAATAAGTAGTACTTTCTTCTTTTGTTTAGCCATTAATGTGTATCTTCTTTTACGATGCTCTTGATAGCCCACTCCAAATAACTATCGAACTTTTTCTTTTCTTGGCATGTGCAAACATACCCCATATACTTGTAGGCTTTTCGCAACAATTCCACCTCTTTATCAGTGTACCCTGCTAGTATGAGTTCTGAAAAAACATCAGCAGCTTTCTTTTGTTGCTTGGGCTGCTTTGGCGCATGGGATGGTTGTTGTGAAGATGTTGAAGGCTGCGTCGGCCCTGGCACCGGCGTCGGCGCAGCTTTTGATTTCGATTGTTGCTCTGGTCCTGCCGTTGGTTGTGGCTCATGCCCTGCTGCTGGTTGTGGCTCGGACACTTCTGTCGGCTGTGGCTTTGGTACTACTGCAGGTTGCGGGTCAGCTTTTGCTGGTTTATGCTTGCCATAATTGACAAGAATATCTGTTACTCTCCGACTAAGATCTTTTTCGTATTCCTGCTTAAATATGTCAATAATATCATTGATTTCAACAGATGCGGTCGGCACTGTTGCCTTCTGAAACTTTTCTACTGAATTTTCTAATTGCTCGGCGAGTATTGGTTTTACCGATTGCTCAGAAGTCTCTATTTTTTCAACATAATCACGTATGTTTTTTATATGACCTTTATACTTGTTGGCCCTAGTATAAAGTTGGTAAAGAACATCTTTGAAATATTTTCGCAACTGGCTTATAAGAGCATCAGCAGCCTCGCCGGCAGCCAGCCCTTGCCGACTACTGTCTGGTCCAATCTTATCACTCGTGACAAATATTTCTCCGTAGAAATACTTGTTTCCACGTGGCTCTTTGAATAGCTTGTTCAGTATATCCTTATCAAGGGATATATTATGTATTCTCAACCTTATACCGACATTCTCGTCTTTCGTTTCGTCTATTTGCCTTGTGAAACGTGTTACAGCATACCACCCCCATGCCATTATGCCATACACAGGATGAGATGGCAATTCAAAATAACGCAGTTTCTGGATCTCATCTTCACTGCCTTTTACCCTGAGCCCATAGCTCTTTTCTACGTCAGATTGATTATTAAGCGAAACACGAATTTTCTCAATTTGCTTATGCCTCAATGCGAGCTCTTTTTGAGCACTTCCATCAATAAGCGTATTAAAGACCGTACTATAACCTATTGGTGCCGTTTGTCTTATATAAGAAAGTATGTCCTCTTCATTAAGGAGGACTTCAGCAGAATTGATGATGTTATGAAGACAGGCTTTGAAGAAATGCTTTTCCGGAATGCAAGTTTCCTTTGAAACAGTACAGATTTCAGCCATAACATCGTCTGCTGACACTTCTTCACTATTATCGATGATCGCACGCAATTTGTTAATATCCATCGACACGGTGGTAGCAACGGATTCTCCCAAATATGAAGTAGTGAAAGTGAGCGTTTCGCAATACCCACCACCGGACAATTTGCCAATACCAAAACGACCGGCTGTTTCAACACCATCTTTTGAACTATTGGCAATGTCCATCAGCTTTTTTGGTGCTTCTGCCTCTTTTATACCGGTCCCATTATCTTCAATAACAATATCATGTTTTCCTATCTTTATTGAGACTACTCCGTCTTTGTTCTGTTTAAGAATTCCCAACTTAACGGCTTCATTGATTGCGTCAAGACCGTTCTGTATATACTCTCTGTATATACAACGTGGATTGCTGTAGAGCTGTAGCATCAGCGACCGCAGCAAATTTTTACCTATAATTGGTTTTTGATAGTCTTCTGCCATTATGATTTGCAATATGTTTTAACCGTTTTGATACTGTTTATATGCCGGATTTGGGAAACGCACATTAATCAGTGAGCGCAAGGCAGGATTAGAGATGATATACTCTCCTGGCGTCAGCCTTGTCATCATGTTCTGATATACCTTCGGGATATAGCGATAGTCTGGTTTAGATACCTCTATAGCGTTTGTTCTTCCATATGCTTGTGTGGCGCAATTGCCTTTTACCCTATCGTGAATGGCACTTCTAAACTGTTCCACTCCGAACAGAACAATGCCAAGAGAACGTCCTCGCTCAGCAATATCAAGGAGTTGCTTAAGAATTGGTGAGCTCTTTGGCACATCATTGGAAGCGTATTTGTTAAGCTCGTCAACGAACATAATGACCTTATCTGGTATGTCATTGCGTTCCGAGCCAAGTTTCATGTCATAGATAGCACGTGCAACACTACCGAACACAAAGCTCTGTGCATTATCGTCAAGGCGTGCTATATCAATAACCATCACCTGTCCTTTCGTTAAGTTATTTGTAATCTTATCAGTAAGATCAATCTCACGCATCTCATCACTGAGATTCTTACTAAAGACATCATTTCTGATGGCCTTCGTTACGCAACGCTTGAACTTTCTCCAACTGGTTACTTGTATCTCATTCTTGTTTCCTCCACTGCTTTGAGTTCTGGAACATTCATCAATTTTTTCCAAAAGTGTATTCCATGATCGGACTTCTTGGAATGGTCCCTGGTTATTAATGATATAGTTCACACAACTTTCCAAAGTACCAGTACTGTCATCTTCATTGGCAAGGAGCAGATCGAGTCTGTCAATGCAATTTTCATAGATAAACTTATACTTATAAGCATTACCATTTTCCACTTGCTCTTTTACATCAGAAGGCTTAGCATAACTTTGAACATTTGCGGTGACCTTATCCTTACTATAAGGATAATAGTATGTTACATTCTCAAAGGGCTTTCCCGTCAATCCAAGAGACTCATAGATATTCATGTCTTGAGCAGACAGATCGACATTGGGTTCGTTTATTGCCATTAGGTCTCTTCCTTTTACATTAAAGAAGACGAATGCCACGCTCTGTCCCTCGTGTGCGTACTTTTCTTGGATAGCCTTCAATAGAAACATCGAATAGCTTGTTTTTGCAGCAAGACCAGATATTCCGGAAACATTGATGTGCGCACCATCGGGTCCCAACAAGAAATTGGCATTCAACGCCACCTTTACTTTAACCGTAGATTCTCCATTATACATTTGAAGATAACCACAAGGCAATGGATTCTTCACAACTTTTTCGCTGAGGCCTAAAGCTGTTTTAATGTCGTTTTCATCACACAAAGATACTTGGCGACCATCCAAAACGGGAGTGTAGATATTTCTTGTATTAGCCGTTACACGGGCTTTTACATAGTTCATACCCATGCGACTCATATTGCCAATATTTTCATCCGTATCACCAAAGTCACTTGAAATATAGCTCGTGAAGTGACTAGAAGCGTCTGTTACATGGTTTATCTCCTCAACGACTCCATAAGTGGTTGAGTTTTCTTCGTGATTAACCTTCACTATGTCAAAAGGACTGAGGATTTGTTGTTTGTCAGTCCAAAAGTAGAATTCGTCAATTGTTGACGGACTCTTTTCTGTTGCCGATACTTTACCAATTACTTTTGCCATAATCAAAAGAGGTTTAAAAGTATATCTTGTCCTAAATAATTTGACTTACAGTATGTCTCAGTAAGAAAAACGGGATAAAGATGGTTTGCCCATCTACTATCCTTCCCATAGCAAACAGGGAAAGCTTCCCTGATAATGTTTGCGCTTATGATATTTACGAGATCTGTATCTATTGATGCTCCTGGCTCTTCCAAAACCATCTCGCATTTTACGACATCCGAGAAATGCGTTTCACGGTAATCAGATTTTCTCAGCCGCACATACCATATAGCAAATTCACTTTCTTTATAGTCTTTGTTCGCTTGGTATCTGTAAACCTTTGTTCTCTCGAAAGGTTTCAGATTAGCTATTGTCTTTGACAGCTTGTGGCCATTAAAATCTTTGAGTAGATCTGGATTGAACATCTTCGATACACCGACAACATGCTTGTAATTGGAACGAAGTAGATTCCATTCTGTCTGACTGAGGTTCGTAAAACTCGGGTTGTACTCCAATGAGCCATCTTTGATGAGATAATGCTCATTGTCCAACAGATTCCTACTGCATAGTTCGCGGACCATCATCTGTTCCTCGTCTGTCATCTCAGATTGTATTTTAGCTGTTCCGCTATTTTTAAATCCATTTCTGTCTTGGGTAATCTCTTTGTTGCCATCAGTTTTATATAATAGAATTTTGTCTATCTTAATGCCATGGTTCTTTACAAATTCATTTTTGTAAAGTTCTTCATTTATCTTGTCGCAATAACTCCGACAAAAGTCAGCCTCCTTATCTTCATCCCAATTGAAATTTTCTGGTAGTGACAGAACTATTTTCCTCGTGAGAAGACACTTCTTAAAAATATCATGTGAGGGTCGTTGACAACAACCAACAATTATCTGTCCTGCCAAGAACGGGTAGATACCATTACCAACTGCAATATCATCCACCTTATAAACATGTCTTGAACCGTCAAGAAAATAGTAAAACAATGGCTTGGCGGCAAGCTTGTTTATCTTGTCACCTAACGGGATTGTCTCAACTCTTCTTAAGTCTGACTCGGCTATGCTTTTACCTGAGGTAGATGTTGCTGGCCTATCATCATAATCCAAGGTCTCTGGAGCAGGATCGTCCAAAGAGAATTTCTTGGTCTTATAGCAGTAATATCTGCCTTCACCTTCCTTGTCAATAAAATCTAATATCTTTCCCATATAGGAGAATTAACCGGCTCTGACTGGAGGACAAAAAGAAAGCGTACCACTCTTCTCTTCTGCTCCTAAATCCAGGCTATCCGACCAAAGAGGCCCGCACAACGAAACAGAAGGAAGAGGGTACGCCTATATTGGCGCATCCTCGTCCCTTGAAGTTCGCTGTGCAAAATCTGGTCGGATATTTGGATTTAGAACTTCTTAGAATTAGATACGAATTCTATTCACCCTCGAAAATTGCGCAATCGGCAGAAGCTTCATGCGTTTGCAAATTTACAAAGAATTATTCGAAACAAGAAATAATATGATAGTTTTTTATATAGCACCTTATTGATCCCGTCATCCAACTCTTTTTTATAGTTCCTTTAACAGGAAAAAGTTCCTCTGATATCTACAATGCACCAACTTTTCTTTCTCAGTTTGTTTGCCTCAAATGATTTTTTAGTAAATTTGCAGCAAACTTTTAGAGGTCTTTAAAACAAAGGCACGATATAACTGGGGGATGCGTTCTTCGAACGCATAAAGAAAGTTGGGCGTAAGTAGCTGAGAAATTGAAAAAAGTGATTAGCTTTGTTGCGCCAGACAAGCTAAGGCCATTTACTTACTAGGGCAATAGACCCTAATTTGCAGCGTGGCCCCGTCTCCTAGTAGACAAACGATTGTGCCGTTGGAGGCCTTATAGAAGATTACACCTGTCCAGAGGAGTCGGGTCTGGCAATGTTTTAACAACAAAAGCCAATCACGATGACAAAGGTAACAAGAAAAAACGGAATCGGCAAGGATCGCGAGTTTAAAGTGGTTCACGTTAACGCGGCAGGCGTCGATATTTCTCCGAAGGAAATGCAGGTGTGTGTCCCGAGCGACCGTGCCGAGAAGTGCAACCGCACGTTCGGCGTGTACACGAAGGACTTGAAAGATATTTCCGCTTGGTTGAGTCAGTGCGGCATCGAGACGGTGGTGATGGAATCTACCGGCATCTACTGGCTTCCGCTGTTCCGCATTCTCAATGGCGACGGTTTCGACGTAGTGCTCGTCAATCCTCGTGAAGCCAAGAACTATGCCGGGAAGAAGACCGACGAGGCTGATGCACACTGGCTGATGACGCTGCACACTTACGGGCTTCTTAAGGCATGCTTTCAGCCCGACAATGTAACCCGTGAGATACGGAATCTGGTCAGGCACAGAGACAACCTGATAAAGTCATGCAGCCGCGAAGTTCTGCACATTCAAAAAAAGATGGAACAGATGAGCCTGAAACTGGACAATGCCTTCAGTGACATACTTGGCAAGTCAGGCCAGGCCATCATAAAAGCAATACTCGATGGAGAGCGTGATCCTGGGAAACTGGCGGAACTGGCCGACTGGCGCTGCAAAAAAAGCAAGGAGGAGATAAAGGCATCCCTCCAAGCCACATGGGACGACGACCATCTCTTCATCATGAAACAATGTGACGACCTGTACCATTACTATAAAGACCTCATCAAGGATACGGAGGCAAAGATAGAGGAACTAGTAAACAAGTACTCAGCAAGGGTCGACAAGGACAAGATCGCCGACATGAACCGCGCAAGAAGCAGAAACAACTGCACAACGATGTCAGCTTTGACATTGAGCAGTATGCTTACAACGTCTAGGGTGTCAACGTGATGCGTATGCCGGGAATGAGCAAGAACTCGGTACTCCGACTGCTTGCAGAACTCGGTCCGGACTTCGTAGAGAAGTTTCCTGACGCAAGGCACTTCGAAAGTTGGGCGAACCTTGTTCCGAACAACAAGATATCAGGCGGCAAGCTGCTGTCAAGCAAAGTTCCAAACAAGAACAATCCTGTAGGACAGGTGTTCAGACAATGCGCTAACGCACTATGGAGGTCAAACGAACCGTTGGGAGACTACTTCCGCCACATCAAGGCACGCAGCGGACATTTACAAGCTATGGTTGCAACAGGCAAGAAAATGGCTAGAATCTTCTACACAATGGTCAAAAACAAAAAAGAATATGACGTGTCAATATATGCCAAGAGCAAGGAAAAAAGCCTCGAAAGAAGAATCAGGAAACTTCATGCGAAAATTCTCCGATTACAGAACGAACAGGCGAAATCAGGGCTTAAGGTAACAGATGGCACCGATTAGTTATATAGAAGTATGGAAAATCATGAATCACAGACAGCCCTGCGCGAGCGGGTCAGTCTCCGGGAGCCTCATCGCTGGGCGGTGATCTTCTGGAATGATGATTTTACCACAATGGATTTTGTGGTGAAAGTGTTGATGGAAGTCTTTCGCAAGTCAGAGGAAGAGGCCGAGCGGCTGATGATGGAGGTGCACCAAAAGGGACAGGCCGTCGTCGGCACCTATACCTACGACGTCGCCGTGAGCCGCTATAAGTGGGCCACGGAGTTGGCGCGCGCTGAGGGTTTCCCCTTGAAAATAACATATAAGGAGGTTTGACAATGGCAGAGTTCTTAGGAAGTACCGAGCAAGTCAGCGACATGCTGATGGACGCGCGCAAGCTCGCCGCCAAACTGCAACACCAGTTTGTGATGCCTGAACACATGCTCCGCGTGATGATTGATATCCCGGAAGTGAGAGACGCTCTGACGATCTACTCTGTCCAGCCGCACGAAATACCTGATGCACTGGAGAAGTTCTTCAGTCAGCAGGAGCAGGTCCCTATAGCCGAAGGAGAATATCCGGGTATGTCGGAGCAGGCCGCACAACTGATGCACCTCGCCTTTGTCAATGCCTACAATTCAGAGAGTTCCCATCTGACTATCGCACACTACATCGATTCGTTGATGAAGATGGAAGAGTCGTGGGCTTCTTACATTTTGCGCAAGGCCATCAACGACGACACCGCCGGGTTTATGGCCTGCCTGCTTGACGAGTATCGCGACAAGGTCTATCCCTCGATGGACAGCAACGATTACGAGGATCCCTACGACGACCTCTTCTCCGACGAGCAGCCTGCCGACTGGCATATCTGGGTGACGTGCATCAACGACGATGTGGCGAACCACAATCCGCTGATCGGACGCCAGGCAGAACTGGAGCGCACCATACAAGTGCTCTGCAGAAAAGACAAGAACAACCCGCTGCACGTCGGCGAACCCGGCGTCGGCAAAACGTCGCTCGTCTACGGGCTCGCTGACCGCATCAACAAAGGTGAGGTACCTGAGCGCATCAGCCACTGCCGCATCTACTCGATGGACATGGGCACGATGCTGGCCGGCACGCAGTACCGCGGCGATTTCGAGCAACGTATCAAGAAAGTGATGGAAGGCGCGCGCAAAGAAGGCAACGCCATCATCTATATGGACGAGATGCACAACATCGTCGGTGCGGGACGAAGTAGCGATGGATCGATAGACGCATCGAATATGCTCAAGCCCTATCTTGAGTCCGGAGACATTCGCTTCATTGGTTCCACTACCTACGACGAGTTGAAGCGGTGGCTGTCCTCTTCCAAGGGTATCCTGCGGCGCTTCCAGGAGATAGACATCAAAGAACCGTCTGTCGACGAGGCCATCAAGATCTTGCAGGGACTGGAGAAAGGGTATGAGGACTACCATCACGTGAGATATACCACTGAGGCCATAGAGGAAGCGGTCAGAGCATCGGCAAAATATATCTCCGACCGCTTTCTGCCCGACAAAGCCATTGACCTCATCGACGAGGCCGGCGCCTATCGCGAGCTGCACCCCACACAAGGCAATGAGCAGATGGTGGACAAGGATCTGGTGCGTCAGGTGCTGGCCAAGATCTGCAAAATCGACGCCACAGCGCTCAGGGACAGTGACAACCAGGCCTTGCAAACGCTCTACGATCGCATCGCCTCAAAAATCTACGGTCAGGACGAGGCCGTCAGACAGGTAGTGGAATCGGTGGAGATGGCAAAGGCCGGGCTGCAGGAAGAGAATAAGCCCTTAGCCAGCCTTCTCTTTGTCGGACCTACCGGTGTGGGCAAGACCGAGGTGGCACGTGTGCTGGCCAAAGAGTTGGGTGTCAGCCTCGTGAGATTCGACATGAGCGAATACACAGAGAAGCAGACCGTCGCCAAGCTCATCGGCAGTCCTGCAGGCTATGTCGGCTACGAGGATGGCGGCCTGCTCACCGACGCAATCCGCAAGACGCCCAACTGTGTGCTGTTGCTCGACGAGATCGAAAAGGCACACAGCGACATCTACAATATCCTGCTGCAGGTGATGGACTACGCCGTGCTCACCGACAACAAAGGCCAGAAAGCCGATTTCCGCAACGTCATCCTCATCATGACCTCCAACGCTGGTGCACGCTATGCGTCACAGTCCAACGTCGGATTCAATGGGCACACGTCGCGGGGCGAGGCGATGCTGGCACAGGTGAAGCGTACTTTCACGCCAGAATTCATCAACCGCCTGTCCGCAACCGTTGTTTTCCACGACATGGACGAGGAGATGGCACGACTGATTCTGAAGAAGAAGTTAGGCATACTCCAGGCGCAACTCACCAAGAAAGGCGTGACGATGGAGGTATCCGACGACGCGATGGCCCTGCTGTTGAAGAAAGGCTTCACGGTAGAGTACGGTGCCCGAGAGATGGATAGGGTGATAGCGCATGAGCTGAAGCCGCTGCTGATGCGCAGCATCCTGTTTGGTGAGCTGGCCAAAGGCGGTAATGCTAAAATAGTAGTTAGAGATGGCAGTCTGGCAATTGGATAAGGACTATCTTGCTTTTCCCAATCCTCATACCGGCGAACCGGATGGTTTGTTGGCTGTAGGTGGCGACCTGAGTGTAGACCGGCTGGTGCTGGCCTACTCTCACGGCATCTTTCCTTGGTATGGTTTCAAGGAGGAAAACGAGATCCTGTGGTTCTGTCCGATGGACCGCTTTGTCATCTTCCCCTCGAAGATCCACGTCAGCCACAGCATGCGCACGCTGATTAACAGCCACAGATACCGTGCTACTTTCGACCAATCGTTCGATGAGGTCATCGGCGAATGCGCTAAGGTCGACGGCCGCGACCGTCAGCCGGGAGCGTGGTTGGGAAGTGATATGATCACGGCCTACCGCCGTCTCCACGACAAGGGTTTTGCCCGTAGCATAGAAGTATGGGAAGGCGACACTCTTGTCGGTGGTCTTTATGGCGTGGCTCTGGGCCGTAGCTTTTTTGGAGAGAGCATGTTCTCGTTGCGTCCTTCGGCTTCGAAATATGCGCTCATCGCTCTGGCCCGCTGGATGGACAGCGTCGGCGGTTGCCTGATCGACTGTCAGTTCGAGACGCCCCACCTGAAAAGCATGGGTGGAGAACATGTCGACTACGACACATACATGAGGATGATCAGGGAGTAACCCGCAATACGAGCCTCTGCTACAACTTGAGCATGGGGCTTTATGCCGTTATAGAAATGTTAGATTGATGCTTGAAAGACAAAGCATTCAAAACGAAATGATTCGTACTTGCAGTAATAGGAAGAGCAGAGCATAAAAAAAGAGTCAACTCATCAAATGAGTTGACTCTTTCATTATAAGTGACTCGCATGGGGTTGTAATATTTGTTGTCTATCAATAACTTACAGCGTATTTTGAAGTTCTGGTAAAGAGATTGGTAAAACCTCTCTGTCCTACAAATTCAAAGCTACAGCATATTGCTTTTCCGTAGCCATCCTTGGTAACTTGGCGCTTCCTGTCAAATGATAACAGCCAAAAGAAAATACTATTGTTCCCATGATTATTGATGTTCTTTATTAATTTGTTGATAATGACAGCGTTATGTGCTTACTAAGTAAGCCTATGCTATATTTTGGGTATAAAGTTAATGATTTATTTTTAATCCCACAAAAAAATCTTTTGATTTATGACGTACAGGCATGAAAAAAGGGAGAATGCAGTGCACTCTCCCCAATATATTAGGTTCTCCTATTATAATTATTCTACTGAGAAGTCAAATCCAAATGGAGCGACTTGGAAATACTTGTTGTTAAGACCGCTCTTATAGAAGAAGCAGTACTCACCCGGCTCAAGTGGTTTGTCAAAAGATACCTCAAATGTTGTGTTGTTGATGGCCTTGATATTGAAGTTTACCATCTCTCGACCGGAAGCATTGCTTCCCTCAAATCCCATTACTGTATAACTCATGTTGTCTGGGAAAGTACGTCGACCACCTTTTTTACTTTCTTTGACCTTCATCTTTACAAGTTGGAATTCGTTTGGACTCTGTACATCGTTCATTACCATCTCATACCAGTTTCCAGCCTCCTGCTTGAAAGATGCTTCTGAATTGTGGTTGAAATAGAAGCGGAAGACAGGCTGGGTTCCAGCTGCAACTTTTGCCTTTGATCCGGGAAGCATCAATTTCTGAATGTCTTTTGCAGATGTCATCAGGACACTGGTTCCAGCAGCTACAGCAGCAGCTTCTCCACCACTCGGAACATGTCCACCAAAGACAGATCCGACGGCATAAGTGCCAAGAGCGGCAGCACCGAGTGTTCCAAGATTGAAGCCCTTCTTCTCTTTTTCAAAGTTAGAACGA
>Ga0256407_10004354_pt1 | contig 23761 bp, 45 predicted proteins | sample RumenRJG_04DNA_FD_193489 | JGI IMG/M metagenome (GOLD analysis project Ga0256407, IMG submission 193489) | Bovine rumen microbial communities from Lethbridge, Alberta, Canada - RJG_04 | ecosystem: Host-associated > Mammals > Digestive system > Stomach > Rumen | place: Canada: Alberta... | reverse complement strand
CCAAATCTGTGTAAGTTGTGGCGGCTTCTGTCGTTTTATAACCTAATGTTGTGCCATTAACTAACATGCTTTATAACCTCCTTTATTATGGGTTAGTGATCGTTATATCACTCTGCAATGCAAGGCTCATTGTAAATTCTTGCGGGTCATTTACACCGCCGCCGCTAAGTTTAAGCGACGGGATAGCAGTAAATGTAAAGCTGGTGTTGTCTTTTAGCTGGTGCTTAAATGCTATACTCTCACCAACTAAATCTTGACAAATCCTATAGGCTGTTGTTGCTGAGCTATTATCATATCGAAACGTATATTCCATATCGCCAGCATCACCAATGCCCATTTCATTGTGTACAATGCTATCGCCCAGCGCTGTATTATCTACCATTTCGGGATCTGCGCCCATATCGGGCACCTCTTTCAGCCCTGTAAGCTCTGTAAAATCGTTGTCGCCAGCCGCTTTATAAAACAGCTTGGTACCATTAACCAACATATTATTTTAGCCTCCTTTTCCTTTTGCTTATCGGCCACCCTCCCAATAAACAACCTCGTTGTTTATGTCTATAGTGCCCTCATATCTCATTTGCTTGTGCCTCATGCCGCTAGGATCTGGCACGTCTTGGCACTCAATGCGCGTAAGTCCTAACGGGCTCATTGCCGCGTCAACTGCTACGGCTGTAGCGCTTGTGCTACCGTTGTGCCAAATATCTATCCTGTAACGCAAATACGCCAACTGCTCTTGTTCGTCCGTCTTTGTTACAACGTTATTTGCCTCCTCGGTATATTGCAATGCTGGCAACGTCGCCCAATTCGTCGGGTATATGTCGCTAACGTTAGCATTAACCGCTTGCAAGGCTTCATATACTTGATCTTTAACGTTAATCATAATAATTAAACCGTCTTTCTTATTGCTTGGCCCCAGCCCTCAGCCAATAGCTCGCCTATTGTCTGCTCATTGTCTTTTAAGGCTGGGTATAAATAAGGCCGTGCGGGCTGGCCGTCGCATTTGTAGAACTTGCCTTGTTTGGTGGTTATTGTCGTCCAGTGATATTTTTCGGCCGTGCCCGCTGGTACTTGGCTCTCATGGATCCACCAACTTGATGTTGAGTATGTCGGGCTTATGTCTGGGCTTATGCCGCTATGATCTGCGGCGCCGCGCGGGCCTGTGCCAAGCTCAACATATAACGCGTACTCTAGGCGCGTGCCAATATGCGCAACTATCGCGCCAACGTCCTTAGTCACTGTTACTTGTATGTTTTGCCGCAAGTCGCCGCTGTCTGCTGGTGCCAGTAACTTGGCCGCCCTCTGTACATAATTGGCCGCATCATATAAATATTGCGGATTACCAACAATGTTTTTTACCTCGTATATGTCACGGGCCAATGCGCCAATTGGTTTTGTTTTAGCCATGGTATCTTTCAACCTCCAGTTTAAGCGGCTGATATTCTGTTATTGACAAAATAATATAATCTGGCGTCGGCTCGTCTTTGTCACGGAAAATATAAAAACCGTCGCCCAACTCCAGCGTTATATCATCAGCCAGCACGGCAACAACAGCCCCGTTTTGCTCAGCGATCGTATATTGGCCCTGTATATGTACATTGGCTATATCGTTAATCCTATCGCCGTATGTTTCAATTTGCCGTTTGCTCGTTGCTGGCCAAACTTCACCCTTAACCTCTACGGGCTCGCCAAATGTTATAACGGGTACGCCCTCATTATCTTTTGCTACATTACGTTTTTTAATCCAAAAGGATCTAACCCGCGTTTGTTTTAACCGTCTTATCCGTTTAGCCATTTTCGGCGGCCTCCTTTTCGTACACTTTGCCGCCCACTCTGGCCAGCCTATAGTTGCGCAAAACGTCGAAAATATGAGCGGGCGCTGTTTCAAAGCTGTAACTTTCGCCGCCCTCGCTGCGGCCAGCCTCGCCCTCTGTGCCGCGCCTGTTAAACGCAACAATGGCCAGATCGCCAATTGTTCTATCCAGCTCCGCGGGTATCTCGTTGCGTCGCGTATAGGCTGCGACAAAATCAACCGCATCATTTATAAGCTGTGTAATTAGCGCCGTTTCGTCGGCGGCCTCTGGTACCAAAATAACAATCCTGTTAATTATTTTTTGGATCCGCGCATTGTCTAACGTCATTGGTTAATAACCTCGCTTTTTATCCTTTTGTTATAACGTCTATTATCTGGGCTTTGCTCAGCCCTTTAACGCTAAGCCCCATATCCTCAGCCATTCTAGCCAGCTCTTTTTTGGTCAAGTCCTCAACGTCTATTTTGGGCTCTGCCGTCGTTTCTGGCTGCTCGTCAATAACTATATCGCCGTTATCGTTTTCGGCCGTTGCCGCTGTTTCTGGCGCCTCTGTGATAGGATAAAAGCCCTGTTTTTTTAGGGCTTTTATCTCTGTATCGCTGTGCGCCTCAACTTCTACGTTAAGTCGCTTTAATATCATGGTGTCGCCTCCGTTAACCGTTATTAACCGTTATTCGTGTCCTTTACATTAAGCGCGATCTTGCTAGCTTTGTTATCCATGATCCAAAGATCGTGATAACGTCTGTAGTTGATTTTCCACGCGCTGTAGTCCTGTACCTGTTCGGGCTCAAAAATCTGCGGCTCGTCCAGCTTGTTAACGCCAATCGGCGCAAATCTCGGCAGAACAATAAAGTTAACGTTTTTACCTGTGGCGCCTTTTGCCCAGCCGCCGCCCGTTCCGTTGCTGAGATCGTTCAGCTGGATAGCTGTTATCATTCTGTTGCTTTCAACTTTAATGATCGGGTGTCCGTCAAGGCTCGGCAGTCTTGTATCAATGCCGTTCATCATAAATGTTTCGGCGCTCAGATTATTTGTACCAACTGCAACCTCCAGCGCTGTAGTTACTTCGGGCGTCGCCATAATTACGGCCTCTGGGCCCGCTACGTCAATAGCCGCTTTGAGCTTGGCCAGAATTGTTGTTTTATCGGGTGTGTAGCCATATTCTACATGCTGGCCAGCTGTGATAGCTGTGCTGGCAATTTTACTAATCCTGTAGGCGTCAACCTCTGGGATAACGGCCTCGCGCTGGAACTGTGCCATAACAGCTATTGCGGTTGCTGCAAAATTGGTTTCGTCAACGTCCATTTTGTCCAGCAAAAACTGTGTGCCTCTGTCCTGTGTCATTTCGCGCGGTTCATATGCCAGCGTAACGGATCCCTTTTTATAACCATCATTACGGCCATAGTTGCCAAGGCCTGTAAGTGTCATTTTCGGGATTTTTACCGTTTTGCCGCCTGTGTATATAACCTGTGATGCGTTTTCGTCCATCCATGCCGTTGTGCTTTCCTGTACGATCATATCGTCAAGCGCGCTCTGGAATACTTCTGCATATGCTATGCTATTTGCCATTTTATTACTCTCCTTTGCTAAATTTTAATCCTCGCGGCTTTATAGATTTGCTGTTTGATCTTGTCTTTTTCTTTTTCGTCTGCCGTCCTTTTATCGCCCTCCGTGCTCGCGTCTTTTGGCGGCGTTGTGCCTTTTAGCCTCTCATTAACTGCGGCCTGTACAGCCTCAGCAAATGCCGTTTGCAAAACGTCAATTGATTTTTTGCAAGCGTCGGCGTCTGAATAATTCAGCAGATCAACAAAACTATCTGGCAAGCCTTTTTCCTGTAACTGTGCGCGTGCGTCAAGTGTCAGCTCGCGCCTTGTAAGCTCAGCCTCTTTTTTAGCCGCCTCTTTTTCTGTTTTCGCTTTAAAATACGCCTCTTTTTCGGCGTCGGTCATTTTGCTAACGCGCAAAACTTCATCTTTCAGATCGTCGGTTATAATCTGCTGTCTGTTGCGCTCGTTTTCCAGCGCTGTATTAACCGCTTTAGTAATGCGCTTGTCAAACTCGCTCTGATAACCAGATTTCAAAAGATCGTCAAACGATTTCGGCTCTGGCCCTTTGCCGTCGCCTGTTGTTTTGCTGTTGCCGTCTGCCGCGCCATTTGTGCCGTTGTTGCCGCTGTTGCCATCTGCCCCAGCCGCGCCCCCAGCAGCCGCGCCGCCCTCAGCCTCAAACCTCGGCTGGAAACGGCCATTTAAAAAACCGTATTTGTTCACAAACATTTTTTTACCTCCTTGCTCCCGTCAAGTTGCCATATTATTGCCCCTTGCCGTTGTGCTTTTGTAAAATTTTAACTTTTTATTAAAAACCAGCGCCAAAACTGGTTTTTTATCAAATTGCACTAAAAAACGGCGCCCAAAATTGAGCTGTGGGCGTCTTTTTCAGTTTGTCTGATAATCTATATCAAACAGAATATTTATTTGCTCTTAGCTCTGTTTTTGGCCGTTGTCGGCGCTTTTGCCTTTTTCTCGTCTTTGTAGGGCTCAATCAGCCCCATTTTTGTTAGCTCTGTCGCTCTGGCGGGCGTCGCGTCTATGATTTTGCCCGCGGCAACATATTCTAAATTATTTTCTTTGTCTACAAACGCTTTAATAACTCTATATTTGGCCATCTTCTTAACTCCTTTTCTTTTTCTGGTTTTTGCGCAACACAAAACCAGCGGCAAAATGCAAAAAACCGCTGGTTCAATGTTTGCGCTATATATAAATAATAGAGGATGCTAATTATATTTTTTTGTATATAACGCCTCGGCCAGCCCAGCCCAAAAGCCTGTTAGCTGGTCAAAACTTGTACACTCAATTAGCGATCTCATTTCCTCATAGCTTGGGTTTAACTTTTCGCCCAAATATGCCAGATCGTCCTTAAAGTAACTCCATTCTGGGCTTGGGCTTTTTAGATCCTCTTTTTTCATTGCTTTATCTCCTTATTTTTTATGTACTCTAATTGCTGATCTGTTCAATATAACATAAAACGGATAACCTGTCGCGTCGCCGTTCGGCGCTTTAATATAATCAAAACCCAGCAATTGGGCCAAGCGGCCAACATTGCGTGTTAGCCCGTACGGGTCATTTATTAAGCCGTTGCTTTTTAGTGTATCTCTCAGCTGTAGCATTGGCCAAAAATCCGCCCTTTTCGCGTCTGCTGGTATTTGGATGCCATAAAATGCGCCCTTGTCGCCAGCGTACAGCTTAGCAATGTCTAGGCTTTCAACGCAATAGGTACCATCTCCATAAATGCCCGTACCAGCGAAAAGATCGCCCCTTTTAAATTGTTCGGCCATATCTAACGGCTTTAGGCCCGCGCCAATTGCAGCGCGCCTGTTGTTGCCGCCAACTCCTCGCAATGCGCGTATGGCCGTTGTGTCGTTATCATCCCAGCGCTGCGGGATCCCGTCATAGCCTGTTTTATTATTGAGCCATTCTGCCGCGGCTCTGTAGTCGTTGCCTTTGGTGCTCCCGTTGTAATTGATCCACGCTTTCGCATGCTTTGTTTGGCCAAACTCAGCGCTCAGCGTGTCAATTCGGCTTTGCAGCTCTTTCAGATCAACAACATAATTTCCGTTATGATCGTATTCGCAAATCAAGTCGTTATCAATAATAGCGCCTTTACCATATGGCCCAGCGCCAATAACGTATTGCCTGTACCATGTGTCATAATCCATATCGCCCGCAACCGTTATTCGCTTGCCTGTTTGTGGATCTATGGCCCGTTGCTTTAGCCGTTTTAATAATGCGTCGGGCATCCATGCAATTGTTGTACTGCGGCACCAAGGATGCATAGGCGGGTAATTGTCGCCCGCCCGCGCATTGGCCAATAAAAACCGCTTTTTATCCAAACTGCGGCATATTAGCGACGTGCGCAAATCTAATATCGCAACGTAAATATACCACTCTACGCCCGTATTTTTGTACGCCTCTTTATTAACCGCGTTCATAACATAGGTACTCTCAGTGCGCATTAAACGCCGCGTTTTCATGGCGCCGCTGGCAAATTCGGCTTGTATATCTTGCGTCATTTGGTGCGTCGTCTTGCCTGTTAGCAAGCCCAGCAGCATTTGTTTTTTAACGCTCTCCGCTAATTGCTCAGTATTGGCCCAGAGCCTATCGCTATAGTTTTGGCCGCTCCAGTTAGTGTTAAGTATATCTAAAACAGTGTTGGGATCCAACATGTTAAAACCAAACGCGGCATTGGCCCGCTGTTGCAAGCCAAATATTGTACGATAATACGCGCCGTTAGCTATGCTCGTTAGCGTTTCCGTCATTGTTGGCGCTACTGTTGATAGCAGCGCCGTTGTTACGGCGTCAACGCTGGCCTGTACGGCCTGTAAACGGTTAATTCGTGCGCCGTATGCTTGGCTCTCCAGCTCTGCCGCTGTTTTCTGGCTGTTCGGGTTAGCTTTAAGCGCTTGTATTAACGCGTTAATGTCGTCTGGGCTCTTTATTGTGTTTAACAGCTCGTCGGCCTCTTTAGCTGTCAGCTGGTTTTTCAGCTGGAAACGCCGCACCAAACGCCGCGCCTTTTCCTCTATTTCGCGGCTGGCCTCTGCGTATAGCTTGGCCAGCTCGTCGGCCGTTTGCTCAACAGGTACTAACTGCTGTTGGTGCTCTCGCGCTGCGCGCTCTGCCCAATAGTCAAGGCTGTTTTTTTTAACTTGTAACTTATCGGCGTTAATAGTCATTTTTTAATTATTGTTCGTCGGCGTTAATCGCATCATAGCCGCTAGCGGCTCCGTCCTCTGGCTCGTCGTTCTGTTGCCCGCTTTCCGTGCTGGTGCTCGCAAAAAATTCCTGTTGCCTTATAACGTTGGCCTGTTTCTCTGCCTCTACGGCCTCGGCCTCGGCCTCTGGATCCTCAATAAACGGCAGCAAGCTAAGCCGCGTTTTTAGCGTGAGATCGTCGGCCAAATAGTTAACAATCTGGCTGAGCTCTAACAGATTTTTGGGCAATGCTCTGCTAAATGTTATCTCTATGTCGCTTTCGTCCAGCTGTGCGCCTTTGAGCCCAAGAAAATACAAAAATATTTCAATCCTTTTTCTGAGCCCTCTGCGGTACCAGCGTTCTTTTGTTTTGGTCAGCATTTCAAGGCCCAATAGTTTATATTCCATGGCAACGCCGCTGCTGTTGCCCGCAAAATTTTCATCCGTCAAATTAGGAACGTGTGAAAATGTGTAAATGTCCTCTTTGAGCGCATCCCGCAAAACTTCCATGCCGTTTTCATCCAGCTGGCGCGTTAAGTATTCCGCGCGCGCCTTGTCGTCTGGCAGCTCTAACAATTTTTTGGCTTTTAGGTTTTCTAGCGCCTCGTCGCTCTCTTTTTCGGTTTCGCCCAGCATTGCGCCGTAAATAACCAAGATCGCATCTATAAACTGCTCTTTGTCGTTAATTCTGTCGGCTGTCATAGTGTTATAGGCGTCAATAAGTCCTATCTGCTGGGCAAAATCGCCTATCGCAAAACGGTTATTTTTATATTCAATTAATGGTATCTGGCCAAGCTGGTGTTGTACTATGTCATATGGTAAAACTTCAACCTCTCCAGATCCCGCGGGCACCTTGTAATATTTCAGCTCGGTTTCCGTCATAACAATAAAATAGGTATCGGGCTGTTTGGCGCTCTCGTCCAGATCGTTAGTTTTCTGGTAGTAATAAACGCCAAAAAGCGGCGTATGCTCTATGCTCTGATCGTAAACAATAAACGCGTTTTGCGGATCTATCGGCTTTTCGCGCAGCTCTGCGGCGTCCTCAGCAATGTAAATATATTCGTAAGTTTTGCCGCAAATGCTCAGCAATAACGCGTTCTCTTGGTCGTCGTCGTCTGTTGTTGCTTTATCCAGCGCATCCAGCAGCGCATCAAAAGCGGCCTGTTTGGCCTCGTCCTCAGCTGCGCCAGCTTTGCGGCTGTAGCTTAACGGCGTGCCCAAAAAATAACTGCTCGCTGTGTCTGATATATCTTTGGCATGATTGCAAACGGGCTGCGCGTTTGGCGCTGTTACGTTTGCCGCTGTGGCCGTGCGTTCTCTTTCCGTTATCGCCTGTTTGCCCAAATAATAATCCATGTTGCGTTGCAGATCGGGTACAACGTCTGCCATATGCTTGTTAATGAGCTTCATAACGTCTTTAGATCCCAGCCCGTCGATTTTCTCTCTGTCGTATGTCAACATTACATCCATAGCTTAATTAAACCCCTTTTCGCGTTTGCTTAATACTCTGGCTTTTTTATTGGCCAAAATAGTAAATACAAAATATCTGTCTGCGTCCATGCAATGGTCATTGTCCTTTATTGGCGCGTCCTCGCCGCGTTCTGCCGCTTTAGGATCCCACGCGTAAGCCCCAAACTCTGTAATTGTATGCTGGCAGCAGTCAACCCATTTAAGGCGGCCAATCGTTATTAGCTTGGCCATTTCGCGTATTCCGTCCAACACGTCGTTTTTAGCTTTCAGCGTCGGTATTCCGCGGCGCCTCAGCTCCGCTATAAAACTTGCGGCGCTGGGATCCACTATAACGGCCCTTGGCTTGGCGTCGTCTATAAACGTTTCCAGATCGTCCGCGTATTCGGCATCTGTTTTTTGTCGCTTGTTATCGCGGCCGCTATAATAATACTCCCGCACGCTATACCAATTGCCGCTCTGGCCCTTAACCCATAGTTTAAAAACAGTTGCGTTTTGGGTGCCATAGTCTATAGACACATAACAAGTATTGGTTAAATCCTTTGCAATGTCTTGTATTTTAACAACATGCTTAGCTGCGCTAAACATATCGTAAATTATGCCCTCAGCAACTACCCATAGCCCCATAATATAGCGCTGGTAAAAAATGCCGCTGTATTGGCCCCTGTAGCGCTCTTTGATTTTCTCTGACAAGCTCAAATTGTCGTCCATTGTAAAGTGTAAATACAACAGCCGCTTTTTGTCGCGTCTGTCTATCCATTCTTTTTTAAACCAATGCGCTGGCCCGCTTGGGTTACAGTTAAACCAAAACTTAGATCCGTCAACTGAACAACGCGCCGTTGCTTGGTTAACAAAACTTTCGGGCATTAACGCTACCTCGTCAAAGAAAACGCCCGCTAATGTAATGCCCTGTACTAAGTCTTGGCTGCTCTCGTCCTTGCCGCCAAATATATAAAAGTTGTTGGCCTTGCCGTTTCTGCGGATTATTAACAAGTTATCTGATCTATGATCCTCGTATTTGTAGCCGCGGCTCTTTAACATGCGTTTTAACACTTGTAAAACGTTGCGCCTAAACGATCCAATGGTTTTACCAGCCATCCCAAAATTCTGGCCATCAAAATTAGTCATTGCCCAGATTACAAAACTAAGGCTCATACAAATAGTTTTACCAGATCGGATAGCCCCATCTGCTATAATGCCATCTGCGCCGCTAACTGGACTACTAGCCGTCCACCAATTCAGTATTTGCCGCTGCCGTTGTGAAAACGGCTTAAACTTAAAACCAATTATTTTATTGCTCATTTTTCGTTAACTTAAAACCAATTGTTGTTTTTTCGTTTTGTATCTCGTCGGCGTCGTTATACTCTTGCCAGTCTGCCGCCGCTGAGCCCTCCAGCGCCTTAATAAATCCGTCGTCCGTTTCTAATTCGGCCTCGCCCTTAATCATTGTTATTTCGGCTTTGAGCTTTTCGTTTTCTAGCCTCAGCTTTTCAAGTTTAATTCTCTGTTCGTCCGCGTTGCCGTTGGCGTTGCTCCATTTGTCGGGCATCCTGTTTTTGGTCCAATAGATTAGCGCCGTAACGTCTGGCGGGATCTCTTTAATCGTTTCTTTTTTTCTTTCGTTGCCGTCTGCGTCCGTTTCCGTTGTCGTTTCTTTCAGCGTCATGCCAATGGCCCGCTGGTATAACTTGCTAACGGCCACTATGTCCGCTACTTCGCCGCGCTCCAGCGCCTCGTTTATCTCTGGGTATTTTTTGCGCCAGCCGTATAACGTCGCGCGACAAACGCCCATGTTGTGCGCTATGTCCTCCAGCGTTACGCCGCTGATCGCCCATTGCTCTATTTGTTTAAGGCGCTCTGGCTTTAGCCATTTGGCCGCCTTGCCTTTTACCTTAGCGCCCATAATTAGCACCCCTTTTTTATATCGTCGCAAAACAAAACAACAGCTGCCCCGCCGTGACAAACTGTTGCTCTGTTCAAGTGATTATTGATATTGCTATCTCTGAGAATGTGGCCAACTAGGCTAGCCGTTATTCTCTAGCTTAGATAATAGCACGTTTTTTCTATAAATGTTATAAATCTTTTAGCCTTTGCTACCATAGCGCCAAAAGTCATTAATTAACTGACTAACGCGGGCCTGTGTATAGCCTAATTGATCGCCAATTTCGGACTGGCTGAGCCCGTCGCGGTAATGCAACCGCAGTATCGCCCTTAGTTGCGGATCCTGTACAGTGTCTAGCCATTCCTCAAAAGCTGTTATTTGGGCCAGCAGCTGGCGCCGCTTTTTCCGCAGCATCTTTTCCAGCTGGCGCTCAGCTTTGGCCGTCGCGCGCTCCTCGCTCTCATAGCCTATTATGCTTTTGGGCGTGCCTTTTGGGTTAACACTATAATCTTTATACCAATCAACAACAATTTGGCGTTTGGCGCTGGCTGGCTTTAGCGGGAGCGTATCAACTTCGATTTTTAGCGCTCTTAATTGCTCGGCTTCTTTTTTATTGATCCTGTGTTTCTGTTTCATCCGCGGCCACCTCGTTAGGATCCTCAAACATTATTTTTTTGTTAAGCTTTTTGGCGTGCGCTAATTCTGCTTTGGCTCCGTCGCTGTCGCGCCAATTGTCCAGCATGTAAATGCAATCTGCAATTTCAACCAATGCCAAATCCAAACGCAAAAACTGTTCTGGCTGAAACGCTGGCCAAACAGCGTCTAGGCTCATAGGATTAATAATATATCGCGGGTTAAAATTGTGATGTACAGCCAGCTCATTAGCGGCCTTTTTAAAATGGCCATGCGCCTGTAATGGTTTTAGCCCGCTGATCTTGCCAGATATATATACAAACTCATTTATCATTTTTCTGGCCCTCTTTTGGTTTATTGCGCTCAATTGCTCGCACGTCGTATTTATAATCTTTGTAGGCGCCAATAGCAGCCAGCCCCAAAATAGTTACTGATACAATCGCAATAATAATAACTAATGCTGTGTTAAAATCCATAGTTTTTAGCCTCCTTTTCGTCTATCCTCTGGCAATAAAGTTTATAATTACGCTGATACAATTTTAGCCGTTTCGGCTTGCTAGAGTATGCTGCAGCAAAGCCAGTTTGCGGCGCCAATTTTCTTATAATTCTTTCGTACTTTCCGCGCTCAGTCTGCGGCAACATTGTTTTTGGTTGATCGTCAAACATTTCAAGCTCGCAAAATTCGGCCCCGCTTGCCAAAAAATCTAGTATTTCTTTTTCCCTTTTTTGGTCGTTCTGGTCTTCGCGCGCTTTGATCTGCGGCAGCTCGTTTAACGGTTTCATTTTTTATTCGCCTCCCTCATATCAGCCCCGCAGTTAGGGCAGTATTTTCTTGGATATAATGCGGAGCTGTAGACAATTCCGCACTCGCCGCATTTTATAGTGTCGTATTCGGTCGCTATCCACTTCCCACGCTTCGGCTCTTGTTCTAATGCTTCTATTGCCATGTTGAACGCATCGACACATTCGTCACAATCCCAAGCGTTAGTACAATCATCAAAATCACAGCAAAACTGGATTCCTTTTAACAGTTCTATCGCTCTTGCTCCTGTCATTGTTCTGCCTCCTTACCACCGCATATACAAACAACCCATCGGTATGTATTCAGCTTCCTCTTGCGTTTAATTACGTCATTTGCGTGATAAATGATGCAATTGATTTATGTGACGTATCTTTTATGTGCAGTCTTCAAATCATCATCCGTCAAATCAAGATAAATTTGCGTTGTAGATAACTGCTCATGCCCCAGCATTTGCGCGACATACTCAATCGGCATGCCCCGCCTTAAAGCCATTGTTGCGCACGTTCTTCTGAACTTGTGCGGATATGCTTCTTCAATCCCAGCTCTTTTTTTAATTCTTCGGATCATGCTCTCAATCGAGCTTGCTGACATGTGCCCTTTTTCCAAAACGTTCTTTTTTTCTTTCCATGCATTTCTTATTTTGCTCTTTGCTTTGACTTGTTCGGGTGCTGACAACATTTTTGGAAAGAGATACGGATTTTCGTCTGTTCTCTCGTTCACATATAACTCGATACTTTTTTGTGCTTTGGCTGAAAGATACACTTTCCTGTCTTTTTGTCCTTTACCGTGAACAATTAACTCATCATGTACAATGTCTTTTGTTTTGATATTAACAAGTTCAGTCACTCTGCAGCCAGTTGATAACAAGATTTCAATCACAGCTCGTTCTTTGTTATTGCCACATGCTACTCGCAAATCTTCAATTTCCATTTCCGTGAATGCCTTTTTCTTTTTGCCCTTGTGCCTTATTCTCTCGATTTTCTCGCAAGGATTTTTTGTTATAATCTCTTCGATTCTCAACCATGCGAAAAAAGTTCTCAGCGCTCGAAGTTCATTGTCGCATGTTACGCTTGACACGCCATCTCGGTATTCTCTTTCTGCAAGGTACAGAGTAATATCATCAGCTGTTATTGCACTTGCGTCTTTTTGGATTTTGAAAAGCAAAATTTTTCTTAACTCATTTCTGTAAAACTGTAACGTCCTGTTCGTGCAACCTTTTACTTTTTTCGCAATTATAAAGCGGTCAATCAGATATTCATTTTCGTTTTTTTCTCGGACAACAAGACTTGTTTCGGCTTCTGTAATTGTGTAATCTCTCATAATTAACACTAATCTATTCCTCAGCTCGTGCGGATCTATCGCCAGATCAAACAGTTCGTCAACGATTTTGTTGATAAGTTCGTCTTTCATATCAGCACCCCTGCCCTTCTCGGTGTTATCAACTTTTTGCTTTCCTCTACGTTTGCCAGAGCCTCGCCGCTCAGGCTATCCCCTTGGACAACGATCGCATTTATTCCCAGCAAACTGAGTTGCACATAAGTCATATATACAGATCTCCAATCTATATCTTGAGCAACCACTTCCATTGTTCGTTGATAGTCATAGCCTTTTTCTTTGATCCTTTTTGCCGCTGCTATTATCATCCCACCACTTCCGCATGATGGCTCGTAAAGTATGCACTTTCCGTCTTGTTCAATTTGCTCAATTGCCATGTCTGCCGTCATTTGTGAAATATGAAACGGTGTAAAAAACTGTCCGGCTTTACTATTTCCAAGCTCTTGTGACATAAAGATTTCTCCCAGCACGTCCCACATTTCATTTTCAAACGCAAGACATAATAGCGCCAGCATGTTTGGAAACCGTTTTCTGTCTGTTTCGTTATATTTCATAAGAGTGCTCTCATATTCCTTCTCTTTTTCGCTTTTTGGGAACAACGTGACCGATTGACTGATTGCTATTGAACAACACTTGATCCAGTCCGAAAACACTTCATAAGGACTGTAACCACTTGTCATTCTTAAAATATTTTGGATGATTTCTTTCGTTTCGCTCATATCATTCCTCGCTTTCGTTTTCATCCTCAGCATCATCTGGCGTACTGTAGTACGGGTTAAGCATGTTGCGGAATAATCTTGTTAATCCATCCGCTATAGTGTTACTTTGTCTTAATTCCTCTGCGTTTGCTTCAATTTCAGTTATCTTAATTTTCATTGATCTGATCTCCCTGTGTATAACCATAGTTTTTAAGTTGTCGGCCATGGCCGCGATTTTCCGCCTTTTTCGGGTACTCTGTCGCGCCCATGGCTTTAAACCAATGCGGGCTGGGATTTGCACCCAGCACGGCAGCATTTTGTAGCTAGCTTGGGTTCGCTGCCCGCAACCGTCGCGGCGTCTACTATTGCGCTAGGATCTAGCGCGCGCTTTTGTATAGATCCTCTGCGTTTTACCATTCGCGCGTTTTTGCTGCGCTAAATGTCTATTCCGCCACCGCATTTATATAACCAGCTGCCTTTTGTAGAATAATTACGTTACTCTGTGCATTACATTGTTAAGATTGATTAGACTGTTAACTGTTGAGCTAATGGTTTTTTTACCCTCAACTAATTGTTACGGATTTTTTGCAATAACTTATACTAGGCAGCTTGTTATCTTTTTTATGATGTTCAAACCGTTTATTTGTTATATTCGTATTTTCTAAGCGCCATGGCCGCATCAAACGGCATAACATTAACCCTTGGACTGCTCGTTTTAAGGCTTTCAATATCTTTGCGTTTTTCCTCGGCGGCCTCTGATACTGCATAGTGTTTAAGGTCGTCAAACGTCGCCCACTCGTCCAGTATAAAATCATCTACAATGGTGCTGTAAATGTTCCAGCGCCCCGTTTTTGGGTTCCTAACATAATATCTCGGCATTTTCTACCCCTCCTAAATCTCTGTTATCGTATAGCCCAGATCGGCCATTCGTTTGTATTTGTCTTTGTAAGTCCGTGTTTTGTAGCCTTTTACGTCCTCAATGGTAAAATTGCCCTGTTCGTCATAGTATGTAAAATCTGCTATATATGTAATGGCTCGGATCTTTTCGCCGTCTGGCGTTGTAAATGCGCCCTGTAGTGTAAAACTATGCTGTAGCTTTAGCTGTGTTATCTTGCCAGCTTTCAGCAATAACATTAATTGCTGGTATCTTTCAGCCTCTTTGCGGCTGTCAAACTGGATCCCGTTAACCGTCGTTTTTTCGTTTTTGTATTTGCTTTTGCTGTTCGGCTGTTTTTCGTCAGCTGCAATGCTGGGCCTTTTACCTTTTTGCTGTTCCAGTTTCTTTTGAGCCTGTTTTTGGTACCTTGGCGGCAGATCGCTAATTTCCATTTTTCAAATGCTCCTTTATCCAATCTTCGGCCGTTGTGTAATTATTACAAACGCGATCTAACCCATTTCCGCAGATAATAGCGCCCGTCTTGCTGCATTTATCATTATGCCAATTATGCCAAAAGCACCAATAGCACGTTTTATTTTCGTTATCTGTCATTGTTCTGCCCCTCGCTCTCTGCTTTCCATGCAAAAATGTCGCATCTTCTGTTTCTCCATATAGTTTTATATTTTTCCAGTTTGTAAAATTTTTTTATTTGTTCAAACTGTTTAGCGGTTACTGTATTTATTCCGCCTGTCCTTGTGTTGTGATACTGATATTTCATTTCTCTTTTTTCTGATATATCAACTTGCAAGTTGACTTTTCTCTTTCAAAGTTGACTTTTGATTATCTTTTGGTTTTTGCGTTTCATATTTGGTTCAAATAATCCTGTTCGGCCTGTCTGATTTTTTCCTTTTCTGCTTGGCTCAGCTCCAGCGGCTTAGTTATAGTTTTTTTGCGTCTTGGCCAATTATCTTCTGTGCCTATCTGCCAGAGCAGCGCAGCGTGTGTACCGTATGTATTAGCTTTGTCTGGGTATTTGCCAAAATAAATACTTGCCTTATTTATTAAGCCTTTAAGATTGTTAAACGTTTCTTTGAGCTCTTTATATTCATCATCAGTCAGCAGCACGTTATTAAATCGGCCATAGGATTTTTTAGATTTTTCATCCCTCGCGCGCGCGCGCGTACTCTCTCTCTTCTTTATTTCTTTACTTTCTTTATATTCTTTAGTTGTTGTTGTTTGTTTGTTGTCTGATTGTTGTTTGTTTGTTATTTGTTTGTTATCCTTTGGCGGCTTATCTTGGTAAAGGCTGTAATTTTCAACGATTATGAGCGTATATTTGTTTGTTGCTCTCTTTGTTATCTCGTTTGTTGTTTGTAAGTTGTTAAGCGCCCGCCTTATTTGCATCTGTGATAGCCCTGTTTCAGCCGCTAATTTTGCTACGCTGGTTATTATCCCGCCACGCGGTACGGTTATGCCGTGCCACCGTTTGGGCTCATAATTTACCGTCAACAGCAAATGGATAAACAACGTTTTGGTGTTTATATCGTCGTACCACTCCCAATTAAGTATTTGCCTGTGTATCTTAATAAAGCCCGCGCCTGTTGCATTATCTCTCATAGCTGGCCCCCGTTTTCTGGATCCTCGGCGGCGGGCCTGTCCTCGTGCTGGTGCATAAACATATATTTGCTATGCTCGCCAGCAACGCGCGCAATAAACGCCTCGGCTTGTTGTCTTGATAAATGCGTTTGTTTAACTCTTGTTTCGTAACAAAATACGCCATTGGCCTGTTTTTCCGCTATGATCCTGTTGATCTCGTCAGCGTCATAATTGGCCTCAATCAAATAATAATCCAGCCCGTTAAATAATTCGGCGTCGTCCAGATCGTCAACGCTGCCCGTATCGGTTATATACAGCAACGTTTTGTTTTTCCTATCTGGGCCAATCTTCTGGATCCGCCAGCCGACGTTTGGCACGTCATGTGCCAGCGCAAAGATCCGCAGCGCATAATAACTGCCGTTCATCTTATAGCTATATGCTGGGCCCTCTTTTGTAACGTCAATATTTTTAACAGGCACTCCGCAACAACTCAGCGGGCCAGCCAGATGTACGGGCGCGGCCCACCTAAGCAGCGGGCGCGCCTCGGCCAGTTTTTTAATTGTTCTTTTGTTAAAATGATCGCTATGTTCGTGCGTCAGCAAAACAACATTAAACTTTTTATCTTTCAGCAATTTAAACGGCACGCCGCAATCAATAAGCAGCTTATTATCTATTATCGTTGCATTGCCTTTTGATCCTGTCCGTATTACATCTATTTTCATTGCCAACCCTCTAATTTTAGTTTTAAGCGTTTTATAATGAGTTAATGTCTATTTGTCCGCCGCGTGCCTTTTCGTCGCTCTGTGCTAATTCTGTGGCGTCTGGCGCCGTGTTATGTGCCGTTGCCTTGCCGCCGTTATTCTTGCCCGCGTTTCTGTTAAAATAATCCTGTGGGCTGCTCATGCCGTCGCGTATTGAGCTATAAACGCCCCATAGCCTGTTTAATGTCTGCTCAGTAAATGCGTTAACTGATCTCTGCGCGTATTCCTCCAGCATTGGCACGGTTACGCCAATTGCAGCAAATTTGTTAACGGCGTCCTCGATCTTAACGTTTAGCGGCGTGCCGTCGCTCTGCAAAGTCTGCTGGCAGCTGTCTATAGCGTCCTCAACAACGTAACTTGGGATAACTGCCAAAATGCAAGCGCGCTGCCGTCTGGCGCCTTGGTTAGCGATCAGCTCGTAAATCTCGCGGCTGTCAGTCAGCGCATAGGATCCGTTTTTTGTTTCGCGCTGGTGCTTAACTGTAAACTGCTTTGTCACTCTCGTATTGGTTTCCAGATCCCACGCGTACGCCTCGGCCGTACTTTCGCCGTCGCGTCTTTCGATCTCTTTAACGCCTGTTTCCAGATTGCCCCAATGCTGGGCAATTACTTCGGCCAGCCTTATTGACGGGCCAAATATGTTAGTACCTCCCTTTGCATACTCATAAAACGCGCCCTCGGCCAGTTTTCGGCGTGTTGTCGCTTGCATAATGCGGTTATATGCCAAATCTTCATCCCTCGGAAACTGTTTTGCCATAAATACGGCGGCTTGTACCTCTTGGCTGGCGCGCTGCACTAATGCCTGTGTCTGCGCGTTAGCTCTCAGCGCGTTAGCGTTGTTCATCATCATTTCATTAGCCATTTTAATATTCCTCCTGTTTTACTATGCCTGTATCTGCTCAAATCTGATATTGTTTGATCTCATAAAATCAATAACGGCTTTCATCTCCTCGCGGGATCCGTAAACCTTAAAAGCTATATACTGCTCTGGCTGTTCGGGCTGCTCTACTGTCGGCGGCTCTATTGCCTCAGCTGTAGCCGCTGGCGCTATTGTTTCGGGCTGTGTGGCCTGTGCAAATTCGGCCTGTCGTTTCATTTCCTCGGCCTTGGCAGCCTCGCGCTCTCTGGCCGCCTCAGCCTCCGCAGCCTCGCGCTCCTTGCGGTCAACAACGGCCTTAATGGCTGCGCTGGCGTTTCTGCTCAGCTTGTATTCGGCCATGATTTCGGCCGCGTGCTCCTGTGTTTCGATCAATTCCAGATCGCTAACAATGCCATCTATATAGGCTTTGGCTCCATCCCGCAGCTTTTTGTCACTTTCGGTCAAACCGATTTTTATATCTGGTATTGGCCAAATCGCAAAACTGCTAACGTTTAAGGCGGCCGCGTATTCCATATACCATTTTTTGAGCTTTTCGGCCTTTTCGTCTTTCAGCTCGTTTTCGATTTCGTCAATTCGCGTTTTAAGTGTCTTATCTGCTGCGCTGTACTTTTCTTTGATATTCTCTTTGTAGGCCGCCTCAACTTTAAGCCATGGCTCTAACACTTCGGATTTGATTTTTTTGTACTGATCTTCAAACGCCTTAAACTCTTTGTTAAGCTCTGCGCGGATCTTCTTAACCTCTTTTCGGTTTTCGTCTGTTACTACCATATCGGCAACTACGGCCAGCCGTTTATCAACTTCGGCCCCAGCCGCGTTAAACTGCTCCTCTAATACGGGCAATTGTTTTATTTTAATTATTTCGTTGGTCATTTTCTTTAAGCTCCTTGCTGTGTTATAATATTAATATTGTTTTATCTTTGAATTGGCCTTAGCGGCTGGCGTTTCGGCGCTGGCTGCGGGCCTCTTTTTTTAGTGCTTAGCATTAATACCAGCGGCAGCGTTATTACTGTTACTGCGCCCAGCCCCAGCCAGTCAACCCAGCCGCGTTGGTTCCAGCCAACAAACGCGTAAGCTGCCATCCCAAGCGCCCAAAACAGTATATTTTTCATTTGATCCGCACCTCCTTAAAATCCAGTGTGTTGCAATGACAAGCCCCGTCGCCCTCGTCGGGTATGAAAATATCAACCGTGTTATCAATTCCGCATCTGTCCGTTACAGTAAAGATTTCGCCCTCAATGCTGATTTTGGAGCCCAGCGGTACGCCATTCATGGCAACATGCCCGTATTTTAGCCGCTTGCCGCTGGCGCTCTGGTGTCCTATTGGCTCGTTACACTGTGCGCAATATGTAGTTATGCGCCACTCGCCCAAACTGCGCCATTCGCCGTTGTCGTGTTTTGCGGCTTTGTGTATGGTTCCTGTCGGGCTGGCCAGCATGGCCACCAATAGTAAGCTCGCTGCTGTCTTAACCATGTTTTAGATCCTCCAAATATTTATCGATCGCCAGTTTCGTTTTTGGGCTGGGCTCGCCGCTGGATAATATGTTGTACATGCTTTTCGGGCTGTATTTAAGATCCAGCGCCATATCTTTAATGGTGAGCCCGTATTTGTCCAGCGTGTCCACTACTTTTGTTTTATACGGGTTAGACTTGTTAACATACCAGATCACTATTTCGTACCTCCTCATTTGTCTGGATCCGCTCTTGCTGCGATCTCTCGGCAATGCTCATTATTGAGCCAATGCTGTATAGTGAGCCCAAATCCTCAGCAAATCTAGCGAACATATCTTTATAGCCAATCTCTAACGCAAACTGAATACAGCTTTTTATTTCCTCGTATTCCTCTTTTGTCAGCAAAAAATATTTTTCGTCCATCTTTTTTAACCTCCTTTATAAATTCTCAGCGTTGCGTTGTACGCTCCTATAGCCCGTGCGTTTGATATAATTTACTGGCTCGCTCTTTGGCTCAATCTCGCGCAGCATTAGCCGCCTATAGAAAACCTCGCATGCCTCGTTCGTTAGCCTCGTATATGCTGTTTTAGAATATTTGCAAGGAACGGTACGCTTGCGGCCGTCGGTTTCTATGTCATGTAGCGGGCATTGCGCGCATGTAAAATAAACGCCGTCAGCGTGATATTCATCTTTTACGCTGTCGGCAATATTAACAGCCAGCTTATAGATAACATAAGCTGTAAATGGCTTTTTTTCGTCAAATTTGATTTCTGGCTCAGAACTGGCCAAGGAAACAACCGTGCTGTTAAGCTCTGCGGCAAAATCGGCCGCGTTGTTTTTAGAGATCGCAACAATTTGTGGAACGCAATAAGTTTTCATAGATAATAACCCTCCAATCACTTGATTTTTTTATACAAGGTATTATATATCCAGAAAACAGATCGCTTTATTAGGGCTGGTAAAATCTACCTTTTCCGCTGATCATAATTTTCGGAATAGTTAAACCCTGTAAATAGATTGTACATTTATTGTTGCACGCTGTCAACAATAAATGTACAACTTTATTTTTTTTTATTTCTCTGGCGGATAGTCTATAGCAACCGCACGCGCCAGCAGCTTAATTATATATTGGGCTGGCGTCCTTGTCTTGGCCTCCCAATGCTGCAACGTGCGCAATGGTATATCATACTGCTTGCAAAATGCCGCCTGTGACAAGCCAGTTTGCGCTCTCAGCGCTTTTATATCTTTAGTCATGTGGTTATACCTCCGCTACAATAATGTTATAAAACAGCGTCGGTATTGTGCCAGCGCTGGCCAGCATTTCATCATAGCTGCAAACGTTTTCCGCATAATGATTACTAATTATTGCTTTGGCCTCGTCAAATGTCGTTTCCGTGCGTTCGCCTGTCGCTTTATCTTCTTTGATATATTTCATTTTTTAACCTCCTTATGTCCAATCAATAATATTTATCTCAACATTAACTTTTTGCGTCGGGATTATTTCGGGCAATACTGTATCCAGATCGGCAACCGTGCTATCGGTTACAATATATAAATCAGCGTTTATTAAAATAATGTCGCCAGCCTTATAATTCTGGCTGTTAATCTTTAAGTTTGCCATTGTTTAGCCCTCCAACTCCTCAAAATCAAACTGCCAAACGTTGCCGTTATCTTGCCTCAGCGTGTGGCCGTATTCGTCGGCCTCTGTAAAGTTAAACGGGCTGGCGTTCATGCACTCCAGCATACAATTCATGTAAATTGCATCAAGAATGTTACGTTCTCTTTATATGTTTCCTTTGTTTCGCCGTCTTTCGTTATGATCGTCACTATGATATTAACTTTTTTCATTGTTTAACCCTCCTGTTTGTGTTAGTATATTGATATAGCACATATCCGCACTGAGAAAACGCTAACGGCATTTAGCCGCGCGCGTTTTCTCTTTTTTAATATAATCGTATCTTGCCATTGTTTTATTCCTCTTTGTTTCTATCTATCCAACGCCAGCTCGCATAAATCAAATACGGGGATTTGGTTATTGCGGATAATCCAGTCTGGGATTTCGATAACATGATGCGCTATATCATATTCGTTAACGGGCTCTATCGTTTCCAGAATGGTTACTTTTGATCTCGGTATATAATACTTCTTATAGCGCTGGTCATGTACTACATGTGCCTTTTCTGTGCCCTGTTTAAAAAACATTGTATCAGTTGTTATAAATCTCATTTCTAAACCTCCTTTGCTATGTATGTGCTGGCGGGATCCGTTTACCCCGCCTTTATGCGTTTGTGTATTCTGATACTTTATAATAGCCATTCGCCAGCTTATATACATGGTTAAAAACTTGCCTAAACTCATAATTATAGCGGCTTTTGTTAGCGCGCTGCGCTGGCGTTTTTGAAAATTCGCAGCCTATAATATCAGTTTTTAAGTATAACGTCTGGCGGTATTCGTCATATTTGGCAATCTCTATGCCGTCACATATAAACAAAATACGGCTGTACTTGTTACCATGATATTTAACTGTGGTTTCTTTTGTGGTTATTTTTCTCATGTTGAGCACCTCCAATATAAATTGTTTTATCTTTACATTACTATTTTATCGCCCGTTGGGCGTGTTGTCAAGCGCGAAAATTGCAAACAGTAAATAAATAATGTACAATTATAGCATGGATAACGATAAAAAATATAAAGATATAATGGATCGCGAAAAGCTGGCCAGTTTAGATTTTAACCTGTTTGAGCTGTATAAAATCAACATGGATAAATACCAATTGTTAAGGTCAGAAAACAGGCACCAATTAGCCGTTAATGCCCTCGTTAACGCGCTTTATTATTTGGCTGCTGATCTGGAGCCCAGCGCTATTGAATTGTTGGAGCGCGTAAACAAGCCCCAGCGGATAGGCTTAAACCGCTATCACGCTGATTATTTAAAAAAGCATTATGATCTGGTGTCCGTTGCTATTGATACTTGCGGGCCAATACGTTACTGGATCCAGCAGCATGGCCAGCGCTGTTTTGGCTTGGATTATTTTAATAGATGTATTGATCTAACTATTTTAAGGCAATAAAAAAGCGGGTACCATTTCGGCACCCGCCACGAAAAAGGAACATGAAACATTGTGTAAATTGCTTAGTCAATTTTATTCCTGTCTGGATCGTCAATTGGTGTTCTGTTGCCGTCCGCGTAAGCTTCGGCCGCCGCATAGATCGCAGCGCTAAGCATTGTACAAACTACACCCGCTACTGTAATAGCCTTGCTGTCCGTTGTCAGCCCCGCAATGCTCGCGCCAATGCTGGCCAAAAAAGCGGCTACGCTCAGCCAAAATTTACGGCTTTTTAATTTATTCATGGTTTTATACCTCCTTTATAATTTGTTCTGTAACTCGTTGCGCAACGTTTTCATTGCGTCAACTCCGTTGCCATCAATCAGATGGTTAAGGATAGATAGCTGGATCTTTAGGCTGTCTTTTGTAAGCTCTTGGATCTCTTGGATAGCGTCTTTGTCGCCGCTTAAAAACTCGCTGTGCTCAGCCAAAAGGCTGGCGTGCTCGTCCAACTGTTCTTTTATTTGTTTATAAGGGCCTAAAATATATGCAATGCCCTTAATCCCAGCGGCCACGGCAGCACAAACGCCAAAAACTACCAACAAATCATTTCCAAATTGCGCAATACTCATTTTTTTAACACCCTCTTTATTTGCGCTCGCGTCTGCGGGCCCGCCATGCCGTCAACTGTTAATTTATATTTTTTCTGGAACGCCTTAACTGCTTTAGTCGTCGCTGGGCCATAACTGCCATCAATAGCTAACTTTGTGCCCATTATTTTATTTAGGCACCGTTGCAACTTTTTAACTTGGCTGCCCGTGTCGCCCTTTTTTAGATCAATAACAGGATATGGCACTATAGCGGCGTCGGCCTTTTTGCCTTTAGTCAGATTGATAGCAACGTGATGTTTTTCGTTAAGCAGTATATCGCCAGCCTGTAAATAGTCTGGGCTGTCTGTGTACATTTCGCTGGTTAGTGCTTTAAATCCAGCCTTGACAAGCGCGTTTTTTAAGTTACCTGTCCAACAATCTGGGCTGACTTTTTGCAGCGCCTTAACGTGCAAAATGTGGCCTGTAGCTATAACGTTAGCCGCTGTGCTGCTGCTACAATCGGCTTCACATTTGGTTTTTATCTTGGCTGGATCCCAGCCAGCTTTTTTAAGCTGCTCATAATACGTTTTACGCTGGCTTTGGTCATATCCAATTTTATTATTGTTGGCCGCCGCTCTGGCCACCTTGGCCAGCGTCTGGCCAATCTCTTTTGTTGGAGCTCTTAAAACAACATTCCACGGCCTGTTGTACCACGGAATAACGGCATATTCGCCGCCCGTCTGATCTCCAGCAGCGCCGCCGCTATAATTGCCCCGCTCGTCGTGTCCGCAATTACTTATCATGTGTTTAGCTTTCACCTCCGTTTTTTTGGTGCTGTGGCCAGCGGATTTTTTCATCCCAGCCAGCTTTTGCCAATCCTCTTTAGAGCCGTAAAATATATTTAAATCTAAATCGCCCTCATGGCCTTTTAGGCGGCCTTTTTCGGTAAATTGCCATAGGATCCTATCTTTATACCAAACTTTGCCGTTTGGCGGCTTAAAACCGTTAATCCTGTTATTTGTGGGATAGCTGGCCTCCCAGATTTTATAACCCAGATCGCCCAGCTTTTGAGCCTGTATAACGGATCCGCTCGCGTATATGATCGGCTTATAGCCAGCCTTTTTAGTTACGGCCTTGGCAAATGCTTTAATCCATTTGCGGCCCTTGTTAAGCGCTGGCCCCTCA